>Ga0209539_1000407_pt1 | contig 25030 bp, 22 predicted proteins | sample BarGraNGADG00312_2_FD_184499 | JGI IMG/M metagenome (GOLD analysis project Ga0209539, IMG submission 184499) | Arctic peat soil microbial communities from Barrow, Alaska - Barrow Graham LP Ref core NGADG0011-312 (SPAdes) (version 2) | ecosystem: Environmental > Terrestrial > Soil > Wetlands >...
AAGCAGACGGGCAGCGGGTCGCCGTTGCGCGTCCCGGGCGGCCAGGCGATGCTGTAGCCGACCGGATCCTCGACGTAGCGGGAGTGGAGCGTGTAGTCGCGGACCGTGACGCCGGAGCCTCCCGGCAACAGACCGGAGCCGTTCAGCTCGGCGCCGGCGGCAGAGAGCCACTCGCGCCAGGGAACGACGCGGCCGGCGATGCCGGCGGCGAGGAGGGCGCCGGCCGCGATGCCGGCGCCGACCACGAAGCCGCGGCGCGTGACACCGGCCTCTCGCGGCCAGAAGTCGATCGCTGCACGCACAACGTGCCCGGTCTCATCCACGACGCACATCGTACACCTGGTGTTGAAGGGCGCGTGGCTCCACGGCCCCAGGAGCACGCAGAGTCCCAGATGGCGTACCATGATCATGAACCGCCTGATTGCGACCCCGGGAAGGCCCAGCAGTGAGCCAGGACGAAGGACGACCGAGCGACGCCGCGACGCCGACGATGGCGGCAGTCGCCGCGGCGGTCGGCGCCCCCGAGTTCGTCCTCCCTTGGCTCGACCGCTTCTACGACCGCGACGATGTCGGGCTTCTGCTGGCCGTCGCCGGGCCGGGCGAGGGTGACGACGAGCCGACCGGAGTCGAGGACGTCGAGCCGGCGCGCTTCGAGCGCGGCGTGCGCCGTGCCGTCCTGGACCGCGATGAGGCCGGCGCGTATTCGCCGGCCTCCTTCGCCGACCGTCTCGACATCTGCGCGATGTTCGAGGGGTGGCGAGACATCCCCGGCGACGTCCGCCGGCGCCTGGCTGACCGGCGACCGACGACTACGCCGCCTCGGTCCGCGACGATCTCGAGGCGTTGAAGTCCGGCGAGCCAGGCGACTCCCGAGAGATCGACTACACGTATCTGCTGCTTCCCGAGGCAGAAGCCGTCATCGCCGCCGAGGAGCACGTCTACCTGTGGCCCTGCGACTGCCGGGCCATCGTCGGGAGCTGCGACAAGCCGGTCGACGTCTGCCTGCGCTTCGACAACGAGCGCGGGCTCGGCCAGGAGATCTCGCGGGAACTGGCGCTGGAGATCCTGCATGAGGCCGACGCCGCCGGCCTCATGCACACCGACTACCTCGGGCGCAGCGCCGGCGACACGCACGCCATCTGTAACTGCTGCACCGACTGCTGCTTCCCACATCTGGCGGCGGCGCGGCTGGACGCTGAGAGCGTCTGGCCGCGCCGCCGCCACCTGGCCGTCGTCGATCTCGACGAGTGCACGCGCCGCGGGATCTGCGCCCTGCGTTGCCCGTTCGACGCCGTCACAATGAGCGCCGACGACGAGCCGGTAGTCGAGGCCGCCGCGTGCCGCGGCTGCGACCTGTGCCCCACCGGCTGCCCAGCCGAGGTCATCGCCATGCGGCCGCTCGGCGCTCTGGCCTGAGCCGCGCAGCGCCGCCGACCGCTCAGAGTCCGGCGATGACCGCGTCGATACGCGCGACCAGGTCGTCCGGCAGCGGCGGCACCTGGTGTGTCGCCATGAGTTCGCGCGCCTTCTGCCGGGCTTTCTCAGTCAAGTCGAGACCCCCGCTCTCGAGCCAGCGATCGTGGCTCATGCGGTTGAGCAACGCGGGCCGCCACTGGCTGTCGCGCAGGTGGCGCGACGTGTGCCGCTGACCGAGGAAGTCGCCGCCGGGGCCGACCTTGACCAACACGTCCACGGCCAGGGTCTCGGGCGACACCTCGATGTCGGCCAGGAGGCAGCGATTGCGGGCGATGAACTCCGCGACCATGACGAGCTCCTCGAGCGAACCCGTGAGCCCGAAGTCGAGGTAGCCGCAATCGTGGTTGAGGTTGGAGCCGAGCTGCATCGATAGCTTGGTCAGCTCGTCCGCCTCCATGCCCGCCTGGGCATCGATCACCTGGGCGTCAGTGTGGCCGCTGAAGCCCCAGTTGGGCAGGTCGAGCCACTTGGCCATCTCGACCTCGCAGGCGTAGGCGCGCACGAACTCCGGTGCGTTGTACATGGACTGCGCGGTGGCCATGTCGAGGACGTTGGGTCCCTGGCCGATGACGAAGGGCGCTCCCGGGGCACGCAGCTGGTGCATCACCAGGCCGAAGAGCGCCTCGGCGATACCGAGCGTCACCTGGCCCGCCGTGGTGATGGGCGCCGTTCCGCCGGCGATGGGCGAGGGACAGTACGTCGACGGGATCCCCCGGTCGGCGCAGAAGAGCAGCTTGTCGACGGTCTCAAAGGGATGCTTGAGCGGGCTGACCGGCTGGTTGTACATGACGAAGTACGGCTTCGCGCGAAGCTCCTCAGCGCCGCCACGCACCTCGCAGGCCATGCGCCACATCGGCTCGACCGTGTCGACGCCGCCAGCCGTCATCACCAGCGGCTTCGTGGTGGCCTTGATCATGGCGCGGAACTGCTCCGGGTACGCACGCTGCGCCTCCATGTCGTGCGGGTAGGCGCCCGACATGACGAAGTCGATGTCGGGCAGAGCGTCGCAGAGGCGCGCCGCCACGGTGACGTCGTCCAGCGTGGCCAGACGGCGCTCCCCGGTCTCGAGATCGAACAGATGCATGAGGTCGGAGCCGTTGCCGTAGTACGAGTTGCGGCCGCCCAGCTCCATCGCCGGCTCGCCGGCGCGGTCGCAGACCATGAAGCGCGCCGGCACCGTCTCGCGAGCCTTCTGCACCAGCTCCGCCGGCACGTGCACGAGACCTGCGTCGTCGCGCGTGCACCCGCCGGCGAGCATGACGGCCTCGCCCTCCTCGTGAAGCACCTTCATGCCGATGTCGGCGAGCATGCCGAGGGCGGTGTCGTAGATCTGCTGCTTCTGCGGCTCAGTGAGGAAACTCGGCCGGCCGACGCCGATCTGCTTGCTCACGTCTGTCATCGTGTCTCCTGACTCGCAGGTCGCGCGGATGCGCCGATAAGCTCAACGGTAGTTCCTGAACTTTACCTTGTGCTGCTCGTCAATGCACGCCTAATTCGTCCTCTGCCACCCGGATTAGCGACTTAAGTTTCGCCGCTACCTCGTCTGACAGCGGCTCGGGCACGTGTGTCTCGAGGATCCTGCGGGCTTCCACGAGCGCGCGGTCGTAGAGGCTCGTCGACCCGGATGCGGCCCAGTCCTCCCGGACCCTCCGGTCGATGAGCGTCGACCGCGACTGCCCGCGCATGCCCTTGTAGGTGTCGTCGTGTGAGAGGAAGTCGCTGAACGGACCCACCTCGGCGATGACGTCGACCGAGAGCGTCTCGTCGGTGACCGGGATCCCCGGCACGCAGAACTTGACCATGCGCGCGAACTCGGCATCCATGACGAGCTGCGCGTAATCGATGGTGACGCCCGATTCCAGCATTCCCTGCCCGTAGATCAGGTTGGCCCCTGCCAACGCCGGCAACAGGTAGAAGCGCGCCAGGCAGGCGACGCCGGCGCCGATCATCGCGCACTCGGGGCTGCCCACCGAGGCGCTGGCGAAGCGCAGGTCCATGGCGGTCGTCGACGACCCGTAGATCACGGGCGCGCCCTTCACCGTGAGCTGCGCCAGCGTGATGCCGGCAAGGACCTCCGCGTTGTGCACCACGAGCGTGCCGGCGAGGCTGACCGGCGAGGAGCCTCCGGCCATCGCCATCGAGAACACGTCGACCGGCACGCCGCCGCGCACGCCTTCGATGATGATGCGGCAGGCGTCGGCGACCAGCTTGAGCGGGCTCACGGGGCACGTCAGGAACGAGACGATCGGCCGTTTGCGCAGCTGGTCGTGCCCGCCGACGATGGCCGCCGCCATGTCGATGATCTTGCGGGCGCAGAAACCCGAGAGAGGACCGATGGTGGCGTGCTTGGTCGTGTTGTTGAAGATCGCCTCGGCGTTGTGCAGCGCGGCCGTGTGGGGCGGCACGTCGTGGGCACCCAGCGGCCGTTCGACCACGTCGATCTCGGAGAGCGCGTCGTTGAGCTTCGTGCAGTCGGCGACGTCCTGCTTGAGCGACTCGTGCAGCTCGCCGGTGTACCGATCGACGACCTGGATGCCCTCGCCGAAGTTGGTGAACCCGACGCGGCTGTCCTCGAGCACCACGTCGTTGGCCGGGTCGCGGCCGCACATGACCACCTTCGGCGGGGTGGAACGGATGGCGTCTTCGACGAGGTGCGCCGGGAGGCTCACCACCCGGCGCTCACGGTCCACGTCGGCCCCGGCGTCCTCGAAGATCTGAAGGGCCTCGTCGTCTTCGACGAAGACGCCCGTCTGCGACAGCACTTCGAGCGTCGCCAGGTGGATCTCGCGGAGCTCGTCGTCGGTGAACACCTCGAGCCTGAAGCCGCCGCTCTTGCGCGCGCCCGCGCGCGAGTTCCGCCTCATCTCGCGCCTCCGCTCGGCGTCGTGCGCTCCTTGAACCGCTCGACGCAGTTCACCGGCACGTCCAGCACCCGGGCGATGTTGAACTTCGCCTCGATCTGGTTCGCCTGCCACGGCTGGCTGATGGCGTAGCTGTGGATGCGGCCGAAGCCGTACTCGTTGCGGACGTCGGTCATGACCACCGGGTCCGAGAGGTCAAAGGGTGTCACCCCGAGCTTGCTGGCCGGCAGCCTGCTGCGCGCCGGCTTCCCGGCCACCGTCCACGACATCAACCGGGACGCTGCGACCGCGCTTCTGGAGGCGGGCGCCTCATGGGCGGGCTCCGCCGCGGAGACGGCCCGCGTCTCGGACACCGTCATCACCTGCCTGCCCTCCCCCGAAGCCGTCACCGCGACGGTGGCCGGCGAGCACGGCATCCTCGAGGGGCTCGCCTCCCGTGGCACCTGGATCGACATGAGCACCAACGACCTGCACGAGCCTCAGCGCCTCGCCGCCTAGCTGCCGAGCAGGGCGTCTCCACGCTGGAGTCACCGGTGACCGGCGGCGTGCACCGGGCGGCGGCCGGCATGATCACCGTCCTCGTCGGCGGCGACGAAGCCGTCTATCAGAAGCATCTGCCCGCCTTCGAGGCGATGGGCGGCAGGGTCTTCTACATCGGCAAGCTGGGCCAGGCCTCGGTGATCAAGGTGATCACCAACATGCTGGCCTTCATCCACCTGGTGGCCGACGGCGAGGCGCTGATGCTGGCCAAGCGCGGCGGCGTCGACCTGAAGCTGGCCTGGGATGTCATCAAGGCCAGCTCGGGCAACAGCTTCGTCCACGAGACTGAGGGCCAGCTGATCCTGAACGGCAGCTATAACATCAACTTCACGATGGACCTGGCCCGCAAGGACCTCTACTTCGCCCATTAGATGGGCCGGGAGTTCGGCGTACCTCTCGAGCTCGCCGGCTTGACCGAGCAGATCTTCGCCCGCGCCAGGGCCATGTACGGCGGCGACGCGCAGTCGCCGACGGTCGTCAAGATGCTCGAGGAGGCCGTCGGCACGGACCTGCGCGCCCCGGGCTTCCCCGCCGAGCTGGAGCCCGAGTGATGGACTTCTGCATCCCCTCCGAGCCGCCGGAGTGGAGCCTCGAGCGTCGCGACTATCCCGTGGCGGAACCGCTCGATGTCGATACCGACGGCTGGATCGTGCTCGGCTTCGAGCTCGACGAGGAGCGCCTTGCGGTGACGTGCATCTAGAACTATGTCACGGTCGCGCACCGGATCGCGTGACCCAAATATCGCCGTGCGCCGGCGATTCTGCACAATGTTCTTCTGAGTGCTTGACTTGGAGAACAGCCGGCCGAATACTGCTGGTTTTATGTGTTTCGACGCGCGACACGATCGCCGCGCCGTCACTACGAGCTCGCTGAACGCGCCGGGAGGCTGCGTGGACTTCCATGGCGGTTCGGTTCGGAGCGAAGGAGACAACTACGATGGACATCAGAGATTTCGCGATGGATTTCTTCTCCCTCAAAGGCAAGAACGCCATCGTGACCGGCGGCAATACGGGACTTGGCCAAGCCTTTGCTCTGGCGCTCGCCAAAGGCGGTGCCAACGTCTTCGTCCCCAGCATCATGGACGACGATGGTTCCACCAAGGAGATGATCGAGGCCGAAGGCTGTCGTTACGAGTTCATGAAGACCGACATCACCGCGCCGGGCGCCCCCGAACAGATCATCGATGCCTGCGTGGAAAGGCTCGGCTCGATCGACATCCTGATCAACAGTGCGGGCATCTGCCCGCTCGCGGAGGTACGGGACTTCGGCCGACCCCAATGGGACGCGACGATCGCCGTCAACCTGACGGCCGCCTTCGAGATGAGCTACGAGGCCGCGAAACAGATGATCCCCCAGCGCAGCGGCAAGATCATCAACATCTGTTCACTCTTCTCCTATCTCGGAGGGCAGTGGTCGCCGGCCTACGCGGCCACCAAACACGGCCTGGCCGGCTTCACCAAGGCCTACTGCGACGAGCTCGCCCAGTACAACATCCAGGTCAACGGAATCGCGCCCGGTTATTACGCGACCGAGATCACCAAGGGGACCCGAACCGACCCGGAGAAGAACAAGCGCGTGCTGGACCATATTCCGGCGGGCCGCTGGGGCGAACCTCTTGACCTGATGGGCGCCGTTGTCTTCCTGGCCAGCCGGGCATCGGATTATGTCAACGGCCATGTCCTGGTGGTGGATGGCGGTTACCTCGTTCGCTAGGGTAAGGAAAAGGAGCGACAACTCGATGTCGGGCAAGTACATCATCGGCGTGGACGGTGGCTCGCAGAGCTCCAAAGTCGTCGTCCATGACCTCGAGGGAATCATCGTCAGCGAGGGCAGGCAGGCCCTACGTCCCATGAACCGCCCCCGGAACGGGATCGTGGAGCATCCGGACGACGATCTGTGGGATTCGATCACCGCCGCAAGCCGACAGGCTATGGCGAAGTTCACCGGCGACCCGCGGGACATCATCGGTGTGGGCCTGTGCACGATCCGCTGCGAGCGGGCCGTCCTCAAGGAAGACGGATCGCTGGCGTCGCCGGGCATGAGCTGGATGGACACCCGCGCCTACCAGCCCTACGTGCACGATGACCCCGCGGCCGCCTATGTGACCACGTCCTCAGGGTATCTCACCCACCGTTTCACGGGGCGATTCAGCGATACCGCCGCCAACAACATCCTGGGACAGTGGCCGATCGATACCGACACCTGGCAATGGAGCGAGGATCCGGCGGTTCTGGAGCAGTGGAACATCCCCCGAAAGATGCTGTTCGATCTGCAGATGCCGGGAACCATCTTGGGCTCTGTGACGCGAGAGGCCGCCGAGGCGTCGGGCATCCCCCAAGGGATCCCCGTGGTCGCCACCGCGAACGACAAGGCGGTCGAGGCCCTGGGTTCTGGATCCCTCGACGAGAAGACGGCGCTCATCTCCCTGGGCACCTATATCGCCGCGATGGTGCATGGGCGGGAGAACCTCAAGACAGCCAGCCAGTTCTGGACGAATTTCGCCTCGATCCCCGGCAAGTACCTCTACGAGAGTCACGGCATACGTCGGGGAATGTGGACGATCAGTTGGTTCACGGATCTTCTCGGCGAGGGTGTCGCCGAAAAGGCCGAGTCCCTGGGGCTTTCCCCCGAGCAGTACCTCGAACGTGACGCGGAGGGGGTCCCGGCGGGCAGCGACGGTCTGATGACCGTCCTGGACTGGCTTGCACCAAACGACCGTCCGTTCCGCAAGGGCGTGATGATCGGGTTCGATGCTCGTCACACCAGAGCTCACATCTATCGATCGATCCTCGAGGCGATCGCCTTGACGATGAAGAACCGGGTCGACGCGATGTGCGCGGAGCTCGGGATCTCCCTGGATTCCATCGTCATCTCGGGGGGCGGCGCAAGCAGCCCCCTGTTCATGCGCATCTTCGCGGATGTGTTCGGGATCCCCTCGTCGAGGACCGTGGGAAGCGGCGGGGCGAGCCTCGGTGCGGCCATCTGCGCGGCGGTGGCGACGGGCGTCTACCCGGACTTCGAGACCGCCGTGGGTAGGATGACCAAGAGCCGCGAGTCGTTCGCACCGGACCCGGCGAACGCAGACGTGTACCGGCGGATGAATGCGGCCGTCTACCAGACCATACGTGACGCCACGGATGAGATCCTCGAGCGGACCTATCCGATCTTCCACTGACGCCGACGCAAAACGCGAACACACAAAGGATCGCCATCATGCACTTGAGCAGAGAGGCCATCGTCGAAGGCGTGCAGCGCATCGTGGGACCAGAGGACGTCATCACCGACGAAGAAGTCCTCAGGGAGAGCAGCCACGATCGCTTCCGGCTGTACGAGGACGTTCATGGTGTCTATACGCAGCCGATCCCGGCCGCGGTGGCGATGGCACGGAGCACCCAGCAGGTGGCCGAGGTCCTGACATTCGCCAACGAACACGGCATCAACGTCGTTCCTCGAACGGGGCGTACGGCGACTGAGGGCGGTCTTGAGACTGCGGTAGCCGACTCGATCGTTCTCGATGGCTCGGCAATGAACCAGATCATCGAGATCGATACCTACAATATGCAAGCCACCTGCCAGTGCGGTGTTCCGCTCCAGGTGTTGGAAGACCGCTTGCGGGAGCAGGGGTGCACTACCGGACACTCTCCCCAGTCGAAGCCCGTGGCCCAGATGGGCGGCCTCGTGGCCACCCGAAGCATCGGTCAGTTCTCCACCCTGTACGGCGGTATCGAGGACATGGTTGTCGGCCTCGAGGCCGTGTTCCCCGATGGTACCGTGACCCGGATTAAGAACGTCCCCCGTCGGGCGGCAGGCCCCGACATCCGCCACGTCATCATCGGCAACGAGGGGGCCCTGTGCTACATCACCGAGGTCACGGTGAAACTCTTCCCCTACCTGCCTCAGAACAACGTGTTCCTGGGCTACACCCTGGAGAGCATGAAGACCGGTTTCGAGATCCTTCGCGAGGTCATGGTGAACGGCTACCGGCCTTCGGTGGCGCGTGTCTATGATCCCGCCGACGCTGCCTTCCACTTCTCCCACTTTGCCGAGGAGGATCAGTGCGTACTGCTCTTCATGGCCGAAGGGCCGGCCGGCATCGCCAAGGCGACGGCCGAGGGTATCGAGGCCATCGTCGCGAGACACCAGGAGTGCCGAAAGGTCGACAGCGAGTTCATCGCCACCTGGTTCAACGACCTGAACTGGGGCCCCGACAAGATCGCCCAGGAACGCGAGGAGATCAGGCAGACCAGCAACATCTGCCGTACGACCGAGATCTCGAGCGACTGGGGCTGCATCAACGAGATCTACGAGAACGCCCTGCGTCGCGTCGTGAACGAGATACCGGACATCACGATGGCGGGCGGGCATTCCTCCCACAGCTACATCAACGGCACCAACATGTACTTCGTCTACTTCTACAACGTCGTCGACTGTGAGCCGGAGGAGGAGGCCACCAAGTACCACACGCCCATCAACCGGATCATCTGTGAGGAGACACTCCTGCTGGGCGGTTCGATCGTCCACCACCATGGGCTGGGGAAGGCACGGACCCCGTGGGTCAAGGATGAGTATGGCTCCTCGTACTACATCCTCGAAACGCTGAAGCGAGCCTTCGATCCAAACGGCATCATGAACAAAGGGACGATCATCCCCAAGTGAGCGCCATGAGGATCCTGGTGTGCTTCAAGGTGACCCCCGATTTCGAGGCGCTTCGGGAGGCGGATTGGGTCGCGGGAGCGGCGCATGGCGTGGAAACCCGCTACGTCCGCCGCATCCTCAACTGTTTCGACGAGAGTGCCCTGGAAATGGCACTGCGCTTGTCTGATACGCTGGCCGGTCGTGGAGTCACGGTGGGCCTTGGCGCGCTTTCCGTCGGCGGCAGGGAGGCCGAGCCGTATCTGAAGACGCTGCACGCGCTGGGATACGAGCGGGCGGCCCGAGTGCACTCGGAGGCCAGCCTGGATTTCGCCCCCGCCGTCATCGCAGCGCTCATTGCGGGCTATGTGCGGCGGGTGGATCACAGCGATCTGGTGATGCTCGGCTGCCGCAGCGGCCCCGGAGACAGCGGGACAGTCCCCTTCCTGGTCGCCGAGACATTGGGGTGGCCGTGCTTGACGCAGGTGATCGAGGTCGAGCCGCTGCCTGATGATCGTGTGCGGGTGGCCTGCATGGTCGATGACGGAATCCTGCGCGTGACGCTCCGACTTCCCTGCGTGCTGGCCGTGGGCAATGCGGTCGTGTCGCACCTGCGAGTGCCGACTCTGACGGATCGACTCGCCCGAAGGAACAAGCGCATCGACGTCTTTCGGGCCGCTGATCTGGGTGTCGACATCGCCGCGGAGCTCCGCCGCGAGACTTGTGTCTTGGCGGGGCTTGAGGGGATCCACCGTGCTCGCCAGGGCGTCATCATCGGCGGGGCAACACCGCGCGAAAAGGCGCGGGTGCTTTTCGATTCACATCTCAAGAGCATGATCGAGAAGCTATGAGATTCGCGGCGATCCTGGATGGAACGATCGGCACTGCTCCGCAACAGGCCCGGGCCTTGGGTGACTTTCTTCGCGAAGGCCTGATCGGCGATCTGGTCGGGGAGACCCTGGTTGTCTACCACGACGAACGCGACAAGCAGCGGCTTGTGGAGCTATCGCCGACCCGCGATGTTCGGCTTATCAAAACGCCAGCGCGGCGGCCTGACCGGATGGTCGAGATCCTCACGGCGGTGGCACGAGGCGAAGGGATCCCACTCTTTCTCTTTGCCGGGGGCTCTGCGGGAACGGAGCTGGCCACGCGCCTGGCCTGCCGCACCAACGGCGCCGTCTTGACGGATGCGCTGAGCATCGAGGTGGGGCCGGAACGACTTCTTTGCCGGAAGAACGTCTATTCCAATCACATGGTGGGGCGTTTCGAGCTCTCTGCGCGTCCCCGGTGCGTCACTATCGACGCCTGCTGGAAAGACGGACGGAGCCCCACCAGTCTCGAGCACCACGTCCTGTCCGACACGGACGAGACAGGCGGGATAGGCACGACGCCGTTCGAGGACCTTGAGCTCGTCGACCCGCCTTCGACCGGGGATCTCGCGGAAAGCCGGTTCCTGGTGGTGGCGGGATACGGGGCCGGGAACCGCGAGGGGGTAGAGCGGATCGCGGAGGCGGCCCGGCGGATGGGAGCCAGCTTCGGCGTGAGTCGCCCCGTCGCCATGAACGCCTGGGCCGCCATGGATCGGCTCATCGGCGTCTCGGGGACACGTACCGCTCCTGCATTGTGCATCGTCGTGGGGGCCTCCGGAGCGCCGGCTCTTCATTGGGGCATCGAGAAGGCGGCGTTCATCGTGGCGATCGACCTGGACGAGCGGGCCCCGATCGTCAGGAACGCGGACGCAGCGGTCCTCGACGATGGCGTGGTCATCGTCGAGGAGCTGGCGGAGATCATCGCCGCGGAAGTCTCGAGGTAGGCCACGGGTCCGGACTGGACGAAGAGCGTCTGGCCGGGCTACACCTCGATCGGGGCGGTGGGCTCCGTCGCGGCCTGGAGCTGGAGCAGCTCGCCCGGCGGGATGTGGCACTTGTACGTATGCCCCGTGACCGCCTCCTGGAGCGGCGGTTCCTGCTCCACGCAGATGTCACCGAGGAAGCGATGGCACCGCGTGTGGAAGCGGCAGCCCGAAGGGGGCTCGCTGAGGCTGGGCATGCTGCCGCGCAGCGGGATGCGCTGATGCGAGTCGTCGAAGTCGAGCGTCGGGATCGACGACAGCAGAGCCTCGGTGTAGGGATGGTGCGGCGGGTTGAAGACCTCTTCGGCGGAGCCGACCTCGATGAGCTCCGCCAGGTACATCACGCCGATCCGGTCGGAGACGTAACGGACGACGGCGAGGTCATGGGAGATGAAGATGTACGACACTGACTCGCTGGCCTGCAGCTCGACGAGCAGGTTGAGGATGCTCGCCTGGACAGAGACGTCGAGAGCCGAAGCCGGCTCGTCGCAGACGACCATGGTGGGGTCGCCGGCGAAGGCGCGCGCGATGGCGATGCGCTGCTTCTGGCCGCCTGAGAGGTCGTTGGGCTTCTGCAGCAAGAAGCGCGGTTCGACGCGGACGTCGGCGGCGAGCTCGTCGACCTTGGCGCGCGCCGCACTACTGCTGAGCCCGCCGAGCTTGCGCACGGCGCGCGTGAGGATGCCGCGCGTGCTCCAGGCGGGGTTCAGCGTCGAATCCGGGTTCTGGAAGACCATCTGGATGGCGCGCAGGGCGGCCTGCGAGCGCCGGCCCGCAGTCGGCTTGAGGCGCTTGCCCTCGAACGAGATCACGCCCGAATCCGCGGCGATGAGGCCGGTGACGCATTTGGCCAGGGTCGTCTTGCCGCTGCCCGACTCGCCGACGAGGCCAAAGGTCTCGCCGCGGTTGATCTTCAGCGAGACGTCGTGCACGGCCACGAGCCTCTTGCGGCCGTCGCGGAACGAGCGGCGCACTGTGTCCATCTCGAGCACGTCGCTGCTGGAACGCGCCGCGGCAGCGGCGTCGGGGGCGCTGAGCACCGGCGTGGTCGCCGGCATCTCGGGCACCTCCGCCGAGAAGTAGCAGCGCGCGTGGCGGGCCGCCTCACCGACGGGGTTGGCGTGGTGCGGCGAGAAGGCCAGGGGATCCGCCGGCGCGGCTTCTGCTTCGGCCCGGGCGTGGGCCGCCGCGTCGCTGGGCCACGCCAGCAGGTCGGGCTCGCGGCGCAGGCACACGGGCTTGACCATGGGGCAACGGTCGGCGTAGATGCAGCCCGGCTTGCGCTCTCCAAGGGCCGGCAGCGTGCCGGGGATGGTCTGCAGGGCAGCGTCCGTCTTGTTCATCCCGAAGCGCGGCACGCAGCGCAGGAGCCCCATGGTATAAGGGTGCCGCGGGTCGGTGAAGATCTCGCGGGCGGGGCCTTCTTCGACGAGGCGTCCCGCGTAGAGCACGCCGACCCGGTTGCAGAGGCGGGCGACCAGGCCGAGGTTGTGGGTGATGAGCAAGATCGCCGCGTTGATGCGCCCGCGCAGCTCCTCGATGAGGTCGAGGATCTCGGCCTCCACCGTGGCGTCGAGGCCGGTGGTGGGCTCGTCGAGGATGAGCAGACGCGGGTTCGAGGCCAGCGCCATGGCGATGACGACGCGCTGCTGCTGGCCGCCGGAAAGCTCGAAGGGATAGCGGCGCATCGTGGCGTCGGGGTCCGGCAGGGCCACGCGGCGCAAGGCCTCGCGGGCGCGCACGCGCGCCTCGGCCTTGGAGAGGCCCTCGTGATAGCGGAAAATCTCACAGATCTGGTCGCCGATGCGCATCGCCGGACTGAGGGCGGCGGCCGGGTCCTGATAGACCATGGCAACGGCCTCGCCGCGCCACTTGCGCAAGGCCTCCTCGCTCAGCTTGCTGACGTCCTGGCCGTCGACCAATACGCTGCCGCGGTCGACGGTGCCGTTCGACGCGAGGTAGCGCAGCACGGCCATGGCCAGCGTGGTCTTGCCGCAGCCGGACTCGCCGACGAGGCCGTAGGCCTCACCTGCCTCGATGCGCAGCGTGATCCCTCTGAGCACGGGCAGGTCGCGCCCGCGCCGGTGAAACGTGACCTCGAGGTCGCGCACGTCGACGGCGGCAGGCGCCGCCTCGTCGGTCCGCCCGACGTCTTGCGCAGAGGCGTCGCTCATTTCGAGAGCACCCTCCCCAGCCCGTCGGTGATGAGGTTCACGCCGACCACGAGCGAGGCGAGGGCGACGGCCGGGAAGATCACCGTCCACCAGGCGAGCTGCACGAACAGGCGCTCGGAGGAGATGGTGAGGCCCCAGTCCGGCGACGGCGGCTGCAGCCCGAAGCCGAGGAACGACAACGTCGCTGCAGTGAAGACGGCGTAGCCGAGGCGCACCGTGCCCTCGACGATGATCGGCGCCGTGATGTTGGGCAGGATCTCGCCGGCCATGACGAACCAGGAGCGCTCGCCGCGCAGCCGTGAGGCCATGACGTACTCGTGCTCGCGCTCACGGAGCACGGCGGAGCGCACCGTGCGTGAGACGAGCGGCGTGAAGAGGACGCCGATGACGATGATGACGATGGCCACTGACCTGCCGAGAAGTGAAAGTATGAGAATCGACGTGATCACGACGGGCAGCGCCAGGAGCACGTCGACGAGGCGCATGATGACCTCGTCGGTGATGCCCCGGTAGAAGCCCGAGATCAGGCCGATGACGGTGCCCCAGAGCAGTGCCAGCAGTGTAGCGATCGGAGCGATCACGAGCACCGATCGGGCCCCGGCGAGCGTGCGGGCGAGCACGTCGCGGCCGAGGTCGTCGGTGCCGAGCCAGTGGGCTGAGCTGGGCGCCTGCAGCGTCGACATCGGGTTGACGTCAAAGGGGCTCTGCGTGAGATGCATCGAGAAGAGCGCCATGAGGACCCAGAAGACCACGATGCCGCTGCCGATCATAAACGTCGGGCTGCGGAGCAACGAGCGCATGACATAGCGCCGTTGCCGCCGCTGCTCGAGGAGGGATGCGGTATTGGCGCGGATCTCTGCGGCCGTCCTGCCTGCGATTTCTTCTGCCACGTTCGCCTCAGCCTCTCTGCCGCACGCGCGGATCGAGCAGCGCGACGATCACATCGGCGGTCAGGTTCGACAGCATGTAGATAACAGCAACGATCAGTACACCCGCCTCGAGGATCAACACGTCGTGAGAGGTGGCTGCGTCGACGAGGAGCTTGCCGAGGCCGGGGTACCCGAAGAGCGTCTCGACCACGACCAGGCCACCAACCAGCCAACCGATCTGGCCACCGATGACCGTCACTGTCGGCACCATGGCGTTACGAAGCACGTGGCCGAAGATGACCCGTCGCCGCGGGAGGCCCTTGAGCACGGCCGTACGGATGTACGGCCTTGCCAGGACCTCGACCGTGCCCACTCGCGCCATGCGCGCGATGTAGCCGAGTTCGATGAACATCAGCGGGATGGCCGGGAGGATCAGGTAGTAGAGCCGGGTGAAGATGTTCGAACCCGGCGGCGCCAGCGCGGTCACGGGCAGCCACTTGAGCGTGACCGCGAAAATGACGAGCAGGATGACGCCGCTCACGAACTCGGGGATCACCGTGAGCGAAAGCGTGGAGATGGTGATGCTCCGGTCGAGCAGACCGTCCTTCCGTAACCCCGCGACCACCCCCAGAAGGATGGCGAGCGGGATGATGACGACCAGCGCCAGCGCCGCCAGGAGCAGCGAGTTGCTGAAAGCCTGCATTACCATCGGGAACACCCGCTGCTGCAGGACCGGCGACTCGCCCCAGTTGCCAGTGATGAAATGGCCGGCCCAGCTGAGGTAGCGCTGTGCGATGGGCTGGTCGGCGCCGAGCTTATGGTTCAGCGCCGTCACCTGCGCCGGCGTGGCGTAGGGGCCGAGGATGGTGCGGCCGAGATCGCCCGGCAGGATCTGACTGAGCGCGAAGATCAACAGCGACACCAAGATCAGTGTCGGCACCATCAGAAGCAGGCGTCGGATGATCAGCCGCGTCATGGTCGGGCGTCTGTGTAGGAGGGTTCGGCCTGTCTAGGCGAGGTAGGCCTTGCTCAGGTCGAGGTAGATGTTGATGCCGCCGACGTCGTACAGGTTCTTGGCGCGCGCGGAGAGCTGCGTGATCCAGAACGCGGCGAGGAGCGGCGTCTCGTCGTTCTCGATGGTCGCCATCTTCGTGGCGACCGCGAGGCGGCTGGCTTCGTCGACGGTCGCCGAGTACTGCGCGGCGAGTTTGTCATAGGGCGGATCGGCAAAGTGCGATGAGTTCCACACGCTGGTGGACAGCAGCATCCCGTTGACGAACTGGACGGGGGTAGGCCGCGGCGCCCAGTCGGTGATGCCCATCGGCACCTGCAGCCAGACCTGGTTGGCGCCCTTGCCGGAGTAGTACTGGGCGTAGGGAATCAGGTCGACGTTGACCTTGATGCCTGCGGGCGCGCACTGCGCCTTGATAAGGGTCGCATATTGCGGCACCTCAAGGTAGTTCTCCGTAGTCAACGTGATCGTGAGGCCATTCGGGTGCCCCGCGTCCGAAAGAAGCTGCTTCGCCTTGGTGTAGTCCTGCGCGCGCTGTGGCAGCTTCGGCGAGGTGGGGAAGACGCTCGAGAAGACGGTGTCGTTGCCGATGGTGCCCCTGCCGCCGAAGAGCGCCTGGAGGAGGGCCGGGCGGTCCAGGCAGTACGCGACGGCCTGACGGACCCGCTTGTCGGTGAAGGGATCCTTGTCGACACGCATCGCGACCTCGCGGAAGCCCGTCCCCGGAACCTCGGCGATGTTCAGTTTGGGATCCTTGAAGAGCGCCTGCGAACCTTGGAAGGGGGTCTGGCACTGCATGTCCACGGCGCCGGCCTGCAGCTGCAGCACGGCGGCCGCGTCGTCGGCGGCGAATTTGAACTCCACGCTGTCGAGATACGGAAAACCCTTGTCCTTCTGCCAGTAATTCGGGTTCTTCGTGAACATCGCGCCTTGCTTCGGGGTGTACTGCTTCAGCATGAAAGCACCCGTGCCGACAGGGGTCTGGGGGAACTTACCGCCGTAGTTGCGCGGCAGGATGACGGCGTTGTAGTTCGACGATGACACGAGGACCGGGAAATCGGCGACCGGCTTGTCGAGGTGGAACGCCACGGTGGCGTCGTCGACCTTCTGCGTGCCGCCGGGCGACAGGATGCCTCCGAGAACGCTCAGGGCCGCCGATCCGCTGTTGGGGTCGACCAGACGCTCGAAGGTCTTGACCACGTCGTCGGCGCCGAAGGGGCTGCCCTCGTTGAATGTGACGCCCTGGCGCAGCTTGAAGGTCCAGACCTTGGCGGAGGTGTCGGAGGACCAGCTCTCGGCGAGGACCGGCCGCAGGGTCATGTCGTTCTCGACCCAGCTCAGGTACTCGCAGACCTGCTGGACCATCACGGCGCCGCCCACGTCATACATGGTGACCGGGTCGAGAGCGGTCAGCGAGTCGGGGCAGCTGACCCTCAACGTGCCGCCGGCCTTGGGCGCCGGCTGGCCGCTACCGCTAGCCGCCGGTGACGAGGAGCTGGAGCTGGAACCGCCGCACGCGGCGAGGAGCGAGCCGGCGGCGGTGGCCGACAGACCGAACACGGAAGCGCGGACCAGGAGCTGGCGCCGCGTCATGTGCCCCTTGTTGACCTGCTCGATGAGGTGGTGTGCGTAGTCCCTACGGTACTGATCGTCAGTCATGTTCGCTACTCCCCCTTGGCGTAGGCCTGCGAAACGACGTGGGCGGCCGCGGCGCCCCGCGCCGCCACACCGCCCCTCATTACATTTAGGGAACCATACAACCTCTGCCGCAAGATGGCAATAGAGATTGACCGGTTAATTAGCACCCTGCCAATGCGGTTTCGCAGGAATATTCTGTACGGTGACCGTTCATCAGCACGAAATTGGGTGAAGGGGCGGGCAGCTGACACATGTGCGACTCGGCACCACGTCGAGCTGCGGCTTGGCCATGCGGGCCACCGCGAGGCGGCGCCGGCGAGTCCGTCCCGACCGGTCCGCCGGGGAGAGGCCTCTCGTCTCAGCCCTCCGGAGAGGGTGGGCTCAGGACGAAGTTGCCGACATGCCTCTTCTCGAGGAACTCGCCCTGCGCGTCGGCGGTCCTCTCGAGCGGATACGTCTTGGCGACGAGCGGCCGCACCTCTCCTGCGGCAATGGCGGAGATGAGGGTCGGGAACACGGGCTCGTTCCACGCCGTGCAGCCGATCAAGGTCAGGTCCTTGAGGTAGAAGGTGCGTTTGTCGAGCGTCACGATCGGGCCGCCGATGGCGCCCGGACGAGACGTACCGGCCGCCCCTCTTCAGCACGTCCAGAAGGCCGCCGAAGGCCGGTCCCGCCACGTTGTCGACGATGACGTCGACCGAGCGCTCGCCGAGGGCGACGACGATATCGTCGTCGCGGTCGATGACGCGGTCCGCCCCGATGGCCCGCACCTGTTCGGTCTGCGCACGCCCCGCGACCGCCGTCACGGCGGCGCCACGCCGCTTTGCGAGTTGCACGACGGCCGAACCGACGCCACCCGATGCGCCGGTGACGACCACGTGCTCAGCGCCGGTCACACCCGCGCGGTGCAGCATGTTCTCGGCCGTCCCGTAGGCACACGGGATCGCGCCCAGCTCCGCGTCACCGAGCGCGCACTCCACTGCGAAGACCTCCGCGGCCGGCACTTTCACGAACTGCGCGAAGGCGCCGTCGAAATCGGAGGCCATCCAGATGGTCTCCATCGACCCGAAGCCCAGCGGACGCATGCAGGGCCGTACCAGGACGCGACGGCCGATCATGCTTTCATCGTCGCCGGGCACGACCTCCACGACGCGCCCGCAACAATCCGTGCCCTGGATGAGGGGAAACGGCGTCGCCGCGCTCCAGCCTCCGTCGTCCTTGGCGACCGCTGCCCTTTCTTCGGCCTCCGCGGCGTTCTGCGTACTGGCGGTGACGCTCGAGGAGTACCAGCGGAGGCGCGTGTTGATCTCGGTGGCGTTGACGCCGGCGGCGAGGATCCGCAGCAGGAGCTCGCCCGGCCCCGGCCTAGGGACGGGGACATCACGGTAGTCGAGCTTGTCCAGCCCGCCGTTTCCCGTGGTGACGACCGCCATCATCGTCTCCGTGTGGCCGGTCAGATCAAAGCCGTCGCTGCGGAGGACCGTCTGCACCCGGATCACCTCTTGCTCAGATGCCATGATCTAGCTGGTCGAGTGAGAGCCTGTTCAGTGTCTCCTCGCCGGGGACGCCCTCGTCGTCCCAGCCGCGCAGTCGGTAGTACTCGTCCAGCGAGTCGCGAAAGGCCTCGGCGCCGACCACCTTGCCGGCGGCGACCCCATCCGGATGGGGCACGCTGAGGATCCGCTCGGGGACGCGGTCGTCGTCGCGGCGCAGGCCCTCACGCAGGTTCAGCAGCCGGCCGAGGTTCCAGATGCGGGCGCCGATGGTCATCAGCTCCTCATGCGATGTCTCGCGGCCCCACAAATGCTCGAAGTGGACGCCGAGAAAGTCGGTGTCGAGGGCCATGTTGGCGCACCACACGCCCGTCCAGGCGACGGCGCTGAAGTCCTGCTGGTCGACGACGAGTTGGGCCTTGCCGGCGAGCGAGTCGGCGGCGCCGGTGCCGCCGAGGATGTCGTCGCCGGCCGTGAATGCGCGCAGGTGGCAGGCGCCGCGGTCGGACGTGGCGTAGCCGAGCCCCATTCCGAAGGTCCCCCTCGGGTCGTAGGCCGGCATCTCCAGGCCCTTGACCTCGTGGGCCAGGTCGGGCCGGCCTTTGAGGGCGGCCAGGGCGCGAGCGCCGAGCGCCAGCTCGGCGCCGAAGCCCTGGCGCGTGGCGATCAGCCGCGGCGCCTCGAGGTAGGCGCCGGTGTCGCCGAAGCGCAGGCCGTAGTCGGCGACGCCCTGCTCGCAGAGGTCCATGGCCAGAGCCACCACGGCGCCGGTCGACATCGTGTCGAGTCCGAGCTCGTCGCACTCGCGGCTGAAGGCCGCGATCGCGGCGAGATCGCTGATACCGCAGTTTGAGCCGCAGAGGCCGAGCGTCTCGAACTCGGGGCCTTCGCAGGTGTAGTCGCCGAAATCGTGCACCTGACGGCAGGCCAGCGGGCACTGCGTGCAGGCACGGATCTTGATGCGGATGCGGAGCAGCGCCGCGGAACCGATCGTCCCGACGCCGTCGAACGTGCCCGTCCGCCAGTTGCGCGTGGGCAAGGCGCCGGCGCCGTTGACGGCGTCAACCAGAAACGGCGTGCCCTCCTCGTACGTCCAGGCGTTGTCGGCGGTCAGCACGCGTTCGCCCTGGAGGCGCAGTACGTCGCGCGTGAAGGCTTCCACGTCGCCGACCGTGACCGCGCCCGTGCCCCGCACGGCCACGGCCTTGAGGTTCTTGCTGCCCATCACAGCACCTGCGCCGCCACGCCCGGCCTTGTGGAACTGGTCGGTGGAGAGGCAGGCGAAGGGCACGAGGTTCTCGCCGGCCGGGCCGGCGGAAAGCACCTTGGCGCCTGGCCCCATCTCCTTGCGGATGAGCTCCTCGAGCGGGGCCGTCTCGAGGCCCCAGTAGCGGCCCGCGGCGGGCACGAACTCGACGTTGTCGTCGGTGATGCGCACAAGGACGGGCTCGGGCGCGCGGCCGCTGATCACCACCAGATCGTACCCGGCGAACTTGAGCTCGGGGGCGAAGGAGCCGCCCACGTAGGAGTCGAGCAGCGTGCCCGTGGCGGGGCTCTTACAGCCCACCGCCAGACGGGAGCAGGTAGCCGCCAGCGTACCGGCGAACGGCCCTGTCGCCAGGATCAGCGGATTCTCGGGGGCGAGCGCGTCGGCGCCTCGGGCTAGTTCCTCGAACAGGTAGCGCAACAGCAGGCCCTTGCCGCCCAGGAAGAGGCGCGCCCACTCCGCGTCGAGCGGCTCGACCGAGGCGCGAAGCGCCGTGAGGTCGAGCCTGAGCACGTTGCCGGTGTAGAAATCCATCGAGTCTCCTCCGCTCGTTCCGCGAGCGTACTCCCAACGCGGGCGACCTGCGACCGCCACGATCAGTCTGCCGGCCGATGCAGTTGACCGGTCTGATAGGATGGAGCAGTGGCTAATCGACCGGTCAGTTAGCCACCCATTGCATAGCGGGGGGGCAGGCGATGTCAAGCGCGTCGGAGACAGACTCTCAACGTGTGGCGGCGGGAGCCGCGAGCCCGCACTCGGGCCGGGGCCACCTGCACGCCGCCTTCGAGAATCCCCTCTCGGCCCTGCCGCAGACGGCTCGGAAGCTGCTGGTCGCGGCCAAGGACATCATCGCGACCGAAGGCTTCGACGCTCTCACCCTCAACTCGGTGTCCGCGGCGTCGGGCGAGAACAAGGCAATGATCTCGTACTACTTCGGCAACAAAGCCGGGCTCGTCGCCGCGGTCCTGGATTCCGTGATCCACGACGAGTACATCGCCTCACAGAACCGCATGAAGGACGTCGACCCCAAACGGCGGACCCAACGACTCGTCGAGGAGATGCGCCGCATGGACGCCGCAGTCGAGGAGTTCCGTATGTTCTTCGAGTTTCTGCCTCAGGTGCTACGCGACGAGACGCTGCGGCGACGGATCGCGTTGCTCTACAAGTGGTACTGGAGCGTGAAGATCGAGTGGCTGGGCATCACCAATCCATCGGGCGCTCTCGAGGATCCCGACCTTCTCGGCCTCACCCAGCTTCTCTCCGCGGTCATCGACGGACTCGCCATCCAAGCCGCCATCGACCCCGAGATCGACCTGGCAAACCCCTACCGCGTGCTCTTCAGACTCATCGACGGAGCCCTGCCCGAGCTGGCCAGCCCGGGCGTCGGGGGCGCCGAGCGCTAAGGCTGACCCTGCGTCAGGGCTCACGGGGGCGCGAGCGCCGCTCCTCGGATCAGCAGCCTTCGGTCCTCTCATGGCAAAGCCGGTCCGCGGCCGACCACGAAGTGGCGGGAACGGACCGGCTTCGTCGCGCCGGTATAGGCGAAGAGCTAGCTCAGGTACGCGTGCGTGAGGTCGAGATACGCCTCGAGGCCCTGGACGTCGTGGACCTTGGCGCTCGTCGCCCGCAGGCTGTCCATCCAGAAGCCGAGGATGACTGGCGTCTCGTCTTGCTGGAGCGTGCCCATCTTGGTGGCAATCTGACCGCGGCTGGCCTCGTCGACAGTCGCCGAGTACTGCGTGAACAGCTTGTCGTAGTCGGCATTGGCCCAGTGGGAGGAGTTCCACACGGAGGCTTCGGTGAGCATGGCCTGGATGTACTGCGCGGCGACTGGGCGCGGCGACCACTCGACGATCGTCATGTCGCCCTGCAGCCAGGGCTGCTTGTTCGCCGCACCGCCGTAGAACTGCGACGCCGACATGAGGTTGATGCTGACATCGATGCCGGCGGGCGCGCAGTTCTCCTTGATGATCGTGGCGTACTGCGAGAGATCGAGGTAGCTCGACGCCGTCGTGATGGTGATCTTGACCCCGTCGGCGTGCCCGGCGTCTCTGAGCAGCTGCTTGGCCTTGGCATGGTCCTGCTTGCGCTCGGGGAACGTGGGCGAAGCCGGATAGAGGGGCGAGAAGATCTGGTCGTTGCCGAGCGTGCCCTTGCCGTTGTACATGGCCTGCAGGATCCCAGGGCGGTCGAGGCAATAGGCGACGGCCTGGCGCACGTTCTTGTTGTCGTACGGCGCCCGGTCGACGCGCATCGCGACTTCGCGGATCGCCGTGGAGTGCGTGGAGAGCACGTTGAGCTTGGGGTCGGCAAAGAGCGCCTGCGACCCCTGGAAAGCCGTCTGTGCCTGGATGTCGATGCTGCCCGCCTGAAGCTGCAGGACCTGCGCTTGGGCATCGTCGTTGTACAAGAACTCGACGCCGTCGAGGTACGGCAGGCCGTTCTGCCAGTAGTCGGGGTTCTTCTTGAGGGTCGCACTCACCTTGGTCTTGTGGTCGACCAGCATGAACGGGCCCGTGCCGACCGGGTTCTTGAGGAAGTCGCCGTTGAAGGTGCGTGGCAGGATCACCGAGTTGTAGTCGCCGGAAGAGACCAGGTAGGGGAAGTCGGCGAAGGCGCGGTCGAGGTGGAACGCGACGGTGTAGTCGTCGACCTTCTGCGTGCCGCCCGGCGAGAGGATGCCTTTGAGCGCCGACAGGGCGCCCGACCCGCTGTCGGGAGCGACCAGACGGTCGAAGGTGGCGACGACGTCCTCGGCGGCGAAGGGGCTGCCGTCGTTGAACGTGACGCCTTTGCGCAGCTTGAACGTCCAAACAGTGGCCGTGGTGTCCGGAGACCAGCTCTCGGCCAACACCGGGCGCAGCCTGAGGTCGTTCTCGATCCAAATCAGGTATTCGCAGATCTGCTCGACCGTCGCGATGTCGCCGGTCTGGTACATCGTGACCGGGTCGAAGGCGCTGAGCGGAGCCAGTGCCGCGACCCTTACGGTGCCACCCGACTTGGGCGTGCCCGAAGCCGCCGGCGAAGCGCTCGAAGACGTCGAAGAGCCGCCGCCGCACGCCGCAAGGAGCGATCCAGCGGCACTCACGGAAAGCCCGAAGACAGACGCACGCACGAGCATCTGACGACGCGTCATGCGTCCGCTGAGGACCTGCTCGACGAGGTGCTGCCCGTATTCCCTGGAATGACGATCTGTTTCTGACACTTGACTACCTCCCCCATACATTTAGCCGAGTAGCTAACGGACGGGAGTCGCGGCGAGACGCCCACGATAGTCCCTGCGCATTGGACGCACTATAGGCCCATAGATTCTGTGGCGCAAGGCGGCGCGGCGCGGCGCGCCGCCCGGCAGCCACGTCAGATCCCCTGCCTCGTCGGCTACAGACCGCGGGTCGCCGTGTGGAGCATCCGCTCGAGTTCGCCGCCCGCGTCCGCGCTCAGCGCGAACGGTCGCGGCTCGGCCCTGAGTTCAGCCACCCGCGCCTGCACGCGCTGCTTCAGGGACGTGGCGCCGTTGCTCTGCCACCTGTCGTGCGGCGCCTTGTCCAGCAACGTCGGGATCCAGAAGTCGCGATAGTGCTTGCGCGTGTACGGCCGGGAAAGGTGGTTGCCACCCGGCCCCGCGGACATGATCTCGTCGACGGCGAGTGCTTCGTCGTCTACGGCGATGTCGCGCAGCAACGCCATAGCAAAACCCGCGAGCTCGTCGCCAAGCACGATGGACTCGAAGGACGTCTGCATCCCCGACTCGAGGTAGCCGAGGTCGTGGAGCAGCGTGCCGCGCGACAGCGCGCCCATTACCGCAGTCATCGCCGACTCGGCGGCCCACTGCTCGTCGAGGATTTTGGAGTCCGAGTACGCGCCGTATGAGAAGCTGGGCAGCCCGTAGAAATGCGCGAGGTCGAGGCCCGCCTGACAGCCCATCGACCACTCGGGCGAGACGTAGGGATTGATCATCGTGCGCATGTCGAGCGTGTCGCAGCCGGCGCCGTACACGAACGGGGCGCCCGGGTTCACGAGCTGATGAAGGACGAGCCCGCTGAGTACCTCGGCATTGCCCGTGACCACGACGGCGGTGATAGACGCGGGCGCCGTCGTGCCGGCCGTCGGCGCCGGTGCGTACACGAGCGGGATGAGCAGCTCGGCGCAGGCCTCGATCTTGCTCAGGGCGAACTCATCGTGCATGAGAGGGGGCGACGGCATACCGTAGACGATGAGACTGTCACCGCCGCCGCATGCTTCGGCCATGTCCTTCATGATGGCCAACATGTGGCCATCACGTGGCACGATCAACAGAGGCTTGCGCGTGCCCTTGAGCATGGCCACCTGCTGGCTGAGGACTTCGACTTCAGGCGGCACGTTCTCGGGGAAGCCCATCGACATGACGTAGTCGATGTTGGGGAGCTTCTCGCACAGGTCGGAGAGGTCCTCGATGTCCTTGACGACGGCGCGGCGTCGCAGCCCGGTGTCCGGGTCCGTGACGTAGAGACAGTCAGAGCCGGTGCCGAAGTAGGTGTTGCCGTCTTTGAGCTCGAGCACTTCGTCGCGGCCCCTGGACTTGACGGTCCACGTGCGTGGCGTCGAATCCAGGGCCGCGGCGACCATCTCGCGGCGCAGCCGCACTCTGGTGCCCTCGACGCTCGCGCCCGCGTCCGCGAAGCGCTTGAGCGCGGGCTCGTACATGACCTCGACACCGCACTCCGCGAGCACTGTCAGAGTCGCTTCGTGAACACGCTCGCACTCGTCAGCATCCCACACTCGAATCGCTGCCTTGCTCACTTGTCACCTCCAGGGGATAGTCGTTCTCAGAATGGGGAGCACGCTGCCTCAGCCCACCCCGAGCACCTGCTTGGCCGTGGCCACCGCCTCGATGGCGTCCTCGGCGTAGCCGTCGGCGCCGATCTCGTCGGCCCAGGCGCGGGTCGTGGGGGCGCCGCCGATCATCACCTTGACACCCTCGCGCAGGCCGGCGACCTTGAGCGCCTCGATGGTCTTCTGCTGGTTGGGCATCGTCGTCGTGAGGAGAGCGGACAGGAGGAGCAGGTCGCAGTCGGTCTCCTTGACCTTGGCGACGAAGGTCTCGACGGGCACGTCGCAGCCCACGTCGCTGACCGTGAAGCCGGCGGCGGAGAGCATCGAGCAGACGATCGTCTTGCCGATCTCGTGGATGTCGCCGGCGACCGTGCCGGCGACCGCTACGCCGAGCGTGCGGCGGG
>Ga0209539_1000408_pt1 | contig 24985 bp, 22 predicted proteins | sample BarGraNGADG00312_2_FD_184499 | JGI IMG/M metagenome (GOLD analysis project Ga0209539, IMG submission 184499) | Arctic peat soil microbial communities from Barrow, Alaska - Barrow Graham LP Ref core NGADG0011-312 (SPAdes) (version 2) | ecosystem: Environmental > Terrestrial > Soil > Wetlands >...
ATCGTTTTTGGTTTGCATGACTTTGTCCAGACGCTTGAAGGCCATTTTCTCTTTTTTCAGTAAAAAAGGTTCGGGGTTGAATTTTTCCTGGATCAGGCGGTTGATCTGGTCGATACCAGCATCACCACGGTACATGGGCATAAGGATCTGCAGGGCGGGGGAATTAAAGGAATATTCGTTCTGGTAATAGCGGACGATTCCCTCCACTTTTTCCAGGACCTGAGCTTCGTTTTGAACCGGCAGAAACACAAAATCAAGCTCCGGGGAATAGGCGGGGAAGAGCAGCGTTTCGCCGCTGTTCACCCGAAAGGCGTTCTCCACAATCAGGCTGTCCTGGTTCTGGCGGAAATTGCGATTCAAATAAATGGTTTGGAAATATTCGCTTTGAATCATATCGCGCAGCACGTTGCCCGGGCCGACGGACGGCAGCTGGTCCTTGTCGCCAATGATAATCAACTGGGTTTTGTCGGCCAGCGCTTGCAGCAGAGAGTAAAGGATGGAAGAGTCAACCATGGAAAATTCGTCGACGATGATGGCGTCGGTTTTCAGCGGATTCTGGGCGTTGTGAACGAACTGACCGCTCTCGGGATTTATTTTCAGCAAACGGTGAATGGTCGATGCCTGGTAGAACGAACTTTCCTCAATGCGTTTGGCGGCCCGTCCGGTAGGAGCTGCGATCATAATCGATTTGCGGTTGGCCTTCAGGATTTCGATGATAGCCCGGATAATGGTGGTTTTGCCCGTGCCCGGGCCGCCGGTTATGATGGTCAGCCGGCTTTTCACCGCGGCCAGGACCGCCTGTTTTTGTTCTGCGGTCAATTCCAGGGCCAGTTTTTCAAATACGGTTTCAAAATTGACCGCCAGCTCCTGGTCAGCGCCAAACCCCTGGCTCAACTGATAGAGACGACGGGCCGATTGCTTTTCAATCAGATCGTTCAGCGGCTTGATAATACATTTTTCCGGAATTTCCTTGCAGCAAAGTTCCGAGCGTTCAATCATTTTTTCCAGGGCGGCAAACACGTCGCTGTCGGCAATGTCCAGCAGCCAGGAACATTTCTTCAACAGTTCATCCTGTTCAATATACAGGTCTCCGTGCTGGAATTCGCTCTGATCCAAAACGTAATAAATCCCGGCCCGGAGGCGCTGGCTGTCGGTTTTGGCGATGCCCATGGCCCGGGCGATGGTGTCGGCGATTTTAAAACCAACACCGCGCACCCGTTCAATCAGGATGTAGGGATTGCTTTCCATCAGCGCCTGCGCCAAGTCGCCGAATTCGCGGAAAATTTTAAAAACCGTTTCCTGACCGATGCCGAATGGAGTCAGTTTGACCGTCAGGTCGCGCAGCACCCGGCTGTCACGGACACTCTTTTTGATTTCGGCAATGACCGTTTTTTTCAGGCCGGAGATTTCGCTTAGCCGTTCCGGCATGTTTTCCAAAACCTCAAACGTCTGTTGACCGAAATGATCGACGATTTTTTGGGCGGTTTTTTTACCGATACCTTTAAAGCGTCCCGAAGACAGGTATTTGGCCATGCCCTCGCCGTCCTGGGGCAAAATAAATTCAAAGCGGCTGACCTTGATCTGTTTGCCGAAGCGCGGATGTTCCGCTTCCTCACCTTCAATCAGTAAAAAATCGCCTTCACTTAAGGAAAACAGATTGCCGACGATAACCCGGCTTTCCCGGGAGCTGTCAAGCAAAACCTTGAATACCCCGAAACCCGTGTCCGGGGAAGTGAAAATTTTGCGGCTGACTTTTACTTTGTAAGAGGGCAAATTAATTGATGGTAACCGGAATGACGCCCGGGCTGTCGATGACAATATCTTCGATGAATTTGATGGTCTTTTGCTTTTCGGTATAGGTCATGATCACCGAATTGGCTCGGTAGCCGCCGCCGAAAAAGCGGATGCCCTTAAGCAGCGAACCCGGGGTCACGCCGCTGGCTGCGAATACGATGTTCTTGCCCGGAGCCAAATCTTGCACTTCATATACCTTGTCAAAACCGCCTTTGATACCCATTTTTTTAATCCGTTCTTCGTCCCCGGCCTTGAAGGGAAACAGCTTGGCCTGCATATCCCCGTTCAGGCATTTGATGGCCGCGGCTGTCAGCACACCCTCGGGCGCGCCACCGATGCCCATGACCGCGTGCACGCCGGTGCCGCGCATGGCGGCGGCGATGCCGGCGCTCAGGTCGCCGTCACCGATCAGCTTGATGCGCGCCCCGGCCTTGCGAATCTGGCTGATTAGATCATCGTGACGGTCACGGTTGAGCACGATGATTACCAGGTCCTCCACGTCACGGTTCAAACCGCGGGCGATATTTTTCAAATTGGTTGCTACCGAAGCGTTGATATCGATGTTGCCTTTATTTGAAGGTCCGACGATGATCTTATTCATGTAAATATCGGGAGCGTTGAGCAAACCGCCTCTTTCCGAAGCGGCCAGAACGGCGATGGCGTTCTCGCTTCCCGTGGCGCACAGATTGGTCCCTTCCAGAGGATCGACGGCGATATCCACCTTGGGGGAAGGTTTGCCATCGGTTTTTTTCTTGCCCACCTTTTCGCCGATGAAAAGCATCGGCGCCTCGTCGCGCTCGCCTTCGCCGATGACGATGATGCCGTCCATTTCAATCTTGTCCATCTCTTTGCGCATGGCTTCGACGGCTTTGAAATCGGCGAATTTGCGGTCGCCCTGGCCCATGGTTTTGGCGGCAGCGATGGCCGCGGTCTCCACTACTTTTAAAAAATGTACCGACAGCTCATCTACAAAATGCATGCGCCCTCCTAAAACCCTATTATACAGAATCGCTGACAAATTGAAAAGCCGGCAGCACAAATTATCCGCCGACCTTGGTTGCTCTCACTATGATTTCAATTAGTCTTATTATGCATTGAAATCATCCAGTGAGACAATCTCCGAAGGAGGTGGATATAATTTGTCTACCATCACTATGTTTTCAGCCAACTCGGGTAGCTGCTGAAAACATCAAGTGATGGTATACTTTCACTAGATGATTTCAACAACTTGAAGACTGGTTGAAATCATAGTGAAAGTATGTCCCCATAGGGGGCAGTGATTTTTTTTATGGGGAATTATTGCAAGAAAGATTTTTTTATTAAAGGCAGATGCACTTTTTGGAATTTAACTGAAAAATGGCCGTAAAACGATCGGTCCTAATGGCCCCGACTAATGAATTGCTGCTAATCCTCCGTTCATGTGATCCGTGAAATTCTCATACCCTGTCCTAGCCCCAATCACTTCAATACTTCAAAGAACCGTCCCAGTTCCGCATTTTTCGCCTCTTCCTTGACGTTTCATCCTCTACATGTCCCAACACAAAAATCAGCCGCCGAGTTCATGAGGTCGGCTGGATTGTCTGGTTAGGCCTGAATCCAAATTCCTCCTAACATCATAATGGGCTTTGATCCCATACGATGAACCATTCCTTGTTACACAATGGGCACAAAACCTTGATTCTATATGCTCCAGGGCGTTCTTTTGTTCTCTCTTGGGTTTGAAAATAAAAAGCAACCATATCTCCATGTTTAGGCCATTGTGGTGCAGCATTCAATTTGTTGCAATACGCACAATGAAGATCGTTTGCAAACTGTGAGAAGGCCACTGCCGGATTTCTCTGAGGGAGTTTTGGGGATGCGAAGGAGGGGGGTCAATTGGGTTTCAGCTTCGGCATTTTGTGTCCATGTTGAGGGTTGTAGTTCTGCAGGGGCCGGAAATATGGGGTCATTTGCTTGTTGGAGAATACTCTGCTCGTCATTCTCGAAAGTCATATAGCCGTCCATATTAAACGGTGGATTGACAAGAGAACCCCATAGATTGTCGATCTGTTGTTTGGTTTGCGAGAGGAATACTTTTATGAAAGGTGCTTTATCTGTATTCACTCCCATTAACTCCTGCAACTCTTGCTCAGATAAAGGTTGACTAATACCCCTATACATTAGGAGTAAAGCTTTTTCGCGAGCCCCATAAAGTACTCTAATGGATAATTCAAATTTGTCGATTGATTCCCTCGTAGAAAATAACGAGAGAGCCCTATTTATCAGTGAATGTGATTGTTTCACCTTAGGTCGCCATTTGGCAGAAATTAGTTTTGCACAATGCCAATAGCAATAAGCAATAGCATCATCAGATGTACTAATAAACGTATGAACAAAAGCCGCGTTACTTAAATTCATCTTTGCACGGTCCTCCTTTGAGCCTAACGCCAGCCATGAGCCGCCGGGGCACAGAGGCCAGAATAAAAACGCGCCACCTTTATTCCCGGTCGGATCGATGGCATTGTTAAGCGTTCTTTTTTTTCATTGCAGTACGTTTACTGGGTACCTTTGCGAATATTGATAATTGAGTTCGATTACCTTTTCTATTATTTCTTTTGTTTTGCTGATGGTCACGAACATAAGAGAATGCCAATAGAGCGCTGTAGTATAGCCGCTTGGCATTCGTTCTCTTATGTGAGCAAAATCATTATCAAATGAAATTCTGCGGAAGTGCTGAAAAACGGAAATCACCGCCTCTGGTGCTATCTGTTTGAGAATAGTGTTGACATCCGAATATAAGACATGTTTTTCATTATTTGATTTTTCAGGTTCAAATCCATTATCCGGATCAAGGAAAAGCACCTGGCGTGGTTCGGCGGAAATGTCTGAAAAATAGTTTCTTCTGTTTCTTGTCGTTAAATAAGTCTCTTCTTTATGTAATTCAACAAGATACTTGGAGCAAGTTGCCACAGGCAGGTTCTTAATCAATTGGATATTTCGTTGCTTTTTTAGATCTCGGCAAAAATCGATAACTGCTCCTTTGGCGGGAAAGAGGTCCGGGTGAGTTTTACCATCATTACTGTCGTCATCTTGTGTCAGCATTAGCATTACATTCAGCAATGGATAACCTAATGCTGCTGTCAGATAATCGTGATAGTCCCATTTGAAGCTATCCTTTGAGTCTCCGAGATATTGCCTTTTCATAATCTCATTTTGCGCTTAACTATAATTATACGAAATATACTTTTGCAAAATTGCATAATTATTGGTTAGCATATCAGCTTTAAAAAGTAAATAGTTTGTAAGAGTCCAATATGTATCTGAACTTCTTCACAGTCCGCAATACGTGACGGACAAAAACAGATTTTCCAACCGGCGGCGATTTGACCTGCAAGAAATCATATGGCTGAATGTTTTAATGGTGAAAAAAGCTATAGGAGGCTAAAATGAAAAAAAACTTATTGATTGTTTTGGTTATTTCGGTTTTATCCGCGGTCCTGCTTTTAAATGCCCAGCCGGGTTTCCGCGGCCTGGCGTCAGGACGCGGCCAGCATGACAAGGATATGTTCGCCAACCAGAACTTCATCCCGGCCCGGCTGCTGCTGCAGGCCAAAGACAAAATCGGCCTGAGCGCCGAACAGGAAAAGAAACTCACTGCCATGATCGAGGCCCATGACCAATGGGCAGTCAAATTCGGCGCTGATATGAAAATCAAAGCCTTGAAACTGCGCACGACTTTGGCCGCTGAGCAGTTGAATCTAAAGGATGCCGAACAGCTGATCCGCGAGCAAGCCGACATGCGCGCGGAAATGCAGATCGCCCGCTTGCGCTTCCAGCAGGACGTCAAAGCATTGCTCACTCCGGAACAGTTGGTGAAAATAACCGAGTTGAAAAAAGAATTCCGCGCCCAAGACCGCGATGGTAAGCGCCAGCGGTCCGAGCTGCGCCGGGGTCGCCAGAATTAGAATCTTTCTATACTCCTCTCTCCCACGATAAAGGGGGTGGCCCGGTCCGCCCCCTTTTTTTTATTTGCTGCTTAAGCCACGAGAGCGGTCTTTGACATTGCATTTCGCCTTGGGTAGTTCTACGTTTACGTTAGTTGCATGTAAACTAAAATCACGGCAGCGATGGTCATCAGAACCAATGCCGCAAAACCAAGGATGTTCGAAGTTTTTCCGTTTGTATATTTGCCCATTATTTTTTTGTTGTTGGCAATGTGCAGAATGATGGCAATTAAAACAGGCGCGGTCAATCCATAAAGAATGGCTGAATAAATCAGCGCTTTAATTGGCGAAATGCCGATGTAATTCAACGATAACCCCAAGATCAGTGAAATGGCAATGATGATATAAAATGCTTTTGCTTGGTGAAATTGTTTATTCAATCCTTCTTTCCAGCCGAATGTTTCGGTAATGATGTAAGAAAGTGAACCGCTCAAAACAGGAATGGCTAAAAGTCCGCTGCCGATTACACCAATGGCAAAAAGTATATATGCTGAATTTCCCGCTAATGGTTTCAATGCCTGTGCCGCTTGTTCAACGGTGTCAATCTTATGAATGTTGCCATTAAATAAAACCGTCCCTGTGGTAAGGATGATAAAGAACATGACAAGGTTTGAAAACAACATGCCAAAATCGACATCTTGTTTCATGTCATGTATTATTCTTTTGTTCACCACTAAATGTTTTTTCTTTTGCTTTATATCTTCCACTTCCATCGTTGCCTGCCAAAAGAAAAGATAAGGTGAAATGGTGGTTCCCAGGATGGCAACAAGGATGCTGATAAAGTTTTTGTCAAATTTTATGGTTGGGATAAAAGCGGCCTTCAAAACTGCCAGCCAATCTTGCTTGTATAAGAACGGCACAACCAGGTAAACCAAAAGAAAGATGCAGAGATATTTCAGAACCGATGCAATTTTTTGATAAGGCAAATAAATAATCAACACCAGAAGCATGATGGTGAAAACGATGCTGAAATAAGTCGCATGAATTGCAGGGAATAACAGATTGCCAACTGCTCCCATTCCGGCAATGTCAGCACCAATGTTCATGACAATGGCAGGAAAACTGAACAGCAGCATTAAATACAAAACAGGCTTTGAATAATTGCTTTTAAGCGTTCCTGCCAAGCCATGTGCAGTAACCAAACCGATTCTTGCGCACATTTCCTGAATGGATGCCATGAGTGGAAATGTAATAAATGCAGTCCACAGAGTTGAAAGTCCGTAGGCGGCACCGGCCTGTGAGTAGGTCGCAATGCCGGATGGATCATCGTCGCTGGCACCGGTTACAAGCCCGGGTCCAAGCAGTTTCCAGAAACGAAAGGGTTTGTTTGGTTTTTTATTTCTGTTATTCATTTCCTTGTCAAGCACTCCCGACTCAAGCTATCGCCGGTGCCCGGCGAGCATGGTGATGCAACTCTGTTTTTAAAAATTCCATCCTCCTTTCACAAAACCGGTTACATTATAGCAATGTAAAATAAAAATCAAAACCTTTGCGGCCGGATGGCATTTGGGAAGTGGTATTTTTACGGCGATTTCCCGCAGTTTCATTCCGGCCAGAATAAAATTTCTGCGGTATAAAAATATATAAACAACTCCATAATATTTTCATTTGCATTTGCCCTTGGGATCGGCTATGTTTGGGAAATGCTTCTGCAATGCCTGAACTGGAATGAACGTAATTTCCAATTATTGAGCCAATTTGTCACCACGGTTCGCAGTGGAGATATCGCCGTGTTCGACTGGGACAACACCTGCATTTTCGGCGACAGCGGCGAAGCGGTTTTTCGCCACCAGGTACTGCACCTGGAATTCAAATTCGGCCCGGAACGCCTGCGGGAAATCATCCCCGACCAGGTGCAAGGCATCGATTACGTCCACATCAACGGCCAGACACTGCCGCTGCCTAAGGTCAAAGGACAAATCGTCAGCGCTTATGAAAAAATCTTCAGTCGCGATATAACGGAAATTCGCGACAGTGCAGCCCTTCGCGATTTCAGCGCCAGCCTGCTGGCCCTCAACCGCGGCCTCGAAGAAACCCCGGGCATCGGCTGCGAATTCGCCTATCCCTGGACCATCAATTTTTTGCAGGGCTTCAGCCCGGCCGAAGTTTGCCAGCTGGCCGCAGAGGTTATTGACAGCGAGTTGCAAAGCGATATCGAAAACCGTACCATGAGCGACTCCCGGGAGCAGTTGCTTTACCATTGGACGGCCGGGATCCGCCCCTTCCCGGAAATGGTTGACCTGGCCCGGATTTTAAAAAAAGCCGGCTGCCGGGTCATCGTCAGCACAGCCAGCAACCCGCTGATTATCGAGACCATGATGCAGCGCACAGGCTTCGCGGCCGAGCTGGTGATCGGCATGGCTTCGGGACTCAAAAATGGCATATTGCAAGGTACACTGGCGCCCTGGCTGGCATCCAATTTTGGTCCCGGCAAAGCGGAAAACATGCGCCAGCTTCTGGATCTAGAGCCGGTTTTTGCCGCCGGAGACAGCAGCGGCGATTATGAAATAATGACCGCCTTCCCCGACACCCGCTTGAAGCTGCTCATCCGCCGCCGCCAACCGGGGAAAATAACCGCCCTTTATAAAAAGGCACTGGATGGCGATCCCCAATATCTCCTGCAGGATGTGGACCTGGCCACGGGTCAATTTTCAGCCGCGGCCAGTCAGCCCGCCATTGCAGTTTAAATCCAAAAATCAAAGAACTTGCTTGCCAAAAAAATGCCCCAGGCTATTACTTGTAAATTTTTTTTTTCTTTACTAAAATGAAATCATGAGATTCGGAATACTGATTGTTTTCATCGCCTTGATTGTAGTGCTGGTCCTTTCCTTAAGTAAAGGCCGCCAGACCAATCCCGTCGCCCAAGGCATGGCCGACTTGGAAAAAGCGAAAATAGCTACGTTGGAACTGGATATGAACAATATTTCCGCCGCCATCACCACCTATTTTGGCGACTATAACGAATATCCCGAAAACCTGGACATGCTGGTACCGAAATATCTGGCATCGAAAAATTCCATCCTTGACTCCTGGGGTAATTTGTTTCACCTGGAAAAAGATGGTCAACAGAATTTATATTTGGTTTCAGCCGGCCCGGACCGGATTTTTGCAACCAGCGACGACATTAAAAGGAGGCAATGATGAAACTAGCCAACTACCTGAAAATGGAAAATATTTATATCACCGATACCTGCAAGGACACCGACAGTTTTTATGGAGAATTTTCCCATTTTTTAAAAGAAAGAGGTTTGATCGACGATGTCAAAAAAGTCAAGCGTTTGTTCGTCAAGAGGGAAAGCATCCAATCAACCGGCATCGGTAAAGAGGTGGCCACCCCGCATATCTTTTCCAGCGAATTTTCAGATTTTCTTCTGGCTGCGGCCCTGATCCGCTGCGGCCTGGATTTCAAGGCCCCGGACGGCCGGGACGTGCAACTGGTTTTCTTGATCATGAGTGATGACCGCGACATTGGCCTGCATTTAAAAACCCTGGCCCATATCGCCCGCCTGACTGCCGGCACCGACATCATTGACGGACTGAAAAACGCCCGCACTGCCGCGGAAATCTATGCTATGCTAATGGAAAAAGAAAAGGCCATTCTTAATTGATGCTGTACCGAACCCAGCAGAGCTGGATAAGAGCCTTAGATAGCAAATTCAAAATTTGTTCTAAAAAGCTGACAAATTTTAGAATTTGCTATAAGGCTCTAAAAACCGGCTTGGCAAAGCCATAACAAGCCTTTAAGCGGTTGACCGGCCGCTTAAGCTGTTATATAATTAAAGTGATGGATCGTATTAAAAAAACAATTCTACTGGTCCGGCACGGGACCACTACTTTCAATGAAACCGACCATTTGCAGGGGCGGATCGACAATCCACTGAATCAAAAAGGCCGTAACGAAGCCGCCCGTCTGGCCGCCAGGCTGAAATGTGAAAACCTAGACGCCATTTTCTCCTCGCCGCTGCAACGGGCAGTGGAAACGGCTACCATCATCAACAGTTTCCATGACCTGCCCCTGACTTTGGTCCCTGAATTCAGCGAAATCAATTTGGGCGAATGGGAGGGGCTAAATTACAGCAAAGTGCGCGCGCAGTTTCCCGAAATTCACCAGCATTGGATAAACGATCCCGATTTTCCAATTCCGGGGGGCGAGAGTTTCAGCACCGTCTGCGCCCGGACCAGGACAGGGCTTGAGAGGGTTTTGCAAGACGGCCGCAAGCATATCCTGATTACCGGCCATGCGTCGGTCAACCGCGCCATCCTGAGCAACCTGCTGCAGCTGAACCCGGCCTCGGCCAGGCACTTCAGGACTGGCAATGCCGCCCTTTCCCGGCTTCTGCTGCTGGAAAATTCCCGCCAGCAATGGGCGGTGGTCGATTTCTGGAACAGCACCTCGCACCTGGAAAACGCCTCATGAAATTCCTGCAGGAAAAAATCAAAAACCAGATTTTTGCAATATTAAAAAACGACTATGAAATTGCTGACGCTGACCTGGTATTTTCCCTGCCGGTCGAACGGAAATTCGGCGATTTATCGACCAACCTGGCTTTTGTCCTGGCTAAAAAAACAAAAAACAAACCATTTCTACTGGCCAACGCCATGGCCGGAAAATTGCAAGGCCAGCTGCCAGAGATCGAGTCTATCGAAGTCGCCGGCGGCGGTTTCATCAATTTTTACCTGCACCGCGACCAGTTTCTCCTTTATCAATGGCAAAACCTGGCCAGGTCGATGCCACCTAGATCCGAAAAAGTTATCGTCGAGCACACCAGCATCAACCCGAACAAAGCGGCTCATATCGGCCACTTGCGCAACTCCTGCCTGGGTGATATCCTGGCGCGCAGTTGCCGCTTTTTGGGCTACGAAGTCGAAGTCCAAAACTACATCGACGATACCGGAATTCAAATTGCCGACGTGGTTTGGGGGCTGCTCTATTACCAAAAAAAAGATCTCGCGGCCATAAAAAAAATCACCGCCCTGGCTGCTTATCTCTGGGACCTCTACGCCGAAGTGAACCAGTTGTTTGCCGGGAATGAGGACTATGCCGCCGAACGCCGGGAAGTGCACAAAAAAATTGAAGACAAAATAAATCCCGAATACCAAGCCTGTCTCTATATCGCTCAGCAGGTTTTGCTGGATCACATCCGCACCATGGCCAGGCTGGATATTCAGTACGATTTGCTGGCCCGTGAAAGTGATGTCATCGCCCTGGATTTTTTTAAAGCGGCGGCGGCCGAACTGACCGCCCGCCAGGTGATGATTTGGTCCCAGGACCCGGAAAAGAAAGGCTGCCTGGTCATTCACTACGAACGGGAAAAAATCGAAAAAATCATCGTCCGCTCCAACCAAACCATCACCTACGTCGGCAAGGATATTGCCTACAACCTGTGGAAATTTGGTTTGCTGCCCCGCGATTTTTTTTACCGGCCTTTTTTCACCTATCCCGATAATCATCCCATTTACATGACCGCCGCCGAACCCTTCGCGCAAGCGCCGTTGTTCGGCCGGGCCGGCAGGGTGTATAATGTCATCGACGTCCGCCAGTCCTATTTGCAGAACCTGATCGCCCAGGTTCTCGCCCAGCTGGGACATCCCGAGCAGAGCCGCAATTTCATCCATTTTTCCTACGAAATGGTGGCCATGACCCCGGCCTGCGTCCGCGAAATGGGCTTGCAGCTGGCACCGGAAGAAGAGGCCAAGTCATATATTGAGGTGTCCGGGCGTAAAGGCCGGGCCGTCAAGGCCGATGACTTGATCGACCAGCTGATTGCAAAATCAAAACACGAACTCGAGTCCCGTAATTCCGGGCTAAGCGCAGCCGAAGCCGAGCCCATAGCCAGGGCTATCGCCGTGGCCGCCCTGCGCTATTTCATGGTCAAATTCAACCTCAATACCGTGATCGCTTTTGATTTCAAGGAAGCCCTAAACTTTGAAGGCGACAGCGGCCCTTATTTGCAATACACCATGGTCAGGCTGAACAGCATTTTAAAAAAAGCCGCCGGCGCTGACCTGGTAGCGGAGAAAAAACCGGGCCGTTTGACGCGCCTCGACGCCGCGGAAAAAGAACTATACTGGGAAATAATACTCAACTTGGCGCTCCTTGAAACCCAGGTTGAATACGCCCTGGCCAACCATGAGCTATCTTCCCTAGCCGCTTACGCCTATAATCTGTGCCAGAAATTCAATCATTACTACCACCTTTTTCCAGTACTCGCTGAAAAGGACTTGGCCATTAAGAATCTACGCTTAACTCTGATTTTACTGTTTAAGGATAAGGTTGAAAAACTTTTGCATATCATAGGCATCACCATTCCCGAAAGAATGTGAGGAGGACGGATGATCCAGGTTGAAAATCTATCCAAAAAATTCGCCAACGTGCAGGCGGTTAAAGATATCTCCTTCAAAGTCGAAAAGGGGGAGATCTGGGGATTTCTCGGTCCCAATGGCGCCGGAAAAACCACCACCATGAGAATTCTGACCGGCTACCTGCCGCCCAACCAGGGGCAAGCCAAAATCAATGGCATCGATGTCAGCACCAACCCCAAATCGATCAAACGCATGGTGGGCTATCTGCCCGAAGTGGTTCCGGTTTACGGAGAACTGACCGTCAGGGAATACCTGCGTTTCGTGGCCGAATTGTACAGCATCGAAAAGAAAAAAATCAATTTCGCCATCGACCGCGTCGTTGAAAAAACTAACCTGCAAAGCGTCTACGGCCGCCTGATTAAAAATATCTCGCGCGGCTATCGTCAGCGCCTTGGTATCGCCCAGGCCATCATCCATGAGCCGTCAGTGCTCATTTTAGATGAGCCGACCAACGGACTCGACCCGGCCCAGATTATTGAAATCCGCGAAATGATCCGTTCGTTCAAAGAAAACGCCACCGTCATCCTCTCATCGCATATTCTGGCCGAAATCACTCAGGTTTGCGATGGTGCCGTGATAATCAAGGAAGGGCGCTTGATGGCCACCTTGACGCGCGAGGAATGGGGGAAAAACCTGGAAATCGCCACCATGGACATGGCGCCCGATGCCAACTGGAATGATTTCAAAAACGCTTTCCCTTATATCAAAGAGGTCAAGGCCGAAGGCCAGGTCCTGAAACTCGAATTCAGGGAAACCTTGAACAACTTCAACCCAATCATCCAGTATCTCATTCAAAAGGACATCAAGATAAAAGAGATCAAGGCCGGTTTGGAAGCCCTGTACATGAAAATTGTCCTGACCGAGGAAGGGAGGGTGGCATGAAAGGCGTCTGGACCATCACCAAAAAAGAACTGAAATCTTTTCTCTATTCGCCCATCGCCTATACCCTGACCGCATTTTTCCTGTTGATCAGCGGTTTTTTCTTTTACAACATCCTGGCCTGGGCCAACGACCAGACCATGAGAGCCATGCAGTCAGGTTACGGCATGAACCAGATCAACATCAACAAAATGCTTTTTCAACCGTTTTTCAATAACATGACCATCATCCTGATGTTCCTGCTGCCGCTGCTGACCATGAGGCTATTCGCCGACGAGAAGAAAATGCATACCGAGGAATTGCTGCTGACCTCGCCGGTCAAGATTTCGGCCATCATCATCGGCAAATACCTGGCCGCCCTGATTATCTACACCCTTATTTTGCTGCTGACCGCTACTTACGCCATTTTTATCTTTATCTACGGCAATCCGGAATTAGCGCCTCTGCTGACCGCCTACTTCGGCCTTTTCCTGCTGGGAGCGGTTTTTATCGCCATCGGGCTTTTCGCTTCAGCTCTTAGCGAAAATCAGGTCGTTGCCGCGGTCATCTCGTTTTCGGCTATCATCTTGATCTGGGTGATTTCCTGGGTTGGCGAAAGCGGCCCCGGAGCATGGAAGGGTATCTTGACCTATCTGTCGTTTTTTTCCCATTTCCAGAACATGGTCGGCGGAGTCATCGACACCCAGGACATTATCTACTACCTGACTTTCATCTTTCTGGGACTGTACCTGACCCGTTCGATATTCGAATTCCGGAAATGGAGATAACCATGAAAAAAATCCTGGCCTATGGCAATTATATTTTTTTATTGCTGATCCTGATCGGTCTGACCCTGTGGCTCAGTTTCGGGCTGGCGGCCTTCAAGGGCCAGGCCGGCCTGGGGTTACTGCTCCTGGGCATGGCCGGTTTGATCATTTATTTTGTAGTCAATATTGCTCAATTTAAAAACCGGAATTCACGCCTGAATTTTATCTTCGCGTCCAACCTGGCAGTGGTCGTGCTGCTGATCGTGGCCATCGTCGTGGCCGTCAACTATTTGGGGATAAAAATCCACCAACGCTTCGATTTTACTGAAGGCAAAAGCCACTCCATCTCCACTCAATCGATCCAGGTGCTCAAAAGCCTTAAAAAAAACCTGAATATCCACGCTTTTTTCAGTAAAAACAACAATTCCCTTTTGTCCTTCAATTCATTGCTGGAGATTTACCAATTCCATTCCGCTAAAATCAAAGCCACGGTCATTGATCCCTACCTGAAACCGGAACTGGTCAAGCAATACGATGTCAAAACCGACGGCACCCTGGTCTTTGATTACAACGGCAAAAGCACGCGCAGCGAAGAAGTTTCCGAAGAAGCAATCACCAATGCCATCATCAAGGTATCGCGGCGCCAGGAAAAAACCATCTATTTTACGCAAATGCATGGCGAACCCGATATCGACCGCAACGAGGAAACCGGTTATTCGGAAGTGAAAAACAACCTGGAAAAACTATCTTACAAAGTTAAAAAGCTGCTGCTGTTCCAGGAAGCCTCCGTGCCCGAAGATGCCGCGGCCCTGGTTATCGCCGGACCGCAAAAACCGCTTTTCGAAAAGGAAATTTATCTGCTGGAAAACTATATCGAAAAAAGACAGGGACGGGTGCTGCTGCTGCTAAACCCTTTCGAAGGCAATGAGCTGAAACCGCTGTTGAAAAAATTTGGCTTGGTTTTGGAAGACAACGTGGCCGTGGAAAACGACCCCGTATCCAGGCTGATGGGTGGAAATTATTTCATGCCGGTGGTAGCCAAGTACGCTGAACATACCATCACCAAGGACTTTGGTTACGCCACCATGTTTCCCCTGGTACGGGGACTGGCCAAAGTAATTCCGGCCCCGGCCAATGTCAGTCTTAATTTCATCGCCGCCACCAGCGCCAATTCCTGGGGCGAAACCAAGTACGCAAGCGAAATCAAAACCGGAACAATGAGCAAAAACCCTGAAGACAAAAACGGCCCCATCGATATTGCGGCCGCCATTGAAATTGACGGCGCTACGGCCAAAAAATCCCGTATTGTGGTTTGCGGCGATTCGGATTTTGCCCAAAACAAGTACTACTATTTTCAGGCCAACGGCAATTTTTTCAACAATATGGTTTCCTGGCTGGTCGAAGAGGCTGATTTGATAGCCATCGCTCCCAAGCTCAGCGCGCCCAAAACCGTCAACCTGACCCAGAGCGGCGGCCGGCTGGTCTTTTTCTACACCATGCTCATTTTACCCCTGCTGGTATTCATTATTGGCATCGGCATATGGCTGTACCGGAGGAAACTATGAGCTGGAAGAAAATTGTCATCCTGGCAATTGTTTTGCTGGTGTTGATTACTACCATCTCCATTATCAACCGTAAGGAGATACGCAAGGAGGGAACGGAAGGGGTCCTGCTGGACTTTCCCGCTGCTAAAATCGATAAAATCGAACTGCGGCAAAAGGACATGAAATTCGTCTTTGCCAGAAGGGACTCGCTCTGGTATTTAGAGGAACCGCTGGCTGCCAAGGCCGACAAAGTGGCGTTGGAGAGCATTCTCGAAGATTTCTGCCCCTTGAAATATGACCGGCTGGTTGAAGAAAACGCCCGCGACCTGAAAAGTTACGGCCTGGACAAACCGGAAATCGAATTGAAAATATTTGCCAAAGGCATGGCAGCTCCCGTGCACACGATTTTGCTGGGCATGAAGAACAATCTCGATTCCTCATCCTACGCCAAACTGGCCAGCAATGGCAAAGTGGTGCTTATCGCAGCCTATAAGCGCAACAATCTGGAGAAAAACCTGCTCGCTTTCCGCGACAAAAAAATACTGGAATTCGACAACCTGGCAGTCACGGCCCTGGAATATAATTATAAAAACACAGTTTTCAGCTTTTCCAAAAAAGACAATCAGTGGTTCATGGAAAAACCCATTTTTTCACTGGCCCAGGAGGCAAAAGTCAGCGAGATTTTATCCGCGGCATCCCGCCTGGAAGCCAAAGCATTCGTCGGGGCAGCAAACACCGATTCCAGCCGTGAATTCAACCTGGAAAAACCCTTGCTCGCAGTGGAATTCAAATCAGCGGCAGGTTCCAAAAAAGTTGTGGTCGGTAAAAAGGCTGAGCGCTATTACGCGCTGGTCGATGGTTTTGCCGAAATTTTTGAAATTGATAAGGATTTCTGCGAAAAATTCAGCCTAGACAGTGCCGCTTTCCGGGAAAAAAAGATCGCCTCTTTTTACGCCTTTGACGTCAGGGAACTTCAGTTCAAGAACGGCTCTTGCGAATTTACAATCAAAAAAAACAGCGCTTACGCCTGGAAATTGCTCAAACCACCGCTTGAGATCAAATTGAACGAAGAAAAAATCAACCAGTTGCTGACGGCTTTAGCCGACTGCGAAGCTAAGGAATTCGTCGATAACCCGAAAGGGGCGCCTGAATTTGTCACCACAGTTAAATTGCAAACGGAAAATTCTCAAACCCCGGGTCAACTGAAAAACATAGAGCTGAATTTTGCCAGCGCCAAGGCAGACACGGTCAGCGTCCGCAATCCTTCCCTGCCCTATTGGTTTAAGGTCGACAAGGAAATCCTGGGGAAATTGCCCAAAAAATTTGAAGACATCAGCGAAGTGACTCAGAAAAAAAACACTGGCGAAAAATAATAGCGCCGGGCAAAAAACCTGAAAAAGTTGATTTTAAAAAAAGATATATTATAATAGTGTCATATCTCTCTCATTACCTATCTCTCCGTCTGGAGGGGAGATGGAAAGGGTTTTCGAATCATAAAAGAAAGTTGGCCGATCCTGCAACTTTCAATATAATATGAGCATCTTATGAGTTAGTCATGAATGATCTGATTAAACTGCTGAAAGCCGGAAATGAAGCCGCGTTAAAAGAAGTGATGACCATGTATAAAAAACCGATATATAATTACCTGAATATGCTGCTGGGAAACCGGCAACTGGCCGAAGAGCTGACCCAAGACACCTTTGTAAAAGTATATTTTAAAGCTCACACCCTGAAAACCGATCACCCGCAGGCCTGCAAAGCCTGGATATACGCGATCGCTACCAATCTGGCGCGCAGCGAATTCCGCAAAAAACGACTGAAAAAAATATTGTCCCTGGCCAACGTCAATGCCCGTCAGATTTCCCATAATCCTGATTTTGAAGGACAAATGATTTTGGCACAGTTGGTCACTCACATTCCTGAAAAATGGCGGGTGCCGCTGGTCATGAAGGAAATGGATAATTTTTCATTTGCCGAAATTGCCCAAATATTAAACAAACCGATAGGAACGGTCAAGTCACTGGTTTTCCGGGGCAAGGAATATTTGAAAAAACAATATCACGATACCCAAGGAGCTACCCATGTCTGATTGGCAGCACATTTTCCAATCCCAAGCCGAACTGCGGCTTGGGCCCGATTTTGAAGAACGGGTTTTTTTTAAAATCAAAAAAAAGAAAAGACTGAGAAAAATCAGCTACGGCTTGACGGCTGTGGGCAGCATATTGTTGTTGTTCGCGCTGTTGCAGATATTCCGCCCAGCCGTTCGCCCCGCTCTGCAAACAGGCATCGAAACGCCGGTCATGAATAAAGAAGAAATTCCTTTGCATGAGGATTTGTTTTTCTCGGCTTCTGACAATCGCACCCGCTACTCCCTTGAACCGGTTTTCTTGCAGAAAAAACTGCCAAGCAACAATACCGCCATAAACCAGATTTAGGAGAAAACCATGAAAAAAATATTGTTCGTCCTACTGCTGCTTTTATTGACCACCTTTTCGGTTGCAGCCGCGGAAAAAATAGACACTATCGAAAATGAAATAAAAATCGTCCTGAACCAGGTTTCGCCGTCACTGGTGAAAGTGGTTTCCGAAAATGCTAAAAAATATGTGGCTACCGGCATTGCCCTGGAAAATGAGCTGATCATTACCACCTCGCTGATCACCCGCCATCCTTTTAAAAAAATATACGTGGAAGATATCAATGGCGCAAAGATCACGGCCTCGATTGTTGGCCAGGACACCCGTTCAGGCTTGACCTTGCTGCGCCTCAGTCAAAAAGGGCCGCGGCAATTACCGCAGGCCCGGCAAGCCGCTGTCGGCGACTGGGTGGCGCTGATCGGCTTGTTTTACAACCGTTTCCCTGCCATTTACCAGGGAATCATCAGCAGCTGTTCGGAAGCAGAATTGATTTTAAACGCCCCGGTCGCTCCGGGTTCGGCCGGGGGAGCCGTAGTGAATAAAAAAGGCGAGCTGTTGGGTATCATCCGCGGCAGCGTAGGTTTCTCCTATGCTCCCGAATACACCTTCAAGGACAATTCAGCGATGATCGTGGTCAGCGGCTCAAAAAATGAAAGCGGCAGTCTCTGCTATGCCCTGCCGATCGAAAAAGTCAAGCGCATTGTCGAAAAATTGAAAACCTCGGGAAAAATTGTTTACGGCTGGCTGGGAGTCAGTTTCAATGGTGATTCAAACTTGATCCAGGCGGTGGAAAAAGATTCTCCGGCGCAAAAAGCGGGAATCGCCAAAGGCGACCAGATAGAGGAAATTTCCGGAAAACCGATCGCTTCATTCCGGGATATTGCGGCCGCACTATATGACAAGCAAGCCGGGGAAAAGATTGCCGTCCAATTCAAACGTTCGGGAAAATCGCTGCGCCTGGACATCGAACTGGGTGAACGCAAAGATGAAGTTCTCTATCCTTTGGCTTTCCAAAATGAAGATATTGGCGAACCAGCATGGCCGGAGCTGCCCCATTTGCCCGAGTTGAGCGAGCTGCCTGAATTGGCAGGACTGGAAATGGCCCTGCCAAAAATACAAAGCTATCTTATCGAGTTCGGCGGCGCACGCCAGCTGGGCGTCGACGTCATGGAAATAACCCCCGAACTCAGCCAAAAATTTGCCGTCAAAGAAGAGTTCGGACTTTTGGTTTCAAGAATCAGCGAGTCCTCGGCCGCAAAAAAAGCCGGCCTCAAAGCCGGCGATACCATTGTCCGGGCCAATGGCCGCGAATGCAGAACCGCCTTCGATCTCAGGAATGTAATGAAAGCTTTGAAAGACAAGGAGGCGGTACAACTCGAGCTTTACCGCGACGGCCAATTGAAAAAATTCAACATCATCCCGGATAAAAAAGAATCCTTGACCTGGGATATGAAAAACTTCTCCGAAAAAATGCAAAAATTGAAAGAAGTCATCCGCAGCGAAGTCAAAATAGCTAATACAGATAAGATCAGTCAACTGCGCCAGGTTAGGGAAAAGGCTGAAACTGAATTACGGAAGCAAAAAGAACAAGCCCTGTTCCAATTCCAACTGCAAAGTAAAAAACTTGCCGAAGAGATTAACAGGTTTGAGGCGGAAAAAAGCAAAATCAACGCTGAACTGAAAAAAAAATACGCCGAACAACTGCGTAAGATTCAGGAAGAAATCAAGAAAATCCAGGAAAATATCAAGGCTGAGTTGGAGGATAAAAACGGCGCCAGCGGCCCAAATCCCTCATCCCAGGAGTGATTCGGCCAGGCGCAAGGCCGCCAGCATGCTGGCGTGATCGGCTATCCCCTTCCCGGCGATATCGTAAGCCGTGCCGTGGACCGGGGAAGTACGGATAAATGGCAGCCCCAGGGTGAGCTGCACTCCGGAACCATCATGCAGCAATTTAAAAGGAATGAGCCCCTGGTCATGGGTCCAGGCGATCACCACCGCGTCTTTCATGGTCCTGGCCTTGGCAAAAACCACATCGGGTGGAAATATTCCAGCCATGGGCATCCGTTTTTGCAATTCCTCCAGAGCCGGAATAATCGCCTCCTCTTCCTCATGCCCTAAATATCCATTTTCACCGGCGTGGGGGTTCAGGCCGCTGAATAAATACGTGAATTCACGCGCGAAGAGGCGCCGCAGTTCGCCATCAACCAGGCGGACAAAAGCCACAATTTTTTCCGGGCTGATTTGGGCGAACACATCACGCAGGGGAATATGATGGGTAAAGAGCGCCACCTTCAATGGAACGGACCAGAAAAACATGGCCGGGGAAACGCTCCCGGCAACCGTGGTAAAAAAATCGGTGTGGCCGCGATAAGGCAACCCGCTGCGCAGCCATTTGTTTTTGTTTATCGGTGCTGTGACCAGCGCCCGGACCTGGCCGGATAAGGCCAGGTCCACCGCCGTTTTGACAAAAGTAAAGGAAATATCTTCCTTGGCGGAGTTATCGGCTACATCCAGAAAAGCGATTTCACCAGCTTCCATCCCGGCAATGTTTTTAATATCCGGGATGGCGGCGGCGGGGAAAAAACGGCGCGCACCGACAATCACCAGGGCACAAGTCGGCGAATAGGCGGCCAGGCTTTTTTGAATTATCTCGGGGCCGATCCCTTGCGGATCACCCAGGGTGACGGCAATAACCTTATTTTTATTGCCCAGTTTCTTCGCGCTTTGGTTCGGCAAAGTCGGGATTTTTGTAGATGTATTTAATCTGGGATTTGAAGACAATCAGGGTGTTACCGTCAAGTTTCTTGATCTTGAGACATTTTTCGTCATACCAGTCGAGCAAACCTTTCAGCGTGTCGCCGTTGACCAGATCCAGCACCAGCTGTGTGCGGTTGTTCATTTGCTTGATATAGTAGTAATTTTCGGCGTGAGTTTTGTATGGCGGCGGCGGTTTATGCTTGTTTTCCTTGTCCGCTCTTTGTTTTATTTCTCTGAGGTTCGGCTTTATCAGTTTTCTGATCATTAAAACTCTCCTTCAAGGGTTGCGGCTATTATAATTTTGTTTTTAATAAATGTCAATATTGGGGAAAAAACAGCCGCTCGCACCAAGGAGTTCCATCCTTTTACAGGCGCCGGCAATGATCAGGCTTCTCTTTTCTCAAAAATGACCTTTTCACCGTCGTTGACATGGACATTTTTTAAATAGACGAAGGGGCCGATGACGCAATTTGTACCGATCCGCGCGCCGGCGGCCAGGTAGGTGCAGGGATAAATGACCGTGTCAAGCCCGATTTCCACATCGTGTTCAATGGTCACAGTCTCGGGCTGCAGGATGGTGACGCCGTTTTCCATAATCAGACGCTGCTGAATCTGGTGGTTGAATTTGTTATGCGCTTGCTGCAGCTCCCAACGGTCGTTGATACCGATGGCGATAGCGCAATCATCGACCTGGACCGCTTGCACCGCCAAATTTTCCCGCTGCAGGATAGCAATGATGTCGGTAAGATAATATTCCTTTTTGGCATTGCGGTTAGCAATCCTGGCTAGGAGTGGGAAAACGATCCGGTTTTCAAAAAGGTAAATCGCGGCGTTCACTTCACGAATCTGCCGCTGCTCGGGACTGGCGTCCTTTTCTTCCACGATACCCCGGACTTCTCCTTGCTCATCGCGAATGACGCGGCCGTAGGGTGGAGGATTTCCCGGAAAAACCGCGGATATAAAAGTGCACTGGGCCCGGCCTTGGCGGTGGCAGGCAATCAATTTTTGTAAAGCGCCAGCGGTGATGTAGGGGTTGTCTCCGACTACCACCAAAAGTTCGCCTTCGTGTCCGGCGATATATTCTCCAGCGGTGAGCAGGGCGTGGGCCGTACCCAACTGTTCTTGCTGAATCGCGTAAACCACATTGCGCTTGACCGCGCCGGCAATCTCAGCGCGATTGTCACCAACGACAACAATAATATCTTGTTCGGCAATACCGCAGGCAACGAGGCTATCCAAAAGGTAATTGATAATTTCCTTGCCGAGAATTTTATGGAGTACCTTGGTTTTTTCCGATTTCATGCGCAATGATTTGCCGGCGGCCAGCACCACGGCCTTGATTTTGTTTGCCATACACCAATTTTAGAGCTTCAGCGGTTTAAAGTCAACGGCTTAGGGGATTTGCACCGTGGACCGGAAGCGCGGCGGTGTCCGCGCCCGGGTCGCCTGCTCGAAGGCATAGGCCAGGCGGATCAGGGTCGGCTCGCTCCAGGCTCGGCCGAAAAAAGAGAGGCCGACCGGGAGTCCCCGCACCTGGGCCGCGGGGACGGTGATATGCGGATATCCAGCAACGGCAGCGGGAGACGAACTGGAGCCGCTGAAAGAATCACCATTGACCAGGTCGGTCAAGTGGGCGGGGCCATTGGTTAGAACCACCAGGGCATCAAGCTTGTATTTGTCCATCACGGCATCGATCCCCTGCGCGCGCATGAGCAGTCTGTTTTTTTTCAGCGCGGCCAGGTACGCTTTGTCGGAAAGCGGCCCTTTCTTATCCGCCAGCGCCAGAATCTCCTGCCCGAAGTACGGCAACTCACGGAATGCGTTTTGCTTATTGAAGACCATGAGGTCGGCAAGATCATGAATCGCCGCCCCGGGTCGCGCCGCCAGGTAGTTGGCCAGATCCGCCTTGAACTCGAAGAGCAGCACCTGGAACTCCGAATCGCCAACTTTATCGATGTTGGACAATTCCACCGGGTCGACGATCACGGCCCCGGCGCTCTTCATTTTCTCGATCGCCGCGGCCAGCAGGGGATCGAGGTTGGGATTGAAATTAAAGGAATCGGAGCGCACGATTCCCAGGCGCGCCCCTTTCAACCCACCGGCATCCAGGAATTTTGAGTAATCTGGACTGAAATGGCCAGACCCGGCCTCGGTCGCTGGGTCGTCGGAATCGGGCCCGGCCAGGACGCTCAATAGAATAGCGGCATCGGTGACTGTCCGAGCCATGGGACCGGCAGTATCCTGGGAATGGGCGATCGGGACAATTCCCGAGCGGCTGACCAACCCCACCGTCGGCTTGAGCCCCACAATGCCGCAAACCGAAGACGGCGAAACAATCGAGCCATCGGTCTCTGTACCGATGGCAATCACAACCAGATTGGCCGAAACCGCGACGGCCGATCCCGAACTCGACCCCGACGGGTTGCGGTCGAGTACATAGGGATTGCGCGTCTGGCCGCCCCGGCCGCTCCAGCCACTCGAAGATCGGGTGGAACGGAAGTTGGCCCACTCGCTCAGGTTGGTTTTACCCAGGATGACGGCCCCGGCTGCGCGCAAGCGCCTGACAATGAAAGCGTCCCGGGCCGGCTTCGAACCAATAAGCGCCAGCGAACCGGCGGTGGTCTCCATCCGGTCGGCGGTGTCAATGTTGTCCTTGATCAGGATCGGAATTCCATGCAGGGGGCCCCGGGGGCCTTTTTCGGAGCGCTCGCGGTCAAGTTCCCGAGCGATCGCCGCAGCATCGGGGTTGACCTGAATAACCGCGCCAAGACCGGGGCCGCTGCGGTCGATCTCGTCAATGCGGCGCAGGTAGGCCGCGACGAGACCTTCGGCGCTGTACTCACCGGCAGCCATAGCTTTTCCGAGCCGGATGATCGTCGTCTCCTCATAACCAAACTGCTTGTTTTCCGCCTTCTCTACAGGTTGGCTCTTTTCTCCCGCGCAGGAGGTCAATACGAGAATTACCGCCAGAGACAGGAACGCTTTCCTTGTTTTCATGCTTTCTCCATTTTTTTCAATTTGTAATTATGGAACTCACCAGGGATTGACAGTAAAAACGTTTTTTACCACGAGGGAATTTTAAGCGCTTGTAAAACCGAAGTCAAATAAAAAAAAGAATGACATCGCGCAAGTGACTCTCCGGCAAGGGCTGTGTTATAATGAAACATGCTTATTCTCGATTTCCTTTATGCACTGCTCCTTTTATGCACGTTCCCTTTCTGGGCCAAATACATTTTCAAAAAAAAATACCGCCAATTGCTGAAAGATAGGTTACGGCCGCAAATACCGGCCTGCGCGGATCAAACCATTTGGATTCACGCGGTTTCTGTGGGCGAAGTGTGCAGTTTAAAGTGTTTGATCCAACGATTGAGTGAAAAAAAACAGCAAGTCATTTTATCGGTCACTACGCCCAGCGGTTATGAATTCGCCCGCAAAGAATACTCAGGCCTGCGCGTAATCCATTCGCCACTCGATTTATCTTATTCCATCAAGCGCTTCATCCGCTGTATAAATCCCAAGCTGGTCATTTTCAATGAACTCGAAGTCTGGCCAAACTGGATTTCCCTGCTGCACCACAATAAAATCCCCATGCTTTTGATCAACGGCCGCATATCCGCAGCGGCCTTCAGACGTTACCGCTTTTTCAGCTTTTTCCTATGGCGCTTCTTCAGACAAATCGACTGCTTCCTGGTGCAAAACAATATTTATAAAAAACGTTTTCGGGAGCTGAAAATCCCAGCCGAAAAAATTGTCGTCTGCGGCAACATCAAGGCCGATGAAGCGGACCGCAGCTTGCAGCAACTGCCGACCAGACAGGAAGTGCTGGCGCACTTACGCCTGGATTCATTGCATAAAAAAATCATCACCCTGGCCAGCAGTCACAGCGGCAGCGAAAATATCGTCATCCCGGCCATTGAGCGCCTGAGCGCAAACTTTTTTTTCATCATCGTTCCCCGCCATGTCCAGCGCGCCAAAACCATCGCCCGCCAACTGGAGCACAGCGGTTTGAAATACGCCCTGTTCAGCCGGCAGCAAATCATAAATCCTGAAGTCCAGGTATTGATCTATGACCGCATGGGCTATTTGTTTCCAATCATGAGCATCAGTGAAATAGTGTTCATGGGCGGCACCCACAACCAGAATATCGGCGGCCATAACCTCTATGAACCTGCGGCCATGGGCAAATTGATTCTGGGCGGACCTTATTATAACAACTTCCCGGACATCGGCAGCGAATTGGAGGCAAGCGGAGTATATCACCAGATAAATAGTAGCCATGAACTTGTGGATTTCGCTAACCGTTATCAAAATCTTAACTTAAAACAAATCAGCGAGAAAGCATTAAGCGCCGTTTTAAAAAGAAAAGGATCCCTGGCATGCACTTTAGAGCAAATTCAACGCTTTATCGGCTGAGTCATCCAGCGTTAAACCTGGTTTCGCTGCTTTTTAAAACGGTTTCCTTTGTCAATTTAAAAATTAAAGCCCTGCAACAAAAACATTTCCCG
>Ga0209539_1000409_pt1 | contig 24983 bp, 23 predicted proteins | sample BarGraNGADG00312_2_FD_184499 | JGI IMG/M metagenome (GOLD analysis project Ga0209539, IMG submission 184499) | Arctic peat soil microbial communities from Barrow, Alaska - Barrow Graham LP Ref core NGADG0011-312 (SPAdes) (version 2) | ecosystem: Environmental > Terrestrial > Soil > Wetlands >...
GGACGTCTCCAGGGACGGGCCGTCAGTGGTGCTGGCCCCGCACTCGCGCAAGACGTTCAACGTCGCCGACACGGTGGGCCAGGTCTGGGAGGTGTCGACGAGGGTCACCTCGGACAAGCCGGTCATAGCCGAGCGCGCGATGTATGGAAACGGCCGCGTCTGGGGCACCGATTCCATCGGCTGCCCCTGGTAGGAGGACGCCGGCACTCGAGTGCAGAAAACATTGTCAGAATGAGTTTTGCCCATTGGGGCGGCATCTGCCGCCCCATGTGTTTGTCTTATGAGCATGAAGAGACCTGAGAGCAACGCAAAAGGCAGGGCGCTTGGCCTTGTCATCATAATCGCATTCATCGGGCTTGCCTGCCTGTTCACCCGGCCCATGATCAGCAAAGCGCGGGACTACGTCTACAAGGACTCTAGCGACCCGGTCTTCCAGGCCTGGACCCTGCAGTCGGACGCGCGCGCGCTGGCGAACAACCCGCTCGCGCTCTTCAGCGCCAACATCTACTACCCCAACCAGGATACCCTGGCTTACTCAGACCACCAGCTGAGCACCGCGCTGCTCGCCTTGCCTCTGCTGGCGATCACCCACAACCCGATGCAGACGGCCAACTACATGCTCATATTCAACTTCTTCCTGTCCGCGCTCGGCGCCTACCTCCTGACCAACCACCTGACAAAGAACAGGATCGCCGCTATCGCCGCCGGGCTGATGTTCGCGTTCGGCGCCCCCCGGCTGGCCCAGGTGATGCACCTGCAGCTCTCCACCGCGGGCTGGATCCCGCTGTGCCTGCTGTTCCTGACCCGGTACACCGAGAAGGGCCGCTGGTACGATGCCGCTCTGGCGGGGCTCTTCCTGGTGGTGCAGACGCTCGCCACCTGGTACTACGGGGTGATGCTGGCCATCGCCATAATCCTTTTCCTGGCGGTGCGGCTGATAATGAAGAGGCAGACGTTCACGCTCAAGTGGACCCTGTCGCTGCTGCTGGTGCTTGTTCTGGCGGGAGCGGTCATTGCGCCTTTCGCGCTTCCTTACCTGAAGATCCATTCGTCGGACCCTCGCTTCACGCGCTCGGTCAAGGAGGTCGACATATTCTCGGCCGACGTGACCGACTTCGCGACCGCCTCTCAGCAGAACTGGCTGTGGGGCTCGCTTACCGCCGGCCTTCGCAAGACCACGCTGAAACGCGGCGGCCCTACCGAGCGTTCTCTCTTCCCCGGGCTTCTGCCGCTGCTGCTGGGGATCGGCGGTGCAGTGGTCCTGTTCCTCAAAGGAGAGGGAGAGGACAGGTTCCAGGTCAGGTTCTGGGTCGCGCTGGGGGCGCTGGCGGTTCTGTTGTGCCTCGGCACCAAGCTTTACTTCTTCGGCCACTCCCTGAACCTGCCGATGCCTTACGACGTCTTTTACTACCTGTTCCCGGGGTTCAAGGTGCTCCGCGTGCCGGCCCGCTTCATCGTCCTGGTGCTGCTCGCGCTGGCCGTGCTGTCAGCTTACGGCATCAGGGCGGGTCTCGCCTGGCTGGGAAAGAAGAAGTCGATCGCGCTCGTAGGCCTGGTGGCGCTCGCGGTCGTGGCCCTGCTGCTGGTGGACCTGATGTCGGTCCCGCTGCCCATGCACAAGATCGCCTCCGCCAAAGATTTCCCCCCGGTCTACAGTTGGCTCAAGCAGGAGAAAGGGGACGCGCCGACCGCTGAGCTGCCGCTTGCCATGTACAACCCCAAGACGTTCTCGGCCGGGCTGCAGTACGAGACGACCTGGCTCGAGCGCGAGCCCATGAGGACCTACTACTCCACCCTGCACTGGAAGAAGCTACTCAACGGCTACAGCGGCTTTATTCCGGACTCCTACTACGAGGCGGTCCTCGCCACCGCCGGCTTCCCTTCCGAGGAGAGCATCGCCTGGCTCAAGGCGATGGGGATCGAGTACGTGATCGTACACGCGAGCCTGATGGACCCCGCCACCCTTCAGAAGGTCTTCGCCTGGTCGCTGAAGCACCAGGACCTGCAGCCCTGGAAGGTGTTCGACAAGGACCCCAAGGACAAGGACTACGTCTACAAGCTCCGCTGAAGCACCCGACGTTATCAGCCGCCCGCACAGGCTGACGTCTATTAAGCAAGCGTAATTCCCGGGCCTGTTTGCCAACCTGATTGTATTGCTCTACAATATGCTTGTACTGCTCTTCCTGGAGGTCACTTGCTCGCCAAGCTCTTCGGCTCGACCCTGGTCGGTATGGAGTCCCACTGCATCACCGTAGAGGTCGACCTAACCAACGGCATCCCCGGCTTCGAGATGGTCGGCCTGCCGGACGCCGCCCTCAAGGAGTCTCGCATCAGGGTGAAGTCCGCGATCAAGAACTCGTCCTTCGAGTGGCCCAGGACCAAGGTGCACATCAACCTGGCCCCCGCCGACGTCAAGAAGGAAGGCCCCTCGTTCGACCTGCCCATCGCGCTGGGCATATTGCAGGCGATGGGTCAGCTCAAGCCGGAGCGAGAAGGACGCTTCATCGCCGCGGGCGAGCTCTCGCTGGACGGTGAGCTGCGCGCGATCACCGGCGCGCTCTCCATCGCGCTGGGGGCCAGGGACTGCGGCGTGGATTACCTGCTGGTCCCCTGCGGCAACGCCGCCGAGGCCGCGCTGGTGGAAGGCATCAAGGTCTTCGGGGTCTCGTCCCTGCGCCAGGCGGTCTCCCTCCTCGAGGGCGCGCACGCCGAGCCGGTGGAGGTCGACCCGGTCGAGGCGCTCTGCTTTGACGAGCCGGGCGCGCCGGACCTCTCCGAGGTGCGGGGACAGGAGCCGGCGCGGCGCGCGCTCGAGGTCGCCGCGGCCGGCGGGCACAACGTCCTGATGGTCGGACCGCCCGGCTCGGGCAAGACGATGCTGGCGCGCAGGCTGCCCGGCATCCTCCCGCCGCTGTCGCTCGCCGAAGCGCTGGAGGTTACCCGGATTCACAGCGTCGCGGGGCTGGTCCCGCCGGGCGGCTCGCTAATCGGGGCGCGCCCTTTTCGAACCCCGCACAACTCCATAAGCGCGGTCGGGCTTACCGGCGGAGGGCTGCCGCTGCCCCGGCCGGGGGAGGTCTCGCTGGCACACTGCGGGGTGCTCTACCTCGACGAGCTCACGCTCTATCCGCGCAACGCGCTGGAGTCGCTGCGCGTACCCCTCGAGGACAGGCAGGTGACCCTGGTGCGCTCGATGGTAACGGTCACCTATCCGGCGCGCTTCAGCCTCATCGCCTCGATGAACCCCTGCCCCTGCGGCTACCTGGGCGACCCGCAGCACGAGTGCGCCTGCTCGGTCTCCGACATATTGCGCTACCGCTCGCGGATCTCCGGGCCGCTGCTCGACCGCATCGACATCCAGATAGAGGTGCCGAGGCTGACGCGCGCCCAGCTGATGGAGCGGGCCGGGGGTGAGCCTTCGTCACCGGTGAGGGCCCGCGTGCTGGCCGCGCGCACGATGCAGCAGGATAGGTTCGCCGGCACTGCAGTGTTCTCCAACTCCGCGATGACCAACAGGATGCTCGACGAGCACTGCCGTACCGGCGCCGAGGGCGAGCGTTTCCTGGGGCTGGCCGTCGAGCGCCTGGGGCTCTCGGCGCGGTCGTACCACCGCGTCCTCAAGGTGGCGCGCACCATAGCCGACCTCGCGCGCTGCGACGCTGTCCAGGTCGAGCACCTGGCCGAGGCCGTCCAGTACCGGTGCCTGGAGCGAGAGGTGTTCTCCGGCGGCGCGCCACTGAAGGCGGCGCGCAGGTGAGCCCGCGCGCGGGTGCCGCGAGCCCGAGGCTGGCAAGAGAGAAGCCCGAGATGGTGGCCCTGTTGCACCTGCCCGGCGTGACCGCGCGCCGCCTCCGCGACACGCTGGCCCGGTTCGGCTCTCCGGCCGGCGCATGGGAGGCGATAGCCGCTGGGACCGCGGGCGACTCAATGGGCGAGTGGACCGAGGCGGCCTCGCGCCTGGACCCCTCGGAGTTGATGCGCGGGCTCGAGTCCTCCGGCATCGGCGTAGTGCTTCTCGGCGAGCCTGCCTATCCCGAAAGCCTTGCCGAGATCCACGACCCGCCATACGGGCTATTCTTCCGGGGCAGCCTGCCCGGAGACAGAGCCTGCGTCAGCATTGTCGGTTCGCGCAAGGCCACGGCCTACGGGCTGGAGGCCGCGCGCTGGCTGGCCGAGGGCCTCGCGGCCGAAGGAGTCTGCGTCGTAAGCGGCGCCGCCTACGGCATCGACTCGGCGGCGCACGAGGGAGCGCTTGCGGCGGGGGGCCACACCTGCGCGGTGCTGGGGTGCGGCGTCGACGTCGTCTACCCGCGGCGCAACTCGGCGCTCTTCCACCGGATCGCCGCCGCCGGCTGCATTGTCTCGGAGTATGCTCCGGGCACCGAACCGCGCAACTACCAGTTCCCGGCCCGCAACCGGATAATCGCCGGCATGTCCGCGGCGACGATCGTGGTGGAGGCGTCCGAACGTAGCGGCGCACTGCTCACCGCCGACTTCGCGCTGGCCGAGGACCGCGAGGTGCTCGCGGTGCCCGGACAGATCTTCTCGTCCAACAGCGCCGGGACGCACGGCCTTCTCCGTTCGGGCGCCGGAGTGGCCTGCTCCGCCCATGACGTCCTCGCGGAACTGGACATTGAGGCCTGCTCGCCTTTCTCGGCCTCAGGGACAGCCGTCGGCGCCAGTCTTGCGGCGGGGGAAAAGGCGCTGCTGGAGGCGCTGGAGGGTGGGCCCTGCGACGTCGAGGAGCTCTGCTCCAGGGCCGGGATGTCAGCCGCGGCGGCGGGTGCTGCGATGAGCTCGCTCGAGATACGGGGCCTGGTGAAGCGCGGAGCGGGAGGGCGCTTCCAGAAGTGCCGGCCGCGCTAGCCGTCGAGGGTGAGGAAGGCGACCAACTCCTGGCAGAGGTGCACCATGTTGATCACCGGCACCGACTCGTCCGGCTGGTGCGCGCCGATGTGCTCGGCGTCCATCACCCCGGTGCCGACGAACTCGCGCGTCTGGAGCACCTTGCCGACGAAGCTCATATCGGTCGCGCCCGTAGAGCCCGGGAAGAAGAACTCGACGTCGGGCTCCAGTTGCAGCACCTCGCGGGTGACATCGCACCAGCGCTTGACGACCTCGGATGACGTGTCGAGCTCGTGGGTCCCGTAGATGAGCGTGAACTCGACGTCGATTCGGGCCTTGCTGCGCTCCCTCGCCGCCGCGACCGCGCGGCGTATCTCGTCCTTGACCTCTTCCAGGTCCTCTCCGGGGACGAAGCGCCTGTCCAGGAGTATCTCCGCCTTTCCCGGCACCACGTTGAGTTTGTCTCCGGCGCGCATCACGGTCTGGTTGAACGTCGGCGTCAGCCTGGGAGAAGGTATGCCTCCTATGGGGTAGGAGACGAACGTCGACTCGCGTTTCTCCACGGACGCCTTGAGCTTCATCAGCTCTTCCATGACCGGTAGAGATTCCTCCAGAGCGTTTATCCCCAGGAAGCCCAGCCCCACATGGATCGAGCGGCCCGTTACGGTAATGGTCGCTTTCAGGGAACCGGCGTTGGCGCCCGCCATCATCGGCCCCTGCCCTCCGCCCTCCAGGTGCAGCACCGGCGGCTTGAAGTATCCCTGCTCGGCCAGGTACCTGGCCCCGGGGTCGATGCCGATCTCCTCGTCGGTGCACAGCAGGAAGGTGATGTCCCAGGCGGGTTCGAGGCCCATCTCCTTTATGATCTCCAGCGCCACGATGGCGGGAGGTATGCAGCCTTTCATGTCTATCGCGCCCCGGCCCGTCACCATACCGTCTTCAAAGATCCCGGCGAACGGGTCCACAGTCCAGCCGTCGCCGGCGGGGACGACGTCCATGTGCGCGTAGATCGTGAGCGGCGGCTTGCCCGAGCCGAGCCTGGCGGAGAGATTCACTCTGGCGCCTTCCAGAGGCAGGTCGATCTTGCGCCAGCGCTCTTCGGGCACGATCACGCGCTCGCAGGTCATCCCGGCGGCTTGCAGGAGCGGCTCGACGTGGTCTACGAAAGCCGGGTAGTTGTTTCCCGGTGGGACGGAGGTGTCGATCCGTATCAGCTCCACGAGCAGTTCGGCAAGCCGGTCGGAGGCTCTCTCGATTCGGGCGAAGACATCCCCACGGCTCATCCAGGCCCTCCCGGGGCAAGTAACACTAGTCAACAATAATAACATTCAGTATAATATAGTATAAATAACTAACAGCGGTCGTCTCCGTGCTGACATTCGTCATATCAAGGAGAAAACCCCTGCGGATAGTATATTCGATTGAGGCTTGCGCGACGCCACGGCGATTGTGCACCTGGATAGAGAGGGTTGATGGCTTCCACCGACGGCGCCCCGACTCCCGGGACCCACGAACTTGTCGATGCTTTCCTCCACCACGCCAGGAGTGTGAGGAACCTGTCACCGAACACCGTCTCGTCGTACGCTCGCGACCTGGTCCAGTTCGAGGAGTTCGCCGAAAGGGCGGGCATCGACGACCTGTCCACGGTGGACCACAAGACGCTTCGCTCCTTCCTGGCCAACCAGCAGGCATTGGGTTACGCGCGCTCGACCGTTTCGCGCAGGTGTGCCTGCCTGAGGGCGTTCTTCCATTTCCTCGCCCAGACCGGCGCGCTCGAGCGCGACCCGTCCACCACGCTCTCGTTTCCGGTCAAGGGCAGGAGGCTGCCCCGCTACCTCACTGAGCGAGAGACGGAATCGATCGTCGATGCGCCGGCGGAGCAGGCGGAACTTGCGCTTCGCGACCGCGCTATAATAGAGGTGCTGTACGCAACGGGAGTCAGGGTAGGCGAACTTTGTGGGCTCAGGCTCTCAGATGTCGACCTCGAGGCTGGCATCATGCGCGTCGTGGGAAAAGGCGATCGGGAGCGGGTTGCCCTCGTGGGCCGCCCTGCCGTGCGGGCCTGCGAGAGCTACCTGGCGAGCGAGCGCCCCCTGTTGGCGGATCGATCCCCGGCAAGCGGCGATCATATGTTCCTCGGCAAGCGCGGGTCGCCGATCGACCAGCGCCAGGTGCGCAGGATAGTCGAGCACCAGGCGCGCCAGCTTGCGACGGGCGGAAACGTGAGCCCCCACACGTTCAGGCACACGTTCGCCACGCACATGTTAGCGCACGGCGCGGACCTGCGAGCCGTCCAGGAGCTCCTCGGGCATCAGAACGTGGCGACCACGCAGATATATACGCACTTGACCAGAGCTGAGATCAGGAAAGCCTATGAGCAGAGCCATCCGCGCGCCTGAGGGGCAAGTGCTCCGTTCCGCAAGTACGCTGAAGCACCGAGAGCGTCTCCTCGCCGCGCCGGCAAGGCGCGCGACCGAGGCGTACTCGGGGAGTACGGCGACGGAGCGGAACGCGGTTGGAGTGGATGCAGGGGCGCTCGAATGCCATCGTATTTGCGGAACGGAGCACTAGGATGGCGCGATCGGAGACCAAAGGCAAGCCGGGGACCAGCACGGCCAAGAAGGCCGACGGCGCCAAGCCGGAGCAAGACGCCGGCCGCATGTGGGCCACCTACAAGGCCGACCGCTCGCCCGAGGCGCGGGAACAGTTGATCCTTCACTACTCGCCGCTGGTGAAGTACGTGGCCGGCCGCGTCTCGTCGGGGCTGCCGCCGTCGGTCGAGTTCGGGGACCTGGTCTCCTACGGGGTCTTCGGTCTTCTCGACGCGATAGACAAGTACGACCCCGACAGGGGCATCAAGTTCGAGACCTACGCGATCGCGCGCATCAAGGGCGCGATAATCGACGAGCTGCGCGCCGACGACTGGGTGCCCCGCTCGGTGAGGTTCAAGGCGCGCGAGATCGAGCGGGCCTACATCGCGCTGGAGAGCGAGCTCCGTCGCATACCCACCGACGAGGAGGTCGCTGAGAAGCTCGGCGTGACGCTTGACGAGTACCTGAACCTGCTGGGCAAGATGTCCCTCATCTCGCTGGTCGCGCTCGACGAGCTGTGGACCGTCTCGGGCGACCGCCCCGACAAGATCAGCCTCGCCGACACGGTCGAGGACGTGAAGATCAAGGACCCGTCCAAGACTTTCGAGATCGAGGAGATGAAGGACATGATCGCCGGCGCGATCAACCACCTTCCCGAGCGCGAGCGGATAGTGGTGAGCCTCTACTATTTCGAGGGCCTGACCATGCGGGAGATAGGCGAGGTGCTGTCCGTGACCGAGTCCCGCGTCTGCCAGATGCACACCAAGGCGATCCTGAGATTGCGCGCCAGGCTGGGCACCTCGCTCGGCTTCGATTACGACTGAGGGCGCCCGTCTCACCCGGCGCCTGTTTGCGACTGGTTCGCGGCTATACTACACTTGTGAAGATTTGGCGGTGCGAACCGACGAAAATACACACCCCGCTGGACTTCGCGGCCGGTGCCTACGGGTGGCCGCGGGGGATGAACGCGGGGGAGGCGAAACCAAACGGAGGAAAAACAGAATGACTCAACCTGTAGTCACGATGCAGGAGCTCCTGGAAGCAGGAGTGCACTTCGGACACCAGACCCGCCGGTGGAACCCCAAGATGAAGCCCTACATCTTCACCGAGCGGAACGACATCTACATCATCGACCTGCAGAAGACGCTGGTCATGATCGGGGCCGCCTTCAACTCGATGAGGAACGCCGTCGCCGCCGGCGGCACGCTCCTTTTCGTGGGCACCAAGAAGCAGGCCCAGGAAGCGGTGGAGGAGCACGCGGTGCGCTGCGGCATGCCGTTCGTCAACCAGCGCTGGCTGGGCGGAACGCTCACCAACTTCTCGACCATCCACTCGCGCATCATGTACATGGACGAGCTCGAGAGGCGCGACCGCGAGGGCGAGCTGGAGCTCCTTCCCAAGAAAGAGGCGTTGCAGGTCAGGCGGCAGATAGAGAAACTCCGCCGCAACCTCGAGGGCATACGCAACATGCACTCGCTTCCCTCGATGATATTCGTAATCGACCCGCGCAAGGAGCGCATCGCCGTGGCCGAAGGCCGCAAGCTGGGCATACCCATCATCGGGCTGGTGGACACCAACTGCGATCCCGAGGAGGTCGACTTCGTGATCCCCGGCAACGACGACGCCATCAGGGCGGCAAGCCTTCTGTGCAGGGTCGTGGCCGACGCGGTCATCGACGGTGAGGGAATGCGAGAGGCCAGGCTCGCCGAGGAGATGGCCGAGCAGGCCGAGGTGGCGCGCGAGAAGTTCGAGAACGCGCCGGTCAGGGTCGGCGGCGCGGTGCCGGCGTACAGCGCTTCCCCCGAGGACATCAGCGGCCCGGCTATTATTCCCGAGTTCTCGGGAGAAGAGTCCGAGGAGATGGCTGCGGAGGCGGTCACTGAGGCCGTCGAGGAGCTGGCCGAGCTCGAGCCGGGCGGGACGTCGCCGGCGGCGGAGCTACCGGAGGGCGAGTAACAATACCAGTGACGCCGGACGGGCACGCCCGGCCGGATTGAAGGCGGGAGACATAGAGAATGGCGGAAATAGAGATAGCGGCGGGACAGGTGAAAGAGCTTCGCACCAAGACGGGCGCGGGCATGATGGATTGCAAGCGCGCCCTCCAGGAGTGTTCCGGTGACTTCGATCAGGCCGTGAAGGCGCTGCGGGAGAAGGGCCTGGCGAGCGCCAAGAAGCGGCAGGAGAAAACCGCGGACCAGGGCATCATCGAGTCCTACATACACCTGGGGCGGCAGATCGGCGCGCTGGTCGAGCTCAACTGCGAGACCGACTTCGTGGCGCGAAACGAGCAGTTCGGCGAGCTTGCTCATTTCATCGCGCTGCAGATAGCCGCGGTCAACCCGAAGTACCTGGACCGCGAGTCGGTCCCGACCGAGTTGGTCGAATCGGAGAAGGCCATATACCGCGCGAAGGCCGAGGCCGAAGGCAAGCCGGAGAAGGTCCTGGACCGTATAGTGGATGGCATGCTCGACAAGTTCTTCCAGGAGTGGTGCCTGATGGAGCAGCCGTTCATCAAGGACCCGTCGGTGTCGGTGGGCGAGCTGGTGACGCAGACGGCCGCCAAGCTCGGCGAGAAGGTCCAGGTCAGGCGTTTCGAGCGGTTCCAGGTCGGAGAGCGGACGGAAGAGGAGTAAGGCTTGACTCAAGACGGGCTTCCGGTGGACGAGGGGATGGGAAAGGGCGAACCTCCCGATGCGGATTGCGAGCCTGCCTTCGACCGGGTGCTGGTCAAGCTGTCCGGGGAAGCGTTCATGGATTCCCGGGTGGGCTACGGCATCCACTATCCCACCGTGCGGTCGGTGGCGGAAGAGCTCGCCGAGGTCCAGTCGATGGGCATGCAGCTGGCGCTGGTGGTCGGCGGCGGCAACATCTTCCGCGGCGGCGGCGAGGACGCTTCGGGCATCGACAGAGCGACCGCCGACTACATGGGGATGATGGCGACGGTCATGAACGCGCTGGCGCTGTCGGACGCCCTGGAGAAGCAAGGCGTGTACACGCGGGTGCAGACGGCAATCACCATGCAGGAGGTCGCGGAGCCGCACATCAGGCGCCGCGCGCTGCGGCACCTGGAGAAAGGCCGGGTGGTCATCTTCGCTGCCGGCACCGGCAACCCGTACTTCTCGACCGATACCGCCGCGGCGCTGCGCGCCCTCGAGATCGGCGCGGACGCGATACTGAAGGCGACGAAGGTCGAGGGGGTCTACGACCGCGACCCGGTCAAATACCCTGAAGCCAGGATGTTCCACACGCTCTCCTACCTCGAGGTGCTCAACAGGGAGCTCGAGGTGATGGACGCGACGGCGATCAGCCTGTGCATGGACAACGGGCTTCCGATAATAGTGTTCAACCTTTTCAAGCACGGCAACCTCCGCCGGCTCCTCCTCGGCGAAGACGTGGGGACGGTGGTCTGCACCAGCAAGTGAGGGGCAGTTGGCGGGCGACGGCGGCAGGCGACACGGACAGGTGCGCCCAGGGGCGCGGATGCAGTCGGGGGATGTGAGATGGACGTCAAAGAAGAGGCCGAACGAAAGTTCAAAAAGGCCGTAGAGGCGACCGCCGGCGAGTTCGGCAGCATCAGGACCGGACGGGCCAGTCCGCAGCTGCTGGAGAAGCTGGTCATAAACTACTACGGCACCAACACGCCGCTCAACCAGATCGCGACGGTCAGCGCGCCGGAGGCCAGGCTGTTGGTCATCCAGCCGTACGACCGCAACAGCATCGGCGACATCGAGAAAGCCATCACCCAGTCCGACCTCGGGTTCGTCCCGTCGGACGACGGGCAGGTCGTCAGGGTGCCGATCCCGCAGCTGACCGAGGAGCGCCGCAAGGAGCTCGGCAAGCTGGTGAAGCACAGGGCCGAGGAGGGGCGCGTGGCGGTCCGCAATGTGAGGCGCGACGCGATCGAGGCCCTGCGCGAGGAGGAGAAGAAGGGCGAGTCCACCAAGGACGACCTGCACAGGGACACCGAGGAGATGCAGAAGCTCACCGACGCCTACATCAAAGAGATCGACGAGCTCATGGAAAAGAAGACCAAAGAACTCATGGAGATATAGGGTGGCCGGCACACGGACGCGAAGGTCCCCCGATGCGGGCGGTTTCTCGGAGAAGATCGTGGGAGCGGTCCTCTTTGCTGTGATCCTGCTGGGCACGCTGGTCTGGGGCGCGGTCCCGTTCGCGCTCGGTGTATCGCTGGCCGCCGTCATCGGCTCGGTGGAGCTCTTCAGCATGTTCGAGAGCAAGGGGCAGGCCACGCCGACCGCCGCGGCGCTGGGCATCGGCGGGTCGATCGCATACGTGATGCTGGCGCATTTCAAGCCGATCGAGAGCTTCAGCTACATCACCTTCGCCATCATCTTCCTGAGCTTCATGTGGTACATGCTGCTGCTGAGGCACGTCAAGCCGACCAGGGCCGTGGCGCTCACCATATTCGCCCCGCTTATCACCGGTTTCTGCCTGAGCTTCCTGGTGCTGATCAGGGACTTTTCCAGCAAGGCCGCTCTACACCACAACAGCGGCTGGTGGATAGTCCTGTTCCTGATACTGCTCATCTGGGTCTACGACGTCTGTGCCTGGGCGGTGGGGAGGAAGATCGGGCGGCACAAGATGGCCCCCACGATCAGCCCCAACAAGAGCTGGGAGGGGACCGCCGCGGCGACTGTCGGAGTGCTCGCGGCCTCGGTGCTGTTCCGGTTTATCATCACGGCCATAGTCGGCGGGCGGAACTTCCCCTGGTTCACCTACTGGGTCGCTATAGTCATCGGCGTCATCGTGGTGATATTCGGCCCGCTGGGGGACCTGTCCGAGTCGCTCATGAAGCGCGACTACGGCATCAAGGACATGGGCCAGCTGATCCCGGGACACGGCGGCATCATGGACAGGTTCGACTCGACCTTCTTCACCGCGCCGGTCGTGTTCTTCTTCCTTTTCTACTTCGTGTTGAAGTAAGCGGAAAGGGCAACTCGGTTGAGAACTGTCGCTCTCCTCGGCTCGACGGGCTCCATAGGCACGCAGGCGGTCGAGGTCGCGCGCGGCCTCGATGACGTCAGCGTCATCGCGCTGGCGGCGGCCTCCAACGGCCAGCTGATGGCCGAGCAGGCGCGGCTGCTGGGGGTGAAGGTCGCGGCGCTCAGCGACCCTGACGCGGCCAGGAAGCATGCACCCCTGTTCGAGGAGATCGGCGTCAAACTTTTAGTGGGACCCGAGGGCGTCCTCGAGATCGCGGCGTCGGCGGAGTGTGACCTGGTGCTCAACGCCATAGTCGGCTCGGCCGGGCTGGACGCGACCCTGGCCGTCCTGCAAAGGGGAGCTGACCTGGCGCTCGCCAACAAGGAGAGCCTGGTCGCGGGCGGGCGGCTGGTCACGGACACGGCGCGCTCGACCGGGGCGGCGATCGTCCCCGTGGACAGCGAGCACTCGGCCATCTACCAGTGCCTGCTGGGAGAGGATAAGCGCGACCTCCGAAGGATTATACTAACGGCCTCCGGTGGTCCCTTCAGGGAGAGGCCGCCCGGCTCGCTGGATGAGGTGACCGTCGAGGAAACCCTCGCGCACCCGACCTGGAACATGGGCCCGAAGGTCACCGTTGACTCGGCAACGCTAGTGAACAAGGGGCTGGAAGTGATCGAGGCGCACCACCTGTTCGACGTCGACATGGACAGGATCGACGTGGTGATCCATCCTCAGAGCGTGGTGCACTCGATGGTCGAGATGGTCGACGGGTCGGTGCTAGCCCACATGGGCGTGCCCGACATGAGGATACCGGTGCAGTACGCGATGACGCGCCCGCGCAGGGCGCCGTCGCCCGCGGAGTCCCTGTCGCTCGCTTCGTACGGCGAGCTGACATTCTTCGAGGTTGACGGCGACAGGTGGCCCGCGCTGGGCCTGGCCTACGAGGCGGCGCGGCGCGGCGGCACGTGCCCCGCGGCGATGAACGCGGCCAACGAGGAGGCGGTCGCGGCCTTCCTGGAGCGCCGGATAGGCTTCACGCGCATCAGTGAGGTCGTGGGAGAGACGGTCGAGCGCCACGAGCGGCTCCAGGGTGCGTCACTGGACGAGATAAGAGAGGCTGAGGCGCGGGCGAGAAGCCTGGCGCGGGAGTTGATCGAGAAGACGGAGAAGAGAACTTGGTAGTCGTCTGGGCGATAGTGATCCTGGTCTTCATAGCCTTCATGATCCTCACGCACGAGGCGGGGCACTTCTACGCCGCCAAGAAGTTGGACGAGATAAGGGATACGGGAACCGCCTCAAGAAGGCAGGCCCGATTGGTGATCGAAGCCATGGAGAAGAAGAGTTGAGTTTTGCCGCGATGACCTGGTCTAAGCTTCCCAATTACATCCTTGACGCAGTGCTGATATTCCTGGTGCTCGGTTTCATGATCCTCACCCACGAGCTCGGGCACTACTTCGCCGCCAAGAAGTGCGGCATCAAGGTGGACCAGTTCTCTATCGGCTTCGGCCCGGAGATCAAGGGATGGACGCGCGGCGAGACGCGGTACTCGCTGAAATGGATACTGGCCGGTGGTTCGGTGCGCATCGCGGGCATGAACCCCGACGAGAAGATCGCCCCCGAGGACCTGCCGCGCACTTATTACGAGGCCCCGCTGTGGAAGCGGGCGATAGTGATTCTCGCCGGGTCTTTCGTCCACCTCTGCATTGCATTCATCCTGTTCTACCTATTCTTCTGGCCTCTCGGCTACAGCACCTTGACGGGCAAGATCGCCAAGGTCGAGAAGACCGTGGTGGTGAGCAAGACGGTGACCGAACCCGGGCCGGGTTATGTCGCAGGGCTCAAGAAGGGCGACCTGATAACCTCCGTGAACGGCAACAAGGTGACTGATTGGAACCAGCTCACCGAGCAGCTGACCAAGAGGCCGGGGCAGACGGTCGTCCTCACCTATGATCGGGGCGAGACGAAACTGACGACCAAGGCAACGCTGCTCGACGTCAACGGGCACGGGCTGCTAGGGGTAGCCGTTGATGTCAACAGCACCTACAGCAAAAAGTCGAACCCGGTGGCAGCGATAGGCCAATCGGCAAAGCTGATGGCGTCTGTGACGGCGAGCCTCGCGGCGGGAGTTGCGCGGCTTTTCTCGTTGACGACCTTGAAACAGTTGGTAGGCATGACACCGAGGAACCAGAACAGCCCCCAGAGCATAGTGGGTGCCACGCGGCTCGCGTTTCAGGCGGCGTCGCAGGGAGCCTCGGTCTTCATCTTCATCATTGGCGAGTTCTTCCTATTGCTTGCACTGTTCAACCTCATCCCGCTTCCGCCGCTGGACGGCGGCCACCTGCTCGTCATCATTGTGGAGAAGGTGTTCCACAAGGAGATAAACATGAAGACGTTCGCCAAGGTCGCGGTGGTGGTGATAATCGTGCTTGGCATCGTCGCCCTGCGGCTCATGATGCTGGATGTCTTCAACCCGCTCAAGAACCCGTTCACGCCCTGACTTCGTAAGCATCTCCAGGGGGTAGTGCGTCCACGGGCCTGACCCCGCCAGCGCGTTAATGGGATAATGCTGGTACGGCACGACACCGACGGGGGCCGCTGATGGACATAAAACTGACGAAGCGCATCATGCTGGGCGATGTCGCGATCGGTGGGGGCGCGCCGGTGAGTGTGCAGTCCATGACCAACACCGACACGCGCGACGTGTCCTCCACGCTAGCGCAGATCCGCGAGCTGGAATGCGCGGGCTGCCAGATCGTGAGGGTCGCTGTCCCGGACGCGGAGTCCTCCGACGCCCTCGGTAAGATCATCGCGGGCACCTCGCTGCCGGTGGTGGCCGACCTCCACTTCGACTGGCGCCTGGCGTTCCTGGTGATGGAGCAGGGTGTCGCCGGGATAAGGCTCAACCCGGGCACCATCGCCCGCAAGGCGCGCGTCCGCGAGATAGCGGCCGAAGCGGCGAGCCGGGGGGTCACCGTGCGCGTCGGGGTGAACTCGGGTTCGCTGGAGAGGCGGCACCAGGGCAGGGGCAGGAAGGCCGAGGCCGCTTCCCTGGCGCAGAGCGCCCTGGAGGGTGCGGCGCTCATCTCGAAAGAAGGCGTCGGAAACTTGAAGATATCGGTCAAGGCCTCGGACGTGCCGCGCACCATCGAGGCGTACCGCATCGTCTCGGAGAAGTCGGACTGGCCGCTCCACGTGGGGGTGACCGAGGCCGGCACCATGTGGTCGGGCACGATCAAGAGCGCCGTAGGCATCGGGGCGCTGCTGGCCGAGGGGATCGGCGACACCATCCGGGTCTCGCTGACGGCCTCGCCGGTGGAGGAGATCAGGGTGGGGCGCAAGATCCTCGCCGCGCTCGGGCTGGCGGAGGCCGGCCCCGAGGTGATATCTTGCCCCACGTGCGCTCGCACCGAGATTGACGTGATCGACCTGGCGATGAAGGTCGAGGCGGAGCTCAGCGAAGTCCAGACCCCGCTGCGGGTCGCGGTCATGGGGTGCTTGGTCAACGGGCCGGGCGAGGCGCGGGAGGCCGACGTGGGCATCGCGGGAGGCAAGGAGGGCGCGCTGCTCTTCGCGGGCGGAGAGATGATCCGCAAGGTGGCGCCCGACGAGATGATGGAGGCGCTCCTCGAAGAGGTGCGTAAGATAGCCGGCAGGGCCGGCGGCGAAAAATAGGAAGCGATGGAAAGGGTGAAGGCGATTTGAGGTTCTCGCGGGTGACGGTCCCTACGCTCAAGGAGAAGCCTGCCGAGGCGGAGGCGGTAAGCCACGAGTTGCTGCTGCGCGCGGGCATGATGAGGTCTTTCGCGGCCGGCATATACACGCTGCTGCCGCTGGGCGGTCGCGCGCTTGCCAACATAGAGCGCATCGTGCGCGAGGAGATGAACCGTGCGGACGCGCTGGAGGTGGTGCTTCCCACGCTGCACCCCAGCGACCCCTGGATGTGCAGCGGCCGCTGGCAGGCGTACGGGCCCGAGATGATGAGGCTGACCGACCGCGCCGGGCGCGATTTCTGCCTGGGGCCCACCGCCGAGGAGCTGATGACCCTCACGGTCTCCCGCACCGCGCCCTCCTACCGGGAACTGCCGGTCAACCTTTACCAGATACAGACCAAGTTCCGCGACGAGATGCGGCCAAGGTACGGGCTGATACGAGGCCGGGAGTTCCGGATGATGGACGCCTACAGCTTCCACCCCGACGAGGCCGACCTCGAGAAGACGTATGAGGCGATGCGCGAGGCGTACCTGACGATCGCGAGCAGGTGCTCGCTTTCAACCATGGTGGTAGAGGCCTCGACCGGGCTGATCGGTGGCAAGGCGTCGCACGAGTTCATGGTCGTCTCCGAGATCGGAGAGGACCTGCTGGTCCACTGCCCGGGGTGCGGCTACGGCGCCAACTTCGAGCTGGAGCGACACAGGCCCGGCCACGCGTTCGGCGGTGAGAGTGCGCCGATGGAGGAGGTGCACACTCCGGACATGATGTCCATCGAGGATGTGGCGTCATTCCTGGGAACGACCCCCCAGGGAGTGCTCAAGTGCGTCATGTACGTCGTGGGCAAGGAGCTCGTTGCGGTCTTCGTGCCGGGGTACCGCGACGTCATCGAGGCGAAGCTCGCCGAGGCGTTGGGTACGGCGGATTTCCACGTGATGCGCGAGGACGAGCGCGAGCTGTTCCCGGCCGTCACGCCCGGCTTCACCGGTCCGGTGGGCCTGTCCGGGGTCAGGGTCCTGTTCGACCAGGAGGTGAAGGGCGCCCGCGGCCTGGTCACCGGCGCCAACAAGGTCGACTACCACTACCGCGGCGCCGAGGAAGGCCGCGATTTTGCCGCCGAGTCGGTAGCCGACCTGGCTGGACCCGTGGAGGGCGACCTCTGCCCGGTCTGCGATGGCGAGCTCAAGATCGCGCGTGGCATCGAGATAGGTCATATCTTCAAGCTGGGCTTGAAGTACTCCGAGCCGCTGGAGGCCAACTTCACCGGCAGGGACGGAGTGCCCAGGCCGATGGTGATGGGCACCTACGGCATCGGGACTTCGCGCATGCTCCAGACCGTGGTCGAGCAGCACCGCGACGACGGTGGCATCCGCTGGCCCGCGGCCGTCGCTCCGATGCCTTTCGAGATAATAGTCATCGCGACCGAGGGCGGCGGGCAGCCGGAAGCCGCGGCAAGGATTGTCTCGGAGCTCGAGGCGCAGGGGTTCGAAAGTCTGCTCGACGACCGGGACGCGAGCCCCGGGATAAAGTTCAACGACGCCGACCTGGTCGGGCTGCCCGTGCAGGTGATAATCGGGAAGAAGCTGCCGGCATCCGGCAACGTCGAGCTGAAGATGAGGTACACCGGCGAGAGAAGGGACCTGCCACTTGGAGAAGCAGCCGCCGGAGCGGCGCGAGCCCTTGCTGAAGCGCCTTAAACCTGTCGGCAAGCCCAAGGGATGGGTGGAGGTCGCGAGCGCGCCTAACCAGATTGCCGCCGGAATGCTCGAGGGGGCTCTGAAGGAAGCGGACATACCCGTGATCCTCAACCGGCCTCCTGTCTTCGCCTATCTGGGTATCGGGGGCGTGCACGGGGTCATGGTGCCTGAGGATTGTGTGGACGCGGCGCGAGACATCTTGAGGGAGATCTGGGACATAGAGGAGTGATCTCGAGGGTGGAAGGGGATCCGGGAGCCGGGGTGGCGGTGCCGCCCGGCGAGGTAGAAGAACCCGTCGAAGACGAGTCGACGCGAGGGCAGAGACGCGAAGATGGCCTGCGCTGGTTCGGCGACTTCTACTTCCGACCGTTCCTGTGGGCGTTCGGCAAATCGGGGATCTCTCCCAACGTCATAACCATCCTGGGGATGGGCTGCGGTGTTGTCTGCGGCTACTTCCTGGCGGTGGGGAACGTTCCGCTGGCGGCGGTGTTCTTCGCTCTCTCGGGGGTGCTCGACCTGGTCGACGGTTACGTGGCCAAGAAGCTCGATAAGGTCACCGTGTTCGGCTCGTTCCTGGATTCGTTCTCCGACCGCATCAGCGACGCCGCCATCTACATCGGCATCGCGGTGCTCTACCTGAGACGCGGAGAGGGAATCTACGTCGGGCTGGCGCTGGTGCTGCTGGTCGTCTCGTTCCTCATCAGCTACACCAGGGCCAAGGCGGAAGGCATCGGGGTGGTATGCAAGTCCGGCCTGATGTCGCGCGCGCCAAGGTTCCTGGTCCTCGGGATCGGCCTGTTCTTCAACGGGCTCTCGCCGTGGGTGCTCAAGGGCGTGCTGTGGCTGGTCGCCGCGCTCAGCCTCGAGACGATGGTCTCGAGGATCTTCGAGGTCTGGAAGGGGACCCGCGCTTGAAGATCGTATACTACCTCTTCGTGCTGGCCGACAAGATAGTCGCGAAAGTCCCGGTCGGCATCATCCGGGCGCTGGCACACGCCGGCGCCGGGCTCTACCTCGTCGCATTCCCGCGCAAGAGGCGCCAGGTGGAGAAGAACATGCGCCGCGTGCTGGGACCCGGGGCCACCGACGAGGAAGTCAAACGGACCGCCTTCCGCGCGGGCCGCTGTTACGCCGACTATTACGTGGACATCTTCTGGCTTCCCACGCAGGCGCGGGAGTCGGTGCTGGAGAAGTTCGGCAGGATCAACGAGGCGGGGCTGGAGGCGGCGGTGGCCGCGGGCAAAGGTCTGATCGTGGTGCTTCCGCACTACGGCTCCTGGGAGGCGGGCGCCGTCTACCTCTCGAGCCTGGGCCCCTTCGCCGCGGTGGCCGAGGTTCTCAAGCCGCCCGAGCTGTTCGACATGTTTGTGAGGCTGCGCGCCGCGGTCGGCATCGACATCTTCCCTTACGACAGCAAGCCCGAGACCCGCGACAGGATGGTCGAGGCGCTCCAGGGCGGCACCACCCTGGCGCTGCTCTCCGACCGCGACCTCAAGGGGACCGGGGTCGCGGTGGAGTTTTTCGGCGAGCGCACCACCCTTCCGCCGGGCCCGGCCGTCCTGGCGATGCGCAGCGGCTCGCCCATCGTCTGCGTCAACGTGCGCAACGTCGACGGAGGCTGGGTGGGTCACGCCATGGACCCCATCCAGGTCGAGGCCGAGGGTGACAAGGAAGAGATCATAGCCCGGACCATGCAGCAGATGGCCGCCAACCTCGAGGTGCTCATCCGCGAGGACCCGGCGCAGTGGCACATGTTCATGCCGGCCTGGCCCTCGGACAGGGAGTGATCACTCCAGCGCGCCGGTGAGGAAGATCAGCGTCGCTTCCTCCTCTGTCATGGTAGCGTGCCTTCCCCTTATGAACACCGGCTCGAACTCGCAGCCGCACCCCTGTGTGGTGTAGGCGGCCAGTGCGGAGGGATTGTTGAACCAGGCCTCGCGCGTTCCCATAACGGTGACGTGTCCGCCCTCACCGGCCTCGACGGGGATTGGGAGCCCGGCCAGCAGCTTTGCCAGGCTGACGCGGCCCCCGTCCAGGCGCGCCGCGGGCTTGAGGAACGACGCGATCGCATCCAGCGGGCGCATCTCGCGCAGCGAGTCCACGTCGGGGAAGCCGGCGTCGTCTCGGGCGGGCGGGTCGATGGCGATCCCGCGCCAGACCAGCCCTCTGCGCGCCACCCCTATTGCCAGCGTGCCGCCCAGGCCGGTGCCGACCGCCGAAACGGCCTCGTAGTTCTCCTTCTCCTCCAGGTAGCGGGCCGCGCTCTCCACCAGGCTTTCGAGGCCTGCCGGGTCGGCTCCGCGCGGGTTATCCCCGTGGCCGCCCAGGTCGGGGGCGAGCACCGCGTGCCCCGCCGCCGCCAGGGCTTCCGCCAGCCGCGCCGGGTCCTTTCGCGAGCCGCCGTAATCGTGGAGCAGCAGCACCGGCACGCGCGTCTCCGATCCCTGGCGCGGGAAGTAGGAGGCCGGCACGGTCGCGTCTCCATCGTCGAAGGAAACGGTCTCGCCCGCGTCCGTTTCACCGCCGCGGCGCGTCCCAGCAAGCGCGGACCGGATCGCGCCGACGGCCTGGGCCAGCGCGCACTGCACCACCGCGGCCGCCGCCAGCCCGCCGACCAGCACCACCAGGGTCTCGGTCCCCTCGAGGTCCGGCGAGGCGAAATGTCCACGACGCGAGAAATACCACGCGCAGGCGCCGCCAGCCAGCGCCAGGCCGAGGAGGAGGCTCGCCCATCTGCGGTCGGGATACCCGGTGAGCGAGAGTCCGTTGAGCCTTCTCGTCGCGACGATCAACTGGGCCACACCGACGAGGAACCAGGTCAGGAACAGAAACATCCCCAGGACGTCTCCGCGCATGTGAATGAGCCTGCTCACGGCGACCCTCGCCTCTCCGGCTCGATGCGCCCCGGGCGTCTCCACGAGGCCAGCAGGCGGTCGAGCACGGCGTTCAGCCAGCGGGCGGCCGGCGCATAGAGCGGTTCCGCGGCGCGCACCGCCAGCACCGCCGACAGACCCAGCAGGGCGCCGCCGACGATGTCCAGCGGATAGTGTATCCCGACCACCATGCGGGCAAGCCCCTGGAAGGTCGCCAGGCCGATCATCACCCAGCCGAGCTTGCGCCAGTAGAGGAAGACGGCGAAGGCCAGGGCGAAGGCGAGCGTAGCCGCGTTGGATGGGAAGGACGAGTCGGTGTTATGGTAGAACAGCAGGTGGACCGCCTGGGTCGTGAACGGCCTCGGCCTGAAGAAGACGTTGTTGAGGCCATAAAGGACCAGCATCGCGATGACGGCCGCGGCCAGCGCGCATATTATGGTCTTGAACGCGACCTCCCTGCCGGCGTGCTTGCTCGCCCACAATAGCGTGGCCAGCACCAGCAGCGTGAGGATGAGGGGCACGATGTGGTCGTCCGCCCCGGCCCGCGCGAACCAGTCGACGACCGAGTTCTTCCCGGCGATGGAGTTGATGGAGTGAAAGACGGACCTGTCGAGCCGTATCAGGAACTGAAAGAACCCGGACATCCTCCCGCCTTCCATTTCGCGCGCCTGCGAGTGTGCGCATCATGATACCGGATTCTCATTGCGGGCGCATGGCGGTGGCGCGGTGAGAATCGCCGTGGTGTCGCCTTACTCCTGGTCGCATCCAGGAGGCGTGAACAATCACGTGAGCGGGCTCGCGCGGCAGCTCATCGAGCGCGGACATGAGATCACCATTGTGGCGCCTGACGCGGCAGGTTGTGTCGAGGGAGCGTCACTGGTGGACGCCGGTCGCGGCCTGCCCCTGCCAGCCAACGGCTCGATCGCGAGGCTGGCGGTCCTGCCCGGCTCCGGCGCTCGAGTGAAGAAGGCGGTGCGCTCCGGCGGCTTCGACGTGGTGCACGTCCACGAGCCGCTGGTCCCGCTGGTCTCCACCTCGGCGGTCATGGCCGCCGAGGGAAAAGTGGTCGGCACCTTTCACGCGGCGGGCGAGGGACGCTCGCTCACCTACCTGGCGGGAAAGACGCTCCTGGGCAGAGTGGCGCGCCGCCTGGACTTCCGCATCGCCGTCTCGGAGCCCGCGCGTGCGCTTGCCTCCGCGTACCTTCCCGGCGAGTACCGGATCGTCCCTAACGGGGTCGACCTGTCGCGTTTCGGCCCGCGGTCGCGAGCGGCGGCGGGCGCTGACGGGCCCTCGATACTGTTCGTCGGCCGCAACGAGAAACGCAAAGGCCTTGCGGTCCTGCTGGAGGCTTTCCCCCTTGTCTGCCAGAGCGTGGAGGGATGCCGCCTGGAGGTCATAGGCTCGGGGTTCGACGAGGCTGAAGTCCGTCGCGGCCTGCCCGATGCCTTGCGCGGGCGCGTCTCGGTGGCCGGCTTCGTGGACAACGAGGAGCTTCCATCGCGGTACGCCTCGTCCGACGTCTTCTGCGCCCCGGCGCTGGGTGGGGAGAGCTTCGGCATCGTGCTCGTCGAGTCCATGGCCTCGGGGACCCCGGTGGTCGCTTCCGACATCCCGGGCTACGCCGCGGTGGTTGAGCAGACGGGCGGCGGCATCCTCTTCAGGCGGGGTGACGCGCGCGACCTGGCGCGGGCGCTGGTCGAGGTCCTGGCCGACGCTCCGATGCGCGGCGAGCTTGCTTCCAGAGGCCTTGAAGGGGTGGCGCAGTTCTCCTGGCGGCGCGTGGCGGACCGGCTGGTGGAGATATACCAGGCCTGACTACATCGGCGGCGCGATCTGGACCGGGGCGCCGTAGCCCGAGACGCCCACCTCGATGTGGCAGTTGAACGTCCCCAGCTTTCCAGTCTCCAGATTGGTCGCGTCCAGCGTTATGTGCATCACGTACTTCTGCTGGGGGTCGACCCATATTTCGGTGTGAACGCTGGTGGCGGGCGTCGAGTCGACGCCCGGGAAGAGGCTGAGTACGAAGGCGGGCTTGGAGTCGAAGGCCAGGTGATCGCACTCGACTCCACCCATGGGCTGCTTGTCGATGAGGCGGATGCCCGAGGCGCCCGCGAACAGGGACATCGACGAGAAGTCCGGGTTGATCAGGTCGGTGGAGGGCGCCCACGCGCCGGAGCCGCTCTTGCTGTAGGTCTTTGCCCCGACCGTGACATACTCGGCCGCCGGCATGAGCGGCGCTGCCGCGTAGACCGCGTGCAGGTCCTTGTCCTTCACCACGTCGGCGCTGACCCCCTTCGAGATCGTGCCCGCTTTCTCGGTCTGCATGAGCACCTCGGCCTGAAAGTGGTACGAGGCCGCGCCGGCCATCGCGCTCTGCGCCCCGCCGGCGATCACCTGCGCCTGCGAGGAGAAATAGTTGCCGCCGAACAGCAGGTATCCCAGCGCGATGACCACCAGGACCGCGCCAAGCTCCGCGACTATAGCCCTGGGCCGCAGCAGCAGCTTTGCTTTCGCCAGAAAGGACCAGTCGATCTCGGGCATGCTCGGCTTCGCGCGTGCCGGCCTGGCAGCTCGCGGGGGTGCCGCCTTTGCTGGCAAATCGCGCCGAACGGGCCGCTTGACGACGGCGGGACCCGCTCCCTGCCCCAGGGGTTCCGCCATGGGCGAAGCCTGCGCCGGGGGCGGACCGGGATAGGGCCGCGCAGCCGGGGCGCCCATCGCCTGTGCGGAGGGAGCCGGTTGAGAATACGGGGCCGGAGCCTGGGCCGGCGCGTCCGCCCGGGGGTCCTGGCGCCGGGGCGCGGACCTGACCGGGAGAGGCTTGGCCGGCGCGGCCGCCTGCTTGGGCTTCGACAGAGTTCTGCGCTTCCTGGTCTGCGGCTCCGGTGAGCGCGTCGCGAAGACGTCTGAGGGAGAAGAGTCGCTGAGCCGGAACGGGTCCAGGTCCGGGGGCAGCCCGTCCACACCCCCCATCGGTGAAGACGCCGGGCCTCGGTTGCGCGATTTCCGCCTCCGCTTCTTGCCGCCCTGATCGTCTGTCTCGCCCATGATCTGACCGCCGGTCATCACCTGGAAGGCGTCCGACACCGCCGGGCCGCTGGGTGTGGCGGGCGAGCCGGTGTCGCCGATCTGGTAACCTCCACGGTCGAGGCTGCGGTCGAAAGCGTCGTCGAGGTCGGGTGGGGGAGCCGCGAGCTCTGGCTTGGTCGCCCAGTCGGGCGGGTCGTCGAACTCACCGCTGCCGAGCTTGGGTTCCTCCTTGACCGGCTCGCTCGAGCGCGAGCCTATCGGCGAGGCGTCCAGCGGCGCGTGTCCCGCCTGCCTGGTGGGAGCGCTGCCGCGGTCGACCTGGAACGGGTCCCGTATCGGCCCCTTGCGGGCTGCCCCGTCGGCTCCGGCTTCCGACTTCAGGTCGCCCTCGAACGCGAGCCTGCACTTCATACAGAACTCGCCCCTGTCAGGGTTGAGAAAGCCACAGCGCGGGCAAGACTTCAAACGGCACCTCCGGGACGGGACGCGGGTCCGCTTTCGAGGCGGCCCGGCGTTCGCGCATACGCGGGACTGGTCAGTCTGCGACGTAAGCATACTATTAAAGGAAGGAGCAGTTAACAACAAATATCAGGCTCCGGCCCGGTGTCGGATAGGGGAGCGCCGGCGCCTCGCCGGCATGGAGTCGAAAGGGAAGCCTGGCGCCGCCACGGATTAGCCCAGCCGCCTGCCTCGTTGATATACTGGCTCGTGTCGCGCTGGATCGAAAGGCTGCCTCTTGGACGACCTCCGGAGCAGGGAGAAGGAGATAGTTTCACTGGTGCTCGAGCTGTGCGCCCGGGTCCGCTCGGCGGTGCGGCCGCACCTGGGGATGTTCTCCGCCAGGGAGCTTGCCGGCACCGCTGTCGGGGGTGACACCACCTTCGGGATCGACGAGGTGGCCGAGCACACGGTGGAGGAGTTCCTTCAGGGTCGCGGCGAGATTGCCTACTACACCGAGGACAGGGGTCTCAAGGTGCCCGCGGGCGCGCGCTACCTGCTGATCATAGACCCGATCGACGGCACTCGGCCGGCGGCGGCGGGCCTCGAGTCCTGCTGCGTGTCGATAGCCGCGGCCGCCCTCGACGGCCGCGACGCGAGCTCGCTCACCATGGGCGACGTCTTCCTGGGAGTCGTCTCCGAGATCAAGGAAGATGCAGTGTTCACGGCGCTTCGCGGCGCGGGCGCGGTCATCGAGATCGCCGGGGAGCGTAAGGAGCCCTCTCTCAGCAAGACCACGCGACTCTCCGAGATATTCTGGACGGCCGGCTACCGGGGGAGGGCTCCTTACG
>Ga0209539_1000410_pt1 | contig 24923 bp, 22 predicted proteins | sample BarGraNGADG00312_2_FD_184499 | JGI IMG/M metagenome (GOLD analysis project Ga0209539, IMG submission 184499) | Arctic peat soil microbial communities from Barrow, Alaska - Barrow Graham LP Ref core NGADG0011-312 (SPAdes) (version 2) | ecosystem: Environmental > Terrestrial > Soil > Wetlands >...
CTGCTCATAGACCAGGGTGCCGTCAACACCCTCAACGCCACTCTCGCTGAGGTGCAGGACCTGGCGTCAAAGGCCAAGACCCTGGCAGGCAAGTTCGTCAAGGACAACGACCAGCTTGCCGTTGCGGACCTCGACACGGCCGTGTTCAAAGCCTCTAACGGGATCGCCACTGCGGTCACGAACAGCGTGAAAACGGCCCAGGCGGCCGAGCAGCAGAGGCTCGCGACCGAGAAGGCTACAGCCGACCAGGCCGCGGCTGCAGCGGCGGCCCAGGCGGCCGAGCAGCAGGCTGCCGCAGCAGCAGCGGCACAGCAGAAGCAACAGCAGCCGCAGGGCCACTACATCGATTGTCCTTCCTGTTTCGGTGGCGTAATGCAAAGTGGCGAAACCTGAGTTGACTGCGGCGGGAGCGGTCAGCTCTGGGTGGATAATTGAAGGCAAGACGATAGGTTAGAAGCGGCGAGACGGGGTCCCCCGAAACACGGGAGGCCAGTCCCGGCAGAGGCAACCCAGGTGGCGGAGAGGGTGGGATTCGAACCCACGGTGGACTCGCGCCCACAACGGTTTTCGAGACCGTCTCCTGCACAAATGACCGTGGGTTACAGTGGGCGACGATAGGTGATGGAAGATGCTCTTGGGCGCATAAGAACGCCAATAGTTACACAGTCAAACACAGGGCAAACATGACGGTGGGTTACGGTGGGTAACGTAAGGTGGGCTTGAGTCGCCGCAATATGGCTGCAACGATCACTTCTTCAACTTGACAACACCCTCGTCGTCCAGGTTCTTCTGTATCTGCATGATCTGTCTCCCAAGTGCCTCGGCAAACAATACAGGAACCGCGTTTCCTATTTGCATCGCAATGTGCGTATTTGAACCAAAATAAACATAATCATCGGGAAACGATTGAAGGGCTGCGGCCTCACGTAACGAAATAGCCCGGTCTTGTTCCGGATGGCCATATCTACCGTTTGAAATGCTATTACAGCGACTGGTGAGGGTAGGAGCCGGGAAATCCCATTTCATGCGTCCGTAAACATCTGTATGCCCGTCATGATTACCGGTATGGCAATCAAGCCTCAACCGCACGGGCCAACTACGGCGGTCGCCTCCATCGTGTGGCGTCATCCTGATCCGTTCAATATTCAATTCTGAAATCGAAGCAGCTGCATGGTTGGGTATTTTAGAATCAGCCTTCCCTGCAAGAAGTGGCGGAAAGTGTGAGATAGCTTCACGAACTGTCTTTAACGGAAGCCGACCCGGGCCATGTGTTTCTTTTGGAAGTGTTGCTACACCGCTCAATATCCCAATCAAGACCAGCCGTCTCCTATTCTGTGGCACGCCGAAGTGCTTTGCATTCAGGTTGCCAAAAGAGTAGCTGTAACCACACTGCTTAAGTGAATTGATAAAACGACGGAATGTGCTATAGCCTTGTACCTTTGCAATACCTGGAACATTTTCGATCAATACAAATCCTGGTTTGGCTTCAACAATGATTCGTGCAAACCCTGAAAGAAGAGTCGCATCCGTGCCTCTATCCAGTCCCTTTCTGTGAGTACTGAAAGGTTGGCAAGGTGCACAGCCCGCAAATAATGTATTCTCAAACGACTCGATTCCTGCATACTCCTGCAAATCTGTCAGCTTGACACTTTGGATTTCCGTATCCAGAAAACATGCTTCAGGATTATTATGTTCATACGTTTCACGGCATCTTGCATCGCAGTCGAAGCCTGCAATGACTGGGATCCCCGACCTGGACAAGCCCTTTGTAAGACCACCGGCACCACAAAAGAAATCGAAGGCTTGCAGCTTCATGAGTCTTTATCCCCGTCATTCCCATCACTATATGCATTTATGATCTCACCACACCAAGTCGGGATATCTCTGTCGGGTATACCCGGTCTACATGCGATTTGCATATAGGCCCAAGATATGAGTTCTCTAAATGGACTATCAACCGATGCTATCCGCTCAAAGTCTGGATCATTGCCAGTGATCTTTTTCAGGGGAATGAGTTCCAAATCTCGCAAGTTGGCAAACATGGGTGGTATTCGATCCATGAAGCCTGGGCATGGGAGCAATTCCTTGAAGTACCCTTGAGATAGGACTGATTCCCCAAGAAATTTCTCCAGCGTATTTGGAGGAGCGCCCTTCTTGGGTGTACGACCCATACCTTCTTTTATACTGCAGCATTTTGCTACCAACACAAACTCGACCTTCGGCTTCCGACCTCCAGAAGCAACCATATCGCAAGATGGTGTCAGGATTACTCTGAATGACGAGGGGTCGGAATATAATCTTCCTTTCTGTTGAAGGATGTCCCCAAGCTCAGGATCTTTACTTATAGGTGGCAGTATGTATTGTTCCCAATTTGCTAAGATTTCTCCTGCGGGGATATCCATCAACGCTGCCAAGCGCCTCCGCCCCACTCTGATTACCATATCAGTTCGCTTGTTGGTGTCTGCTGCATCGGGGAAAATCCTGAATGCGTTGGGCGCTACATGCTTCATGGCTAAAGATAACTGTTTGCGAACATGCTCTTTCATTTGATTCTCAAGCATTTCGAGCGCTTCAAGATATGGGACGAATCCTTCAAGCGAGGTCATAACTTGTTCGGGGCTATCCATGCCCTTCTGTACGTATTTGACGAATGGATGTGGGGGGAAGAATCCAATATCTTCTTCACGTAATGCGGAATACACGATTACGGGACAGAACTTCTCCTCCCAGATCATCTGAAGCAGACCGCCTCCAGGAAAAGAAGGTGCGGATAACGTCATATCCCGGATATCCAAAATGACTATGTCGAAGGGCACAGTCCTTATTGTTTCTTCTGCTTCGTTAAAACCGACTACTGGGCAATTATGTCCATATTCTTTGAGCAACGTCCTAACTTCTCGAACGGAGTCTGGCTCGTCCTCAATTAGTAAGACTTCCACGCGAAACACCCCTACTCGTTCTTGATCGGCAGGTCAAATACGAAGGTCGCACCACCAAGTACTCCCGGATGAACAGCAGCCATCCGGCCTTCATATTCCGATACTAACTCTGAAGCCACCGTTAGCCCCATGCCTATTCCTCCAGGCTTATTGGTTATTCCTGGCCAGAAGATCTTCTCTAAATCATCCTCGCGAATACCCGGTCCAGAATCATGTACCCACACTCGCACACGGTCGCCCCTATCGTTTTGCTTTACTTGGAATGAGATCTCACGATTATCTGCTGGCGCTTCGTTAAGCCAATACGTTGCATTAGTGATCAGGTTAAGCAAGACAGAATCAAGCTCTCCGGGATCAACGGCAACCCGTGTAGATGAATCTGGAATGATGCATTTGATACCTTTTCTTTCAATTTCTCCTCTCTGCAAATTGATACATTCCTGTATGCGCTTTTCCAAAATAGAATCCCGCTTTCGCCGCCTGAATGCTCTGCTGGCCAGAGGAGAAAATGTATCGGCGAGCTGCTCAAGTCCACGCACTGACTCACGGGCATATTTATACTCGCCCTCAACCTCATCGTCGGTGAATGGACCGAATTTCTTTTGTATGTACTTGAGGTAACTACCGAAAGCTGTTGTCTTATTCCGGATTTCATGTACAAGCATCTGAGCTATTGTACCTACTGTCGCCAACCGGCTGTAGAAGACAAAACGCTTTTGAATCTTGTCTTTCGCGTCGTCGAGGTCGGCGTCAAATTCTTCCAAGATGGGGACCACTTCGGTCGCGTCAGCGCCCTTCTTCGCCAATGCCTCAACCTTCGCAATGACCTCTGTGGCTTTCAGCGATTCGAAAAGATCCTCAAGTGGCGTCACCCGTTCAGGACGGACGCGATCTTGGTCGCGTTCATTTTCAAGTATTGATATAACCACTTTGAGAATCTCTTCGAATTCGGACACTTCCAGTCGTGAAACCAGTCTCTCGCGATCACTTGTGTCCTCGATACGCGGATTTCTGTCTGCCGAAATCGATACGTAACCGACGAGTTGATTCGTACTTAGGCGGGTCCCGACTCGGCTGACTCGCCGTAAATCAAGACCAAGCCAATCCCTGGCATTTTCGGTCTTGGGAAGAACCAGCACTCCGTCCCGATAAACCGAGATGCCTTTATGGACCTTAATTGCGTCTCTTACCCGGCTCTTCTTGATATTGAAACGTTGTCCGATCTCTTGCGCGTCAGCTGAAGTTATATCCCAAGCCCGAATATCGAAAGAGAATCCTCCGCAGTGTGCCATCTCTGCTGACAAGCGAGATTTCAATTGGTCAGCCAGGGTATCGTAGACCTGTTGCCAAGAAATGTTTGACGTTTTTTTCCGCCCTTTTCCTTTGTTTACGGGGGAATAGCGATATCGATAAGTTACGCTTCCCGAATCGTCAACCTCTCCCGTAATCGCATACTTTGGTTTGTTGAGAAATTCAGGAGAGACAATTCTTACTTCTCCCGTCCCCAATTCACCTGGCTTGGATAAAAATATATTGAAGTCTGAAACCTCTCTGAATGGGGAAATCAAGCGCGCGAGATTCTCTTCAAGGTCAGAGACGCGATCATAGTCCCAAATGCTCCAGAGGTCATATATTCGCAGTAGTGTTCCAGATTGCTTGAATGGAGAGGTGTTGGACAATGCACGAAATCTGACAAATGACTCTGATACGTCTTCTCCGGAAGTTACATCAGCCCAGTCTACCTCAACCTCCAAGCAATCTGATCCAGGCGCTTGGGTAATCATGTTAAACCGATCACCTAGTCGTGCAACAGATAGTCGCCCAAGTCCCTTCTCTCCAACGACTCTTCGCGTTCGCTTCCCTTCTGAAACCATTTGATGTATTTCTTTAAAAGGAGTCGCAACAACGCACCATACATCTTCAATGATGTCTTGGGTCATGCCCTGGCCATCATCTTCGACCTCGATATACTCACCACGTTCGGGGTCGTGGCCGAATCGAACCCAGACATTTCGAGCGAACGCGTCGTAGGAGTTCTTTACAAGTTCTATTACGGCAACAACGTCGTTCGTCACAAGATCTGCGCCGAGTGCGGCGAAAACTCGTGGATGCATTCTCAATGGTAAAGACATGAATTCAAGCTTGTCATTTCCATCGTCAACCATCACAATCCCCCTCAAGACCAGTTGACTGCGCTTCGCTAAATGCAATCTGCGGTATCTCTATAAACAACTTCTGAGATTCAAGAAACACGGCTGCAGCCTTCGCTATTTCATCAAGAGCCTCTGCCTCTCGGACACCTTTTCGCCGATAACCGCACTCCCAAATAATCATTACGCGCCAACCCGCGTCTCCCAAATCATGCACAACAGCTTCATCTCGTAGTCTGTTATCCTCAAGCTTTGCTTTCCACCAATCGTGTCTCGTTTCGGGTAACTTGGAGCGTGAACACCCGTGCTGGTGCCAGAAGCATCCGTGAAGAAAAATGATCGCTTTATATTTCGGAAAGACCATATCAGGCGTTCCGGGCAAGCCCTTTCTGTGTAGGCGAAACCGGAAACCCTTCGCGAAGAGTCGTCGTCGGATCTCAATCTCGAACTTTGTATTCCTATCGCGGACTGCAGACATCATCCGACTTCTTGTCTCTTTCTTTACATTGTCCATCGATCTACTACCTCGCGACAGACCACAAGGTTAGCTGCCTTCCTTTTCTTCATACTTGTCAACCGCTTCTGCGCTCAGTAAGCCATCTTCGAACATCGCGTCTGGGTGCAGAGCATCTTTTAATGAGGGTTTACCCGGCTTTCGGACTTCTCCGGCGGTTGGAGGTTCGCGATCCACTGGCCGTGGTTGTGGCAGTTCCTTTGCTTCGAAAAGCGGCCCTGCCACAACTCTCTTGAAAACCGCAGCCTGTTGTTTGTTTATCTCCACTGTATGCTCAAGTATCCAGATTAGTGTCAGTAGTTCTTCCGTCATGCTGGAGGTCCATCTCTCTGGTCCGATGCTGTCCAGGGGAGAACTCTTCTTGCCTGTTGGATGTTTCATCCTGTAAGAGAGCCATGAGCTTAGAATATTGAAGCCAGATACTTCATAGTCCCAGACATCTTGGGGAACTGGGGCAATCTCGCCGTCACCGACGATTAACGTCTTGGTTTTCGACATGTAGGTGAACTTCTCGGGATAATGCTCGGGGTCATCCGAGATTCCCTGGATACAGGATGCATGTCCAGGGGGAACAGTTCCTACCTTCATGCCTTCGGGGACCAACCGCTCGCCGTATGTATGAAGCCATATCAGCTTCTTGCCGAGGTCTCGTGCCAGGTGATACAGATCCACGTCTTTGGTAACCGGCACCCTCGGACTACTACCTTCAAGTTCGGTTGCGAGCATTTCTGTATACAAGGGATGCGCAAGAACCCCATAGCAGTAGGCGAAGAGATCAACAGGCGTCACCTTTTCGTCGTAAGCGGTTGTGAGCGTGTTAAGGAGCCCGGGTGTCACGTTGGGTCTTGTTGCTTCTGCGTCCCTCCATAGCGGCACAGAGTCCTTGGCGCCAAAAGAACCTCTGAAGTGATGAAGGTCGGGCAAGTAGTGTGTAACGGTCAATGCCGGTCCGTTGCTCAGAGGAGCTGTTGTGAGCAGACTCGTCATATGGATTTGCTTATCGCTGTAAGCCTGCCATAGGGGTGGCCCAGGCCGCGATATCAGTCGATTATCTGCAATAATCCATTGCCTGTCTAACGTTCTATAGCCGTATCGCAAAGGATCGGGCATTGGAGCATCTTCCGGAAGCCCCTTTATCGGCTGTAGTACTTCGCCTGTGACAAGCGCTTTCACCGCTCTTGATACTGACCGTTCTTGTGCTTCAACAAATGCAGCTGACTGGTCAGGCGCATGAAGTAGCGCAGACCATCTTCTCCTCAGAACTTCCGACTCCGGACTTATTGGCCACGTTCTATTAACTTTCACCCCCGAATGCTGCCATGGAAACACGTCGATTAGTTCAGGCCATTTGAAGAAGTCGCCTTTCCCTGCTGGGCGAAGCCTGTCGGACCACCCGGTTGGGCACTTCTTCCACTTCAGGTCGGAAAACGAATTGATCGCTTCAAGCGCCGCGTACTTGTCTTCCCTGCTGCCCTCGATCCTCGCATATCTAACTTGTGCTGGTTTGGTGCTAGATGATTCTCCGTAGCGCACAGCGATAGCAATTGCGACCGGGGTTTGGATGTTGAAGACATTCTCGCTCTTGCGTGGTCCCCGGTTCTCGCCACCGAGGTCGATTATCCAAACATCGTCACATTCTCTTCTGAGCTGCTCCCTCATACCAGCAAACGCGTCACCGTCCAGATAAGAGGCAGCGCTGATATATGTGACAATTCCAGGACAATCAGGTGCGTTGTGCTCGAAGACCTTCCAGAGCGCCCAACGCCAGAAGTACACGTAGAGGTTGTAGATGTTCTTGAGCTGCCCACCTTTGCCTGCATCCCGTACAGGTTTGAGGAAGGACTCAAGGATGGGCACGCTTGTTGGATCCCCTTCATCCCCGTGGCGCACCCAGCCACCGGTGCGAGCGCGGGAACCCCCAGCAGGATGACGGTCATACGGTGGATTCCCGATGCACACAAGTACCGGTACAGCGTCTTTTACCTTGAGTGCTTTCTCGTGTTCCCGGGCGATATCGTCGTAGAAGAGTTTGGGGGCGGGCGGTACAGTGTGAGGCGACTCTAGGGTATCCGTCAGGTAGACGTTAGGGGCGTCGGGAGGGAGCTTCGCTTTGTATGCCTCCAACTGCTGGGCGATCCGTAATTCCGCCACGGCATACGGTCCGGCCATTAACTCGAACCCGTAGAGGTTCCCGGCAAGTTCGCTTGCCCTCGCTGGTACCGCACCCGGGCCGAGACCGCCCTCTTTCGCCGGTTTGCCTATCTTCTCAAGAGAATGCTCGATGATACCGAGCAGGTAAGTACCGGTTCCGACCGCAGGGTCGAGCGTCGTGACGCCGGTATCTGCGAAGCCGTGCTTCTTCCCCATTTTCTCACGAAGAATATCGTCGACCAGGCGCACCTGGGCACGAACGACAGGAACCGGCGTGTAGTAGACACCCATATCCTTGCGCAACTTCGGGTCATAGACGGCCAGGAACTCTTCGTAGAAGTAGAGCCACGGGTCGGTTGTCTTTTCCGCAAGGACCTCAGGCTTGACCTCGTTGACCACCCTCTGGAGCATGTCGAGCGGAACGGGTATCTCCGTGCGAATCTGGTCATCGGTCAGGACTTCCAGTGCCTTGGCGAGCAGGGTATAACGTGGCCGCAGGGACGCTGCAGCTGCGTGTATGTCAAGCGTGCCCGTTTTTTCGGAGCGCGCCAACAGAAGGGCGTAAGTAACGGTCTGTGCATATTCGTCTGAGAACTGGTCGTCATTCGCACCAGGGAATAGCAGATCTCTCCACTCACCTGCCAGCCTCGAAAGAACCGAGTCGTGATCCTCAAGCTGCTCGCGCACTTCATTACGAAGAAGCCTGCAGAGCGGGGCCAGCTGGCGTGCCAGTTGTGACGCCGATTCGGGGACAATAGGACGCCAGGAGAAAAACTTCCACAGCATGTCCTCGATTCGCGAGGCATCGTCTTCCTTGACCGCCCGAACCCCGCTCTTCGTGACGTCCCCACGGAGGTTAACCCTGTTGTCGACGAGAGAGCCTCTTTGATAGAGCGCCCACTGATTGCCGTCGGTGTAGATAATGTTGGGGAGCAGTTGGAATCGCTCCCACTGCTTCTTGTCGTGCCCCTTGAAATATCGTGGGTCGGCTCCCTTGCCCGGAGCCTTTAATTCGACGTAACCGACCAAGAGCCCCTTGACAGCGATGCCGAAGTCCGGTCGGCCGATCTTCTCTGCCTGGGACTCGCCTTTGGGCACGACCGAGAGGCCCATGGCCGCGCCCGCCTGCTTTAGAAATTCTTCTGTTGGAGCCCGAAGCTGTTCCTCTGGATCGCCAGCAACTTGAACCTTGAACTTACCGGTAACACTCCTGGCGAAGTCCTTGAGTGTTTCGAGGATTGCTTCTGCCGCCAGCGGAGTCACTGGTAGTCACCTGGTATCTGCATGGACGGGATTCCTCCCCCTGTCACCCTGAGCCGCAATGCCAACGAAGATATTTTACTTCTTCTGGTTGTGTTTATGTCGGATTTGTCTGTCTTGAACCCCTTGTCGAATTCCAGCTCGCAAACCGGTATTTATACGCTATGGAACCGTCCCTTTTCGTTCCCAATACGCCGAGAAACCGGCCTTTCTTCTCACTACAGGGCATTTTCGGACCGCGTAGAGGCCTATCTCACGCACTAAAACTGGTCAAGGCGTGTCAGACATGGCTTTTTGCTAAGAGTTTGCACTGTCTTACTTGACAATGTTGCCATATATCTGTAATTTTATTACAGATATCTCGCGAATTTGTCAAGTTGAGGGGCGGTGGACTGCATGAAACTGGACCGATTTTTCGCAAAGCACCCGGTATTCACCGTGGAAGAGTTCGACGAATACCTAGGCAGGCAAAACCGATACACACGCGATTCGCTTCTTACCCACCACCGGAAGAGTGGACGAACAATGGCCATACGTCGTGGTCTTTACGCAGTTGTTCCTCCTGGATCATCGCCCGAATCCGCACCAGTCGATCTTTTTCTCCTCGCATCAAAGATGACCGTCGATGCGGTGATCGGGTACCACACGGCCCTGGAATTCCATGGTAAGGCCTACTCGGTGTTCAACAAGCTCTATTACCTCTCCGGCCGCAAGTCACAACCTGTCCAGTTCCGCTCTTACGAATTCATCTCCGTTCTGGTCCCCAAGGCGATTCGCGGGCGTCCGGCAGAGCTATTTGGTCTTGAGCATTATGAACGCTCAGGCGTCACCGTACGAGCAACCAACCTGGAACGCACTCTTGTCGACGTCATGGACCGGCCGGACATCTCGGGCAGCTGGGAGGAGATATGGCGCTCGCTTGAGTCGGTCGAGTACTTCAAGCTTGACGACGTCGTAGAGTATTCCTTGTTGCTCGGTAATGCGACCACAGCGTCGAAGGTCGGCTTCTTCCTCGACCAACATCGTAGCGAGCTGAACGTCAAAGACTCACAGCTCGATCGACTACGCCAACTGCGGCCGCGCCAGCCTCACTACCTGGATCGGAGCAATAGAAAGGGCGGGCAACTTGTCACTGCATGGAACCTGGTCGTCCCCGAGGCTGTCATCAACAGTACCTGGGCGGAGGTCACATGAGAATATCGAATGAGCGGCTGGCCGAAATAGCGGACCAAACAGGCTTTCGGTCCGACATGCTCGAAAAGGCGATCCAGCTACTCGGCCTGCTCGAAGGTCTTCAAGACCACCCAACTCTCAAGGGAAAACTCGCCTTGAAGGGTGGCACGGCCTTGAATGTGTTCTACCTCGATATCCCGCGTCTCTCGGTGGACATCGACCTAAACTACTTCGGGGCATCTAGCAGGGAGGATATGCTCGCAGAACGGCCTGAACTCGAAGCGGCAATCCGGGCAGTCTGTTCCCGGGAAGGATTCTCGGTAGCCAGGGTCCCTGATGAGCATGCAGGTGGAAAGTGGCGGCTGAGATATGAGGCTGCAGCTGGCGGTGGCGGCAACCTGGAGCTTGATATCAATTACATGTATCGCGTGCCCTTATGGCCTGTGATTGAGATGGATTCCCACGCTCTCGGACCTTACCGAGCGCGTGGCACGCTGCTTGTGGACATTCACGAGCTTGCGGCTGGGAAGCTCGCGGCGCTCCTGTCGCGACGCCAGGCGAGGGATCTTTTCGACAGTAACCAGCTGCTGAAGTTGGACCTGCTTGACCCGAGTCAGTTGCGATTGGCCTTCGTTGTCTATGGTGCTGGGAACCGACGGGACTGGAGAACGGTAGCCCTGGATGACGTGGAATTCGACGAACGTGAAATCGTCAGTCAGCTGACTCCAACACTGAACAGGCGTGTCGTGAAGGGCTTGGATGACGTGGCAGAGTTTGGCAGGCCACTGGTTGACGAGTGCAAGGAATCTCTTTCCATGGTCCTGCCTTTCACAAATGACGAGATGGCGTTTCTCGATACCTTGCTCGACGACGGTGTGATCGAACCTCGTCTGTTAACCACCGATTTCGAAATGCAGCAGAAGATAAACAATCAACCGATGCTAAAGTGGAAGGCTCTCAACGTGGCCTCCCATAGGGCAGAAGACTAGAGGAAGGCGCTGGACCCCCTTGTCTAGTAACATAAAAAGAACCAGGCTATGTGCATTCGTCTGCATTAATCCATATCTTTTTTACAGTTGCTGGAGTCAAAATATTGGGTCAGCTGCAGGTGAGAAGGGTTGGATGAATACGTGTAGTGCGGCTGGTCTGCCAGCTGGATCTATGAGGTTGATGCAAATGCACTAGAATATTGTTATATCCTCCTAAGAGATATATCTATCGCGTTTTGTTTTTTTCCTTTAATACCGCGCTATTTTCGACTTTCAAGCTCGAAAATCCGCGATTTACACTTTTTTTTGGTTGGTCTGATTGGAAAAACGAGATTTGCACTATTATTTTCGCGATTAATAGCTTGGGTTCCGCTTGTTGATTGCTCTTCATATCAGTCGATTGCCTGCCATTCCTCCGGCCTTAGCTTTCCGATTTGAATTTCGGGAACTATTCGTACACTCAGCTGAGAAGCGACATAACAAGGTCGAGGTTTCAAGCAAGAAGTGCCTTTTTCTCTTTGGGAGTAAGTTCTGTAACCACTCTTGGGTCTATGGTCTCAAGACCGCTTGTTTCAGCTAGAAACCTATTGAGGTTTTCCCGCTCACGATGAATCGCGTACTTCACTCTCGCAATATATGCCGCCTTTAGGACTTGCTCTTTATCTTGCATTTGAAGTGCTTCAGCAATGGCCATTGCCCTTGTGAGCGTTGGTGGTCTCGTCGCTCGCTCGATCATCGTTAACGCCCCACCAGCTTTTCTGTTTTTTGTCTGATTCTTTTGTAGCTCTTGTGCGAGACTGTGAACTGATTTCCCTTTTCGTCGCCTGGTATCTCTGACCAGCTCTCCGAATGTTTGCATGGTGTCTCCTGCGAATAACTGTTTTTGACATTTCCCCTGCAATGTTCTAATATTAGGTTATCAGAATTTGTTAACCTCAGTCAAGATATTCAAGTAGAATCTTCCAAAAGGAGACCCATGATGTGGGAAATGATCCCCCCTTGCCTTCGGCCAGTCTGTGCCGCCGAGCGGGCGTTGTTGAAATATCTGGCCGAGCACGTAGAGGACAGACTGTTGGTCGGCGTTGTCCTCGATATATCCGACTTCCAGAGCGTTGAGAACCAGCAAATCTATTCGGAAATAATGGACTTACCCTTGGCCGCTGGTAACCATTCAGACCACATAGGAAGGTCATTACTCTCGCATACTAATACGGAAACGATTGCGCACTTCTCAACATTCCGAGACGCACCGACTTTAGGGGGTTGGACGGTTGCCTTACAGTTGGCTGCGTATCTGCTGTTGCAGGCCTCTTCCAGGCGAGATGCCGAAGAGATATTCTCGCTTTTAGACGACGCATCAGAAGAGGAACTCTGGTAGCTTCCAAGCCGGTACCAATATCGCTAATTCGTCAATCTGATACCCGCAAGAAAAGAATACTTTTAAAGAATCCTTACGAGTAGTCCTTTCCACCCCGTAGCGACCCAGGAGATTTATCGCACAATACCGCCAAAAATACCGCCTCTGGTACACGTGCCCGTCTAGTCAACAATACTCATTCGGGGGCGAACCGAAAACCGGGGTACGCTTTTCATAGCAGAAAGATAGGCAGGACATTATCTCGTCCGGTTTCGGGGGTCGATGTAGATGGGACAACAACTCAAGTTAGTGAAGAGCGCTTCACCCGCTCTTGGCGCTGGACCAGCTCCTCAGACCAAGAGCGGCTCGGAAGTCAATGGCCCTACCGACAGACTAATCACCGCGCAGGAAGTCGCTTACCACCTGGGGCTTCCAGTGAGTTGGGTTTACAGGGCAGCGCGACGAAATGAGATCCCAGTTGTAAGGATTGGGAAATACCGCAGGTTTTATTTTCCAGCAGTTCAAAATGCAATCGAACAAAAGGCCGACAACTCTTGAGCGCATATATACGACGAGTAATGTTGAAAAGCGGAAAGTATCGATACTACCCGATATTCAAATGGAAGAGCCTGGGTGGCTACGACCGAAAGAAGGATGCGGAAGCACGGTTGGCCCGAGCCATTTCGGAAGAGGCTGCTGGCTATCCATTACATGATTTGCTGTTTAGTGAGTGGACAGAGCGATGGTTACCTCAAGTAAATACGCGTGTTAAAAAGAGCGCTTGGGAAAGCTACGAAAGTGCAGCGAGGGTACATCTAGTACCAGCGTTTGGGCGTCTCTATCTCAAAGAACTATCTGTGGCTGATATCGAAGATTGGAAAACAGAAATGTCTGAGGACGGCATGCATCCGCGAACATTCAACAAGACGCTCACGATTCTCGGTACGTGTCTTAATGATGCTGTAACTGAGAAAAAGTTGAAAGAAAATGTTTCCAAAAAAGTGCGTCGAATGAAAGAAGACAATGCTGAAATGCAGTACCTTGACCGTGATGAGGTCCGAAAACTGCTGGGCCATGATTGTGAAATAGCACCATTGTTGGCAACGGCTGTGCTTAGCGGCATGAGGGAAGGCGAGCTTTTGGGCTTGAAGTGGGGCGACGTCGATCTGGAAGGCAAGACCATTCGCATTTCTCGTTCATACAGAAAAGGCAGATTTACTGAACCTAAAAGTAGGTATGCCCGAAGGGCTGTATCGGTTCCCCCTGAGCTTTGCGCGATTCTGCGACCCATGCAGGGAGAGAGAGGCGAGCTGTGTTTCCCCAGGAACGGCAGGCCCTGGTCGAATTCCACTTTGTTAAGAGGACACTTCTACCCGCTTCTGGAAGAGCTTGGAATGCGGAGAATTCGTTGGCATGACCTACGACATACATATGCCGCCCTCATGATAAGGCTGAATTGCCCGTTGAAATGGTTGCAGGTTCAGATGGGGCACTCATCTATCCGCGTTACGTTGGACCTGTATGGGCATCTGCTGCCCGAGGTCGGCTTTGGAAGTATAGAGAAATTCAGCGAGTTTCTCTTCTCATAGATTACGTCCAGCGGTCCGAGGCACTGCAACATCGCTGCAACGAAGACCCCGAAGGACTTGTCATTTGTGAATTGCCGATTCTAAAGAATCCCTTTAGAACGCGTAAAACGTGGCGGAGAGGGTGGGATTCGAACCCACGGTGGACTAACGCCCACAACGGTTTTCGAGACCGTCTCCTTCGGCCACTCGGACACCTCTCCGTGGATTATCTTAAACTATCGAAGGGCTGCTGCAAGGGTGGGGGCGGCTGCGTGGTTCTACTCGGTGTCCTTCCAGTTCCACCACTTGAGAAGCTCCGCGTCGTGGTCGTCGGTTGAGGCGTAGTAGACCGCGCAGCGGAACACGTAGAGCATGCAGCGGTCGATGGTCACACCCTTCTTGAAGCAGAGCGTGTCGTAGAGGTCTTCCGGGTCGCGGCCTTTCAAGTCTTTGACCTTGTCAATGCCGATGTCCCTCATGTCGGCCGCTGTCTTCACACCGACTCCCGGGATCTCCCGGAGCTCGTCCGGTTTATTCCGTACCACGACTTCTCCTCGCCTCGAAGAACCCGGTCAGCAGGGCGCGGCATTCGTCCTCGAGCACTCCGCCGATCACCTCGACCTCGTGGTCCAGCCGGCCATCCTCCAGTATGTCGTAGGCGGAGCCGCCCGCGCCGGCCCGTATGTCGGTCGCACCGAACACGACCGCCTTCACACGGGCAAGAGCAATCGCGCCCGCGCACATCGGGCAAGGCTCCAGTGTCACGTAGAGGGTCGTGCCGTCGAGCCGCCAGTCGCATTTGATGGCGGCGGCATTCCGCAGGACCAGTATCTCGGCGTGTGCGGTTGGGTCGGCGATCCGCTCGCGCCGGTTGTGGTCTCTCGCCAGCACTTCCTCGCCGGAGACGAGGACGGCGCCAATGGGCACCTCGCCTTCCGCGGCCGCCAGGTGCGCTTCCTCGATCGCGAGCCTCATGAAGTCGGCGTGTGACAAATCATCAGTCCTTTTCTCGTGACAGGCTTAAACTCTGTCCCGCTTTCTTTTCTCCGTCAAGCGTATCACCGGGGCGGGACTTCCTTTGAAGATGTTGGACGCGACTTCAGTCGCGGCATCAGTCCCACGGTTCGTACGGCGGCTGGCACTCCGCGGTTACGGCACCCTTGATGAGCTTAGGGAACGCGATCAGGACCAGCGCCACGGCGATGCACGCGAGACCGCCCACAAAGAGGCTGAAAGGCGTCGAGCGGACGTCGGATATGTACCCCATCAGCTGTCCGCCCAGCGCGGCGACGCCGATGAAGACCATTATGTATATGCTGATCACCCTGCCCCTCATCTCCCTGTCCGAACATCCCTGCAGCACCGAGTTCGTTGCCGCGCTCGTAATCAGGAAACAGGCGCCCAGACCGATCGATATCAGGCACGAGAGCCAGTACGCGCGCGACCAGGCGAACGCCAGCAGGAACAGTCCCAGGCCGAGCATCGACGCCTTTACGATGTTCCGCTCCTTGTAGTAACGGGTCAGGTAGGTGACGAGCGGCGCACCGATCACGGCGCCGAGGCCTGTCATGCCGAGGAGGAAGCCGTATCTTCCGGCGCCCCCGTGCAGCACGTCCTGGATGAGCGACGGGATCAGGACGATGTAAGAGAAGCCGAAGAGCGATACGAGGCCGAGCGCGATGAGGATGTTCACCATCCATTTCCTGTGCCACACGTAGGTGAAGCCCTGGCCGATCTGCTGTGTGATCGTCTCCGACGGCTTCTCGATCGCTCCCATCTTCGGGTGGATGATCAGCAGGGCTCCCAGGACGAAGAGGAAGCTTACCGCGTTGGCGTAGAACGCCGTGGCCGGCGAGAAGTACGTGAGGATGGCGGCGCCGATAACGGGGCCGATGAAGCGGGCGAGGTTCCACTGTGCGGAGCTGAGTGCGATCGCGTTCAGCATGTCCTCGCGGCGTACCATGTCCGGGAGTATCGCCTGCCAGGCGGGGAAGTTGAAGGCGAAAGCGACCCCGATGATCGCGACAGTGATGAGTATGATCGGCTTGGAGTCGACGTGGAACGAGGCCGTGATGCCGAGCGCGAACGCTCCGAGCATCATCACCGTCTGCCCGATTATTATCAGCCATCGCCGGCTGTAGCGGTCGGCCAGCGACCCCGCGAACGGCACGATGAAGAGGACCGGGAGGAAGTTCGCCATGTTGACCGCGCCGACCCAGCTGTTCGAGTGCAGGATGTTCTTGATCAGCCACAGGAGCGCGGCGGTCTGCACCCAGGTCCCGATGTTCGAGATAAGTGCCCCGCTCCACAGGTACGTGTAATCACGCTCGCCGAACGCCGAAAGCACGCCGCCGTCGAACAGCGACCTCGTTACTTCTTCCGGCTCCGCGGGCGGGTCCTCGACAGGCTCAGCCGGGTCTGCTTTTGCGCGGTGCTTCATGTCAGTACCTTGGTTTTAACTCTCCTTCTTGATTAAGCCCGGGGACCTCGACTCCTGCGCCACCGCGCGACAGAGCGTAGCCTGGATTGCTGGCTGGACGGGAATACGATCGGGCTGCCGCTTAGTTACCTGTGTGTCCTAGAGCATCAGTTCGTCGTTGCGCAGCATGACCTTGCGGCCGAGCCTGTTGGAATAGACGGGGTACTGATACTCCGGCCGGTCCAGGCCGGGGTTGGGAGAGTCGACCTGCACGATCTCCCCGCCGGTGAAGGCGAGCTGCCCTCCGACAGTGACGTCGGTCCTTATGACAGCCGTGCGAGGCTCGCCTGCAGGCTTCGAAAGGTTGAGATCCCATCCACAGGACGGGCAGCTCGTCGCTGCCGCCATCAGCGGGAGCCCGCAGCGCGGGCACACCATCGTCGCAGATTCCATGCGGGCGAGCTCTTTCTTCGTCTCCCTTTCGACCCTGGCTTCCTCGTAACGGGCCGTGCCGGGTATCCCGCCGGTGAAGTACACGATCGGGAGCCCTATGACCGCGGCGGCCCCGATTATGACCCCGCAGATGATGAACATTGCGCCGATATCGTCCGGGTTCTGAAGGTCGGTAGGTTCGTAGGCCCTGGCCCGGTTGTTCGCTAAAGGCAGGAAGCATGCCACGAAAAAGACGGTCAAGGACATCAGCATGATGAGGCAAAGGGCTGAGGCGAATTTCTTCTTTCGTTTATTCATGACACGCTTGTCCGCTGTTGCTCATCATTTTCGTTGAGGCGCCGTTGCCACCGCGCCATGCCGCTCAGAATCTCAGTTCCCTGTCGGAGAGGCGCAGCTCCTCGTCCAGCTGTTTTGACCTCACCACATACTTGTAGTCCGGCATCGCGGGATCGAATATCTCCGACTCTATCTTCACGTAGTCGCCTTCCTTGAAGGCGACCACTCCCGCCACCAGGACGTCGCAGAGCACGTACGCCAGCCTGGCCTTCTCGGTCGGCGCCGCCGCCGGCCTTACCGCGGGTCCCGTCCTCTCGAACTCATCGCCTTCCCCGTGCAGCAGCCTCCTGGTCCTGTCGATCTCCAGGTGGCCCTTGATGCCGCGGACGCTGTCGGGGGTCCCGGCCCGCGCTCCTTCCGGATCGCTCCAGCCACAGTCGCATTTGTCCGCGAAGATTCCCGGCTTGACCTCCTCGAGTCTCGACCTGCAGAGCGGACAGGAGACCCTCTTCAAAAGGACACCGGGCAGTCTGAACACCCTGCCGAGCACCTCCGACTTCGCGACGTACTTGTTCCCGGGCTCGAGCCGATCAGAAGATATCCGGGTTATCTTGACTATGTCGCCGCGCTTGAATGCCATTACCCCATCACTATAGAAATCACCTGTGAGGACACAGTCATCACCGGGTTGCACGTCGAACGCCATACCTGTCCCCCACCGCTCGAGCTGCCTGTTCGCGGCCGGTGCCGCGACAATCGCCTAGATTATATTCCGCGCCGGAACGGCTTGCTTACTCAGCTTACGGAGCCGGATGCGCGAGTTTCAGTCCTGCAATTAATAACGTACGAGAACCCAAAGGTATCAACCTGATCACATTGCTGTTCCTGGATATTGGGAGTCCGGGCATGGCGCTGATGTGCCTGGTCCTTTAGGACGCGCGCTAGCTCTCGCCTGACGCATTCACCGAAAACCCCCGTGCTATAATCAAAACCCGCGGAGGGGTGCCCGAGTGGCCGTAAGGGAGACGCCTGCTAAGCGAAACATCACCAATACTTCCGACCCTGACCGCAAGCAACCGCATGGTTAAGCCAATAACGGCAAGCAGAGTTTGTTCTGCATTACAATCAAAACCCTGTTTATGGCAAACGCTTGCTCCTGATGACCACCCCCTCCGAAGTGCATTCCATTAACAGGCCAGCGCATCAACAAATCTGACCAGAGTCTTGTTACTTCTTTGTCAGAGTAATCCCGGCTGAATCGGAGATCAGACTGTTGCCCTCAATCTTGAATTCCTGTCCGCCTTGGACATCACAAGTCAGGGTCTTACCGTTGACTGCGTATGTTCCGCTGTCTGTTTTGGTGTCTCCGTCGTACCTTGTACGAACAAGCTTGGCTTTGCCGGAACTCAATACAAGGGTGATAGAACCCCCGCCTGAGTCTTTATATACATATGTCCCGTCAACCGAACTCCCTCCGCAACCAGCAATAAGCAATATGCTTATTGAGAGAGCAATCGTGACTAGCACAATGATTGACTTCTTCATACCGCAACTCCCTGTAATGTATCTTCCGCTCGCTTGTATATGACCCGCTCGCTTTGACGGGGACTACCTTCTGGGTTGTCCTCTTCTAAGGAGTCTTGTACTTCCAGACACCCTTATTGGAAGCTGCATAAGTAGATGAATCGTAGCACGCTGCATATAGCAGCTTGTGAGCTGCGTCATAAGCAAGGGAATCGGGGACATAACTTGATATGCTACCCCCGGTGCTGGTCCAGGTAGTCCCGTTGTACTTCCAGACTCCGTGGCCGGATGTCCCAGCGTAGAGTAGTTTATGTACCGAGTCGTACGCGAGGGAGCCTATAGAATAACTTGATAAGCTGCCACCAGTGTTTGTCCAGGTGGTGCCGTTGTACTTCCAGACCCCTTTCTGGCTTATCCCTGCGTATAGTAGCTTCTTTGTTGAGTCGTAGGCTAGCGAGGAGACGTGTTTACTTGATATGGCCCCGCCGGTGCTGGTCCAGTTCGCGCCGTCGAACTTCCAGACGCCGTGGTCGGTCCCAGCGTAGAGCGCTCCACGTGAGGTGTCGCAAGCGAGGGAGCCGGCCGAGACCTCCCCGCCCGTGTTCGTCCAGGTAGAACCATCGTACTTCCAGACGCCCGGGCTGGCTGTCCCTGATCTGGCTGTCCCTGTGTAAATAAGCTTGTTCTTCGCGTCATAAACAAGGCATCGTATGTCCGCATCAGATAGTGCCCCGCCCGTGTTTGTCCAGGTGGTGCCGCTGTACTTCCAGACGCCGGTACTATCAGACCCTGTTGTCCCTGCGTACAACAGTTTGTGTGCCGAGTCGTAGGCAAGGGATTCGACCCAGATGGAGGAGTTCCCAGTGCCGGTCCAGGTAGTACCGTTGTACTTATATACGCCGTCCCCTGTCCCTCCGTATAGCAGATTGTGCGCTGAGTCGTAGGCGAGGGCGTAGACACTGCTATTCGATACTACAATGCCGGTGTTGGTCCAGGCATCATTCTGCTTTGCAGTGTCATTGCCAGAACCACAACCTGAGAGACAGATGATTAGAATGAGAGTCAGCGGAATGGACAAGAACAGAATCGACTTTCTCATGACATACCCCCAGTTTGAGTTGCTCCGATGCCTCCCTGCAAATGCCACTGAATCAAACATTGTGGTCTTACCTTGTTTAGACACGTTTTTCGACTTTCTCATGACATGCAACCTCCTCCTGTCACTACCTACCATGTCAGTATCTCGGGAGGGTACTGTGGATAATCCTGAGGCAGCATCTCTCCATCGGAATCAACACATATCCACTTTCCGTTCTCCTTCTTATAGATAGCCTGGCCTCCCTGGCCTCCACCGGACGGCCAGAAGCGAATGTCAGCCCAGTTCCTGTCATCAGATAGTTTCAAGCCCCCAAACACTATTTGTGTCTCGTTCTTGTTCACAGGCTCTTCAAATAATCGGACTAGCTGCTGCTCATCGCTTGAATACGCTTTCTTGCTCTGTTCGACACTGGCTTCGCTGGAGAGGACTCCACTGGTGACGGAGATGCCCGGGAGGATTTGCTGCTCTTTGCCTGTAGTCGAATCGACCAACCAGGTCCCGTTGTCCTTGGCGTATAATATCCCGGTTGTCTCGTTCAGCCAGAACGCAGGACGGGTGATAGAGGCTTCCTTCACCACGTTACCTTTTTGGTCGATGAATTTAGTGCTGTTGCTTTTGCCTAGACATGCCGAGAATTTTGTTCCATCAGGCAGCCAGGCAGGGTCAACGCAACGTCCATCCTCATTTTGTGCGAGTCGTTGGACGACTTGAGAACCGTCCGGCCTTAAGATTACGTAGCCCCCGTTACTGCCGCCGTGCCACTCATACGTGTCTGCGATTTCCCCGTTGCATGAAACATCGAAGCCCATGGACGGGCCTACACGTAGGCTGGAAGTCTTCTTGCTGTAATAATCGAATACATAAATATCGTTGTCCGCCCATGACCTGCCCTTTGACGCGTATAGTATCTTCGAGGTGCCCGGAACCCACATCGGGCTTGAGTAGTCGTAGTAAGTCTCCCCATAATATGATGAGATCGGAAGTCTTGGTCTCTTGGGTACGAGGAGTGCCGATTTGCCACCAGCGGAATCAATGCTGCATACCTCGTCGTAGTCTATGAAACCCTCACCCTTAGAAACAGTAACGTATTTGTCTGAGTGCCTGACGTACACAATCTTCTTGCCGTCTGGAGAGAACCGTGGTTCGCTCTCACTTTCCCGGGACAGGGTTAGATCAACTTCCGTCTCGGGAACCAGTTTGTACTTGTCATCGAGTTGAGCGGTCCAAATGTCTCCGTCCCTTGCGAAAGCCACCGAATAGTACTTCTGGGGGGCCTTATGTACTCCAAGATAAACCCCAGTGCCAGCGCCAGCTGTTATGGCCACCGCCGCCACTATAGCGGTAATCTTCCCCGCGAGGCTCGACGCCATAGTTGAAAACGCGCCTGCGCTCGCCGCGCCACCTGCAGAAGATCCCCCAGCCCCTACAGCACCTGCTACGTGCGTAGCGGCCTTCCCTCCAACAATCGCCGCCTTCAGGACGCCCGAGACCTTGAGGGCTGTCAGGGGAAGTATGGGAATCAGGCTCCTGTAGGTAGTGGACGCCTCTCTCATGCTCAAGAGGTTCTCCTGGCAGATGGGACACTCGGCGAGGTGGGCCTCAACCGTCTCCACTTCCTCGGGCGATGCTTCTTTGTCTATGTACTTGGACAGGAGTGGTGTTATCTGGGCACATGAATCAGATATTCCCTCCGCTTGAGCATGTGCCATGCGGTATGCCTCCCGGAAGCTCAGCCTTGCCCGCGAGAGCAGTGCTCCCACCGCGTTCGGATTAGAATCTAGGACTTCGGCGATAGCCTCATACCGGAAACCCTCGACCTCTTTAAGCAGGAGGGCGATTTCCTGGTCGTCGGTGAGATCCTTGGAGGCGAGCATGACCTTGGAACGTTGCTCGGCAAGAAGCGCGGCCTTCTCGGGGTCTTTGTAGATGTTTGTGTCTTCGAATTCCATCGCCTCATCAAGGGTGAGCCCTTCTTTCTTCCGCCTGGCCAGCGCCTGCAGGGAGAAGTTCTTCGCTGTCTTGTAGAGGTATGCCTGGAAATTGAATGATGAAACATCTCTTCCCTAGATCGCGTTGAACACGCTGATGAACGATTCCTGAACGATGTCCTCGGATTCCTCGCGTGAGTACACGAGGTAGTAGATGAAGTTGTAGAGCTTCTCGGAATACAGATGAAAGAGCTTCTCGTATGCTTCCTCGTCTCCCGAGGCAGAGAGAGTAACCAGTCGCTCTACGGACTTGTCCCTTTTTCGCAACAAGGCTTTCTCCTGGTTTGCTTGAGTTGCACGCCGAATCCCGTGATTGCCGAATCAATACTATCAATTGCTTGCAATGCGCTAAAGGGGTAGGCCCCGCCCGGTCCACTTGCGCACTGGGCAGGGCCAGGGAGATGCTCCCTTTCAGACGTAGACCTCGTCATCCTCGTACGCATACTTCCGGCCCCGCAGCCGGTCGATACCCTTCCACACCGTCGAATAGAGGAGGTCGCCGACGAAGATCACCAGCTTGACCGCGAAGTAGACGACTCCGATGGTGAAGAGCAGCATCCAGTTGCTGGTCAGAACGCCCACGAATCCGCCACCGCCTGTCCCCGCCGTAAGGGTCGTTCCCCTGATTCCGAAGGGCAGGGTCAGGACAAAACCAGCTATCGCCAGCATCAGAAAGGCGATGAACCCGCCCTGTGGCGATGAGTTTTGCTGCGGAATCATTACGAATGCAGATATCAGCGCTACTACCGCGAGCCCCCCTACGAAACACCCAACTTTCCAGATGAACCCTTTCGGTCCTGCTCCGTAGAACATCCGGACCACCTCCTTTTCCCCGGCTCGGGGACTGTGCCCCCTTGCCTTCTTGCCGTCTTCTATATGCATAAATGGGAAAAGTTGAAAAACCTTACGCGGGATGAGCCGTTAATCTCCAAAGCCGTTAGGGGAACAGCGGGGTTGCACCTAATCTGAAATGAACAGAGAATGCAAACAATGAGGGGGTTGTACAATTCGCAGATTAGATTATATGAATAGAAGGATTCTCAATGGAAATGATCGCTAGCGGACCGTAAAGTTGTGATTTCATGAATGAGAAAAACGGGACAAATGATATCAGCACAATGATAAGAGCAAACGTATACGAAGACTTCTCAAAGATTGGTCCCCATTACCTGATGCTGCAGGACAAGATCAGAACAGGCAGTTACCTAAAGGCAATAAGAGAAACCGTTAGGCCGGGAGACATCGTTCTGGACATCGGCTGTGGTACGGGCATCTTCTCCGTTATTTCAGCGCAAGCAGGCGCAGGGAAAGTGTACGCTGTAGAAGCGACCGACATTATCCACACGGCTGAAGAGATTGCAAAGATAAACAATTTCGGTGACAGAGTCGTGTTTATCAAGAACGACTTGAGGGACATCAGTCTGGAAGAAAAGGCCGACGTGATCATAACGGAGACAATAGGCCCCTTTGTCATGGAAGAGGGAATTGTTGAAATACTTGAGTTCGCGCGGGACCATTTTCTAAAACCTGGTGGAAAGATAATCCCTGAAAAGGTGGACCTGTACATAGCTCCCCACGGCGACAAAGCTCTCTACGACAGACTCCAGGAATACGCGGGATTCTGGAAAAACGGAGTATACGGATTAGACTTCTCACCCTGCTCAGAATTGATTTACGAAGAGTTTCTGCACACGCCGTACAACTGGAACATTGAAGAAGGCGTCTTATGCGACAAGCCCAAAATAATAAAGAAGTTGAATCTGTACGAAGAGGTTGAAACCGATTTTGAGAACGAAGTCGTGTTTACTATCAAACCGGGGAGTGCCGTTTACGGCTTCGCAGGGTTCTTCGACGTTAAATTGTCGGAAAATACCGGTTTCAATACCCTCCCTGGTTCCCCGCTGACCCACTGGATGTATCCGCTATTCTTCTTGGATGAACCGATATTCCCGAATGACGCTTTGACGTTGAGAATAAGATACGAAGATAAAGATAAAAAGTGGTATTTTCGCGCGGCCAGTAGATAGAAATCAGATGCTACCCGTGGAAGCAGATTGCATTTCTCAGACTGGTGAGAAATCAGGGAGACGCCTGCTAAGCGAAACATCACCGATACCTCCGACCCCGGCTGCAAGCAACCGCGTGGCCAAGCTATAAACGGCAAGCAGAGTTTGTCCTGCAATGCAATCAAAACCCTATTTACGGCAAACGCTTGCTCCTGATGACCACCTCCTTTGAAGTACACTTCATTGCGACATCAAGGGTCTCTAGTACCCGGGAACACCTATCTCCCCAAGCATCTTCTTTGCTCTCTGGTAATTGGGATAGACTTCCAGGGCTTTCAAGCAATCAGCGATGGATTCGGCTTCTAGGGATAAGGACCGGTATGCATCAGCCCGATTGCAATAGTCCGAGGCCAGTACGCCAGCATTTACAGAAGGGCATGATTCAATGGCTTTGCAATAATCAGCGATTGCTAGACCGTAGTCGCCTCTGGCGTCATATACACACCCGCGAGTGTTATAAGCTAAAGCCATGACGAATCGGGCTTTACTCAGCTCGATTGCCTTGCTAGCCGCATCTATCGCTTGGTCTCTCTCGTCCGAGTCCCAGTACAAATGACTCAATTGCGCATAAGCCATGGCACTCGTAAGAGGTGAAACGCCAACCTCAATAACTCTCTTCTCATAATCTATCGCGGTTTCGTAATCTTCCTTTTGGTCGTACACCCATCCCAGGTTCTCATATACCTGTGCAGTAATAAAAGGTACATCATAGATCTTGATTGCCTTGTTCAAGTCTGTTTCCGCTCTATCGTATTCGCCCTTGTCTGCAAATGCGACGCCTCGCCCACTATGTGCCATAGCTGTAAGGTATGGGTCAGCGTCGATCTTGATTGCCTCGTTTAACTCTGTGATTGCCTTGTCATAGTCTCCATTGTCCCGCGTCAACTAGTCCTGGAGGTCGACGACCACTATTGTTGAGGTTTCCGTCTTCCACTTCCCCCACCCCCTAGGGGGTGGAGCTTGCTATGCTTGTCAGTCTCGATCGGTGTGTTGCTTT
>Ga0209539_1000414_pt1 | contig 24786 bp, 25 predicted proteins | sample BarGraNGADG00312_2_FD_184499 | JGI IMG/M metagenome (GOLD analysis project Ga0209539, IMG submission 184499) | Arctic peat soil microbial communities from Barrow, Alaska - Barrow Graham LP Ref core NGADG0011-312 (SPAdes) (version 2) | ecosystem: Environmental > Terrestrial > Soil > Wetlands >...
CCATTGCCGATGCGCAACGTCTTTCAGAACATGCTCTTTGACCCATTCCCCCCAGATCAGCGTCCGCTTCTCGGCGCAGGATGGGCAGAAAAAGCGGGTCTTGCAACTAAACGCCACAAAGAAGTCATACCCGCAGTCCGGGCAACGAATACGGGCAAAACCGTTTTCCATGATCCCGCAGTCGAGGTATTTGCAGATGGTAGCGGTGATGATCTTTCTGAAATAACCATATTCTTCTTCATACCGTTCCGGATAGATTTTTTCATACTCTTCAAAATGCTGGTAGGCGATTCTATAAAGATCGCTCTTTTCCGGTGTTCGCCTTTTATATACTCCGCCATGCATGCCCTGTCTTGGCAACAAGCATGCCAAAGTAGTTTTTAGCTAATAGAAACCTCTCAAATCATTTGCCAATCAAGGTTACAAGAACTTCTCCTGAATTTGTTTGAAAAATCTTATGTAAACTTTTATTTACCCTTATCCGTTTGAACCAGCGGTTACAGAAAATCTAACCCAGCGACGCCAGACCGAAAAGGACCAGATAAAAAGCATAAAAGCAAACCTGAAACTTATAAATCCTGATTCCGTCGTTTCACTACAGATTAAGTTCACTTTTAAGCAATCTGTGCAATTTTCTGCGCGTTGCGTCAAAATTCGTTTTTCTAACCCGCGGATGAATGCGATTGCTAAGAATGATCCATTGCCGCTGCGATTCGGGTTCAAGCCACAGCGAAGTTCCGGTGAAGCCATTATGGCCGATGGCCAGTTTCGCTAAAGCGCTGCCCCCTGAAGTCGGTCGCGAGGAATTCAGGTTCAATCAATTTTTAGTGAAAGAATATTGAAAGAATAGCGAAAGAATGTTAAACTATGGATATGAAAGAATATCACCCGATTTTTGATTATACAGATGAAATTGTTCGATCAATTGAGCAATTATCAAAAATGCAAGGTGAATTGCAGGGTTTTAGAAGAAGTATTCAAAATGAATTGTCTTTCTATTCATTGGCTAATATTGATGCAGTCCATTATTCAACAAAAATTGAAGGTAACTCATTGACCATTCATCAGGTTACTCAGGCCTTAACAGGTCAATTGGAAAGTGGCCAGATTAAACATCAACGAGATTTAAAAGAAATCCTCAATTACTCAAAAGCCCGTTCGTTTCTTTTTCAAAGAGCCGAAAATCATTCCAGGGTGGATCTTGAATTAATACTGGGAACCCATCAAATTTTATTGCAGGGCATTGTGACTGGTAAATTAAAAGGATTTTTGAGGGCAGATCAAAATGTAATAAAAAATGCAGATTCAAATTCAATTGTTTATTTTCCACCTGATTTTCATGATGTAAAGAATTTGCTGGTTTCACTGATAGAATTTGTTAATCGGGCACCACTATCGGGTTTAAGCAGCTTGATAGCTACTGCTATTTTTCATTATCGTCTGGTTACGATTCATCCTTTTATGGATGGCAATGGCCGGGTTGCCAGATTAATAACCAATTATATTTTAGCTGTTAATGATTTTGATGTTTCAAAATATGCCAGTATTGAAAAACAGCACGAAAAAAATCGGGCTGAATATTACCTGCGCTTGCGAGAATTACAGGGAAATAATTTTTATGAAATTCCTGAAAAAATCAATATAACCCCGTGGATTCAATATTGGCTAACCTGTTTAAAAAACACCTATCAGGAAGCCCTTGAGCGGATTAAAAATATTGAATCTGAAACTCCGGACACATTGACATTAAACAAAAGATTGCAAAAAGCGATTCATTTATTCAAAAAGCACGTTCGCTTGTCTGCAGGTGAATATCAAACCCTCCTCGGAATGGGGCGCACTCAGGCCGTAACCGATTTGAACAAACTGGTAAAAAGGGGGTTGATAAAAAAAGTTGGCGGCGGCAGATCTACCGTTTACAATTTCAGAGTGAAACCCTGATCCTTTTATTTACGGCAGGCTCAACTCACTTTTAAGTATGCTGTACAGTTTTCTGCGTAGCGCATCAAAATTTATTTTATTTACCCGCGGATGAATGCGGTTGCTCAAGATTATCCATTGTCTCTGCGTTTCTGGTTCAAGCCACAGCGAAGTTCCGGTGAAGCCATTATGGCCGATGGCCAGTTTCGACAAAGCCTTGCCCCCGGAAGTCGGCCGCGAGGAATTCAGTTTAAAACCGAGCGAACGGTGCAAAACGCTCCATGGCGTGCGGTTCTGCCAGAACAATTTGATGGAATCGGCCTTGAGCAACGTCGCTGTTTCAGGAAAAAATTCCCGGCTGAGCTTGAACAAATCACGAGCGCTGGCAAACAAGCCGGCATTGCCGGCGCTGCCGCCGCTGTAGAAGGAATTGGCGTCATGCACCTCGCCCCGCAACAAACGGGTGCGCCAGGAAAAACAGGCTGCCGCTTCTTCATGTTCGGTCCGGCACATGTTTCTTTCATAACGGTTGCCGATTTCCGTCGGCGCGCAGCGCATTTTTTTCGCGTTTGGAACCAGGAAAAATGTGTCCTGCAATTTGAGTTGTTTAAAAATGATCGCGGCAGCCATTTTCTGAAATTCGAGACCGGCTGTTTTTTCCAGCAGGCGGCGCAGCAATATATAGCCGACATCGGAATAAACCACTCGGGTACCAGGCGCGGCCATATTTTTCAGAGCGGCGATTTGTACCAAGTCAGCAAGCGGCCGGTATAGATAAAAAGGATGCCAGGGCAGCAAACCGGAGCTGTGGGTGAGTAACTGCTCCAAGGTAATATGCAGAGGAAAGGCCGGGAAAAATCGCCTTACTTCGTCTCCCAGATGCCACTGTTTTTTTTCCAGCAGATAAACGGCCAAAAAAGCGGTAACCAGGGGTTTAGTTAGTGAAGCCAGATCATACAAAGTATTTCCGGCTAATGGTTCCGCTTCAGGCCAAACAGCTTTGCAGCCGAAATGCCGCTCTAGGAGAATGTGCCCGCGGCCAGCCACCAGAATGGACATACCGGGGAATGCTTTTTTTTCGATCTGGCCAAGGATGAACTGTTCAAGCATCAAGGGCAGTTACGATGGCAGCGGAAATATCCAGGGCCAACTGCAGCGCGGCGCGGCCATCACGTCCGGTGACATTGCAATTACTTCCGCTGGCAATGGTTTTAAAGAAATTCTGCCACAGGTTGTAAAGCGGCTCGATATTCGGAATTTGCGGAATGCTTTCCCTGATTTGGCCGTTCTGCAGCTGGATTATTTTCACGCTTCGTTCTTTATAATCCGCGGACATGTAAAGATCTTTCTGAAAAATTCGCAACTTTCGGGTTTTGTCCTGCGAGACGCGGCTGGCGGTCAGGTTGGCCACCAAGCCAGAATTGAATTCCAGGCGGACATTGGCGATGTCAATTTGTTGGGAAATAACCGGTACGCCGCTGGCCCGGATTTCTTTGATGCCGCTGCGGTCCCACTGCAAAATGATATCCAGGTCGTGAATCATTAAATCCAGGATGACATCAATGTCCAATGAGCGCGGTGAAAATGAACCCAGCCGCTGAATCTCGATAAAACGTGGTTTTTTGACCAGATTGTGGATATACTCGACCGCCGGATTGAACCTTTCCAGGTGTCCGACAGCCAGAACCAGTTGCTTCTGCTCAGCCAGGGCTATCATCTGGTCGGCTTCATCCAGGGTTTTACTAATCGGCTTTTCGACCAGGACATGCTTGCCATTTTCCAGAAAAAACCGGCAAACATTAAAATGCTCCACCGTTGGTGTCGACACCATGACCGCGTCCACGTGAGCCAGCGCCTGCCGGTAATCCGTCATTTTTTCAATATCCAGACCTTGGCAAACCTTGTCCAGATTATTGCGGTTCACATCCACAGCGCAGGTAACCCGGCATTGTGGAATTGAACGCAGCACCCGCAGATGATTACCGCCCATGGCTCCAGTCCCGATGACGCCAATTCTCATATTTTCCCCAATAAAACGATTTTCCCTTGATTGGCCAGATCAATCACTTGCGGCTGATCGAGCATCAATGTCTTTCCGGCCTCCAACACGAAAGCCGCCGCCCGGCAATCTTTTAAAAGGGCCATGGTTGACAATCCAACCACCGGCACATCGAAACGCATGTCGTGGCTTGGCCGGCTGACCTTGATCACCACCAGGCCAGGACCGGCGATTTCCGCCGCCCGGGTGATAGCACGATCAGTCCCTTCCATAGCCTCCACGGCCACTACGGCCCGGTTCTTGACACAGACGGTCTGCCCGATATCCAAAGCCGCGATTCCCCAGGCTTTTTGCCAGCCGAATTCCATGTCCCGTGCCAGACTCTCGCTGATCTTGCGCCGAGGGGTATAATTTTTTGCCGCCACCAGATAATCCTTTAAAAAAACTGTGGAGTTAATGATTTCAATGCCTTCGGTAAAAAAAAAATCAGCCAGGGTGGCAAGGAGTGACGTAGTAGTTTTATCCTTGACTTTAGCCAGAAAACGAATAAATTTGCCATCAGCTTTCCAGATGGAAAATATCGCTGTATGCCTCACCCGTCCCACCATCAACGCCTGGCGCACTCCGTGTTTCTTGAAAAAATGGATAACCGCGCCCAACTGGCCAAGGGAAAATTCAGCCCATGAATCAGCCTCGCCGGCCAATTCGGGAACTGCTAGATTTTTAACAGCAGCGACAACTACTTTTTTCCCTTGCCGGTGTGCTTCGCGGATGGCCAGCAATGGCAGTGGCGACTCGCCGGCAATAAATCCGATTGTTTCAGCCATCCTGACGGAAATTCTTTAAAATCCCTCTTTTGGTTTTGCTGATGAAATCAATGATAACCTGGCTCTCGTTGCTATGGGGGTGATCTTCGGTTATTTGTTTAACAGCTTGGGTGGTGTTCAGGTCCGACCTATAGATGATGCGAAAAATATCCTTGACGTTTTCAATGAATTCCCGGTTAAAGCCATTGCGCATCATGCCGATGGAATTTGGCCCGTAAAGGCTGAATGATTCACGGCTCTGAGCCACTTTGGCGAAAGGCAGAATGTCTTGGCAAACGACGCTGTAGCCGCCGATATAGGCATTGCGGCCGATGCGTACAAATTGGTGGATGGCGCAGAAGGCACTAAGCACGGCGTAGTCTCCGATCTCGACATGTCCGGCCAGTGTGGCCCCATTGCTTAAAATAACATGGCTGCCGATCTGGCAGTCGTGGGCCACATGGGCGTAGGCCATGAGGTAATTGTCATCACCGAGGCGGGTGTGGCTTCCCCCTTTGGGCGTGCCGCGGTTGATGGTGGTGAATTCCCTGATGATATTGTTGTCGCCGATGTGGACGAAGGTATCTTCACCCTTGAAAGTGATATCCTGGGGATCGGTGCCCAGGGAAGAGAATGGGAAGATCAGGCAGTTCTTGCCGATCGTCGTGTTCTTGTCTATGGTGGCGTGGTGCTTGACCACGGTGCTGTCGCCGATGCGCACCCCGGCGCCGATGACCGCGTAGGCATCTACCTGAACGCCCCGGCCCAACTCGGCCTTGGGGTTGATCACGGCGGTGGGATGGATCAGCGGCTGGTTCATTGTTGCGTCACCATGCACATCAGGATCGCTTCGGCGGCCACCTGGCCGTCAACAGAAGCCTTGCCTTCGATAATGGCAAATTTACCCCGGTCTCTCAAAACCAGCGCATCCAGATCTAGCCGGTCACCGGGAACCACTGGTTTTTTAAAGCGGGCTTTGTCAATTCCGGCAAAATAAGCGAAAACTTTCTGGCCGACGAACCGCTGCATTAAAAGCACGGCTCCCAATTGGGCCAAGGCTTCAATCACCAGCACCCCGGGCATTACCGGATTCCCCGGAAAATGCCCCAGGAAAAATTCTTCGTTGCCGGTGACATTTTTATAGCCTTTGATCGACTTTTCACCGTTGATTTCAATCACCCTGTCCACCAGTAAAAATGGATAGCGGTGCGGTAAAATTTTTTTTATGTCTTCAACGGTTAAAATCCGGTTCATTTTTTGACAGCGCTGGGAACTTCGGCGTCATAGGCTTTGATCACCCGTTCGGTGATATCGATAGCAGGATCGAAGTAGGTCACGCCGGCTGTGTTCAGATCAAGAACCAGTGAAAAGCCATCACTCTTGGCAATTTTTTCAATAATCGGCATCAAATCGCGCTGCAAGCTCTCAAATTCTTTTTGCTGCTGCGCCATGCTTTCTTTCTGGGCATCTTCGGCGAAACGTTTGATTTCGGTGCGCTTGTTCTGCAAATCCAAGTTTTTTTTATCCCGGGCATCCTGGTTCAAAGCAGGTGAAAGGGCTTCTTTATCCAGGGTATCGATTTCCTTCTGCATGGCTTCATATTTTTTTTGCTTGGACATATTGAGTGAGCGCAGTCTTTCGATCACCGCCTTACCCTTGGTCGAATTTTGCAGCACCACTTGCGGATTGATGATCCCGATTTTTACTTCTGAAAAAACAAAGGTGGTCAGTGCCAAAAGCGCAAACATCAAAAACAGGTTTTTCTTCATGTTAATCTCCTTATATTTGATTAATAAAATGATGGTCCAACAGCGAAGCGGAAGACAAAATGCTGATCGTCGGGGTTAATCAGGCGGTAGTTATAAGCAAAAATCAGGCGAAAAGGGACATTGAGCATGGGTATAAATATTTTCAGTTCCAAACCGGTTGATTGGTAAACGTCATTGAGCTTGACCGGGGCGCCGCTATCATAGGCATTACCGACATCATAGAAAAAGACAAAAGAAAATTGCTGGCTCAGCGGAATGGCATATTCCAAATTGACAAAAAGCGATTTGGTGCCGCCCAGGATTGTGCCGTTCTTATCCCGCGGACCCAGCGTGTAAACATCAAAACCACGAATGGAGCGCTCGCCGCCCAGGAAAAACTTTTCATAGAAGGGAATCACCTTGCCGCCAAACGGTTCAATGGCCTCATAAACCGCGTGCAAGCCCAGAACATGGTTCCGCCACAAGGGCAGGAATTTGACCAATTCCAATTTCAGCTTGTGCGAGTATATATCACCGCCCAGTAAACCTCCAGTATAACGGTAACTGGCCAGGAATTTACTACCCGATTGCGGGAAAATCGGTGAATCCACGGTGGAATAATAGATAGTTGGCGAGATGGCGGACATGAGTCTTTTGCCTTCGGAATATAAATAGGCATAATAGGAATTCGTCAGATAATCTTCGTTGACATCACTGATGGCGATGTTTTCCCAGCTGTAAACCAGCGACGCTCCCCAGAATTTCCAGAAACGAGCCGCGGTTGAAAGGTTGAAGCCCTCACCTTCACGGGTATATAGACTGGGATATCTGTAATAGGTTTTGGAAATATCGATACCGAAGTTAGCCTGGGTATTGAATAAGTAAGGCTCGGTGAAAGCAAACTGGTATGTTCTGGCGATGGTACCCTGCTGCAGGTTCAGAGAGAAAGTTTCGCCCATGCCCAGGAAGTTTTGCGTGGAATAACCCAACGCCACGAACCAGCCCTCATAGCCGCTGTAACCGACATTGAAATTGATCATCTGCCGGTTCACTTCCTTGACGTCGGCCGTGACGTTGATTTTTTGGGGATCCTGGGGATCGGGCTTGATCTCCGGCATTTTCTCAACGGTTACCAGGCCCAATTGCTTCATTCTTTTAATGGAATCTTCCAGGGCATTCATGTTCAACCGCCGGCCCTCGCGCAGAAACCATTCGCGACGGATGACATGGTCTTTGGTAAAAGTGTTGCCTGTAAATTCAAGTTTCCCCAGGTAAACCACCTCATTTTCCTGGATATTGATGGTCAGGTCGGCGATTTGTTTGACAGGATCTATATTCTCGCGGGGCGCCACTTGGGCGTAGAAATACCCCAGACTGCCGTAAAATTTCTGAATTTCCTCAACAAATTTATTTCGTTTCTTGATATTGTATACATCACCTTTTTTCAGGGTAATAAATTTTTTTAAAAAATCACTACGAATAACCTTGTTCCCATCCACGGAGATGTTTCCTGTCAGGTAGCGGGGTCCCATTTCCACCGGAATGCTGAGTACGAGCATTTTCTGAACCTTGCCGAAAACAGTCTTTTGGGTTATCCAACTGAGCTCGGGACTCCCGACCTTGGCTTCCAAATATCCTTTCTGCTGCAGCCGCAGGCGGACTTCTTCCAGGTCATCATTGATTTTTTCGCGATTGTAAACATCCTTGCCCAGGATGGTGGAAAGCAAGGAATGTGTCTGGTTATTTTTCATGCCCCGGCGTAAAAAACCGGAAGACAACAACTTCGTGTTTAAACCGGGGAAAACCACTTTATAAATCTTGGTTTTGGGGCCTGAATCAACCTGGATAGTCAATCCAATTTGACCGTTATCAATTTTTTCATCGATGGTGACGCTGGCCTGGTTAAAGCCTTTTTCCAACAGCATGTCGGTGATGATCTTCTTGGCCTTGCGGATTTTGGCCGGACTGTAATAGGAAAAAGCCTGAATGGTGATATTTTTGTCCTGAAGTTTCTGGGTGATATCGCTCTCTTTGACTTTCTTGTTTGTCTTGTAGGTCACCGCGGAAATCAAAGGGTTTTCCGTCAGGATGAATCGCACAATTTTTCCATTGGCGCCATTGTCGGATTCAATGCGGATGTTTTCAAAAAAACCTGTTTCCCACAAAATCTTGAAATCATCTTTTAATTTTTCTTCATCGTAAATGCCACCCTGGCGGGATTTTATGTAAAACTGAACTGTCTCAAGGGAAACTTTTTTGTTGCCTTCAATTTGGATTTTTTCTATAATTTCGGCGCTAAGAAATTGCGCACCTAACAATAACATCACCAGCCACGGCAGTTTTTTAAGCATTACAACCTCGCAAAAAATGGACTGAATGTAAATTTATAGCATATTTCTTCATAAAATTCAATTCTCTTTGCCAACTACTAAGACGCTGAAAAATGCGCGGAAGATTCTACATTTTTTTTATTGACAGCCGGCAGCAAATATGTTATAAAATAAATAAATATTGTGGAGGTTATGGAAATGCCGATCTACGAATATAGATGTTCAAAATGCGGGAAAACTTTTGAAGCCCTGCAGAGCATCGCGGCTCCACCCATTGCCAAATGCATTTATTGCCAGGGTAAAACCAAAAAAATAGTTTCACTGAGTTCTTTCCAATTCAAAGGTAAAGGCTGGTACATAACCGATTATAAAAATAACACCGGCAGTGAAATAAAAAAAGAAAAACCGGCGAAAAAAGAAAATAAAAAAAACGATAATGCGAAAATTAATTAGCCTTTCCATCTCTCCCCCCTTAATATAATCATAACTCCCACCTAAAAAAACTCCCCCCCCGCTACATGGGGGGGGCCCGCCTTTAATTTGCTCCACTTCATTGATTATTTTTTAAATCCACATTGATCAGCATGATTTCTGATACGCCCGCGGTACGCACCCCTGGTCCCCAGCCCTGGACGCCGCAGGTAACGAAAAAATGCGTATGGCCTATTTTTTTATAACCCCAGCTTAATGGGTAACGCAGCTCCGTGAGGAATTGGAAAGGGAACAACTGGCCGTGATGAGTATGGCCCGAGAGCTGGATGTCCACCGGGCTACGGCTAACCAGTTCGAACTTGGCCGGGAGATGATCAAGCAGAATAAGCGGTAGATTTTCAGGCGCCCCGCGCAAAAGCTCAAGCAGCGATTTCCTTTTTTCTTTGCGTGAAAATTTTCGGCCAGCGAGGCTGAATGATTGGTCAATCACCACCAAAGCATCATCCAGCATATGGATATGGGCTCTGGCGAAGAAGTCAGAGTTGTTTACTAGGCTATAAGATTCATGGTTGCCAGGCGAAGCATAAACGCCAAATTTCGCCTTAATCCGTCTGAATTGCCGCTCAAACTCAATCTTATCCGCATCGTCGCGGTTGCCTTCCAGCAAATCGCCGGGAAGCAAAACGATATCAGGATTGAGTGAATTTATTTTATCCGCAAAATCTTTCATGAACTGTTTATGGGTCATATTTCCAAGGTGTAAATCGGCTGCCAGCACAATGCGCAGGCGGTTTAGCGCCGACGACTTCTTCTGAATCTCGATCCGATATTCATTGACCTGGATGTTATCATAATTAATGCTGCCCGCAATCACAATGGCGGCAGCCAGGAAAAAAATAATGCTGAAAGCGGCCCAGCGGAATTTTCGGCTCTTAATGGTCTCATCGGCGACGATTTTCAATAAACGGTTCAAAGCGAACAAAATATCAAAAAAAACCAGCAGCAAAAAAAAATACAAAAAAAACGGCAATGAATCATAGCTGATGATTAGAAGATATTTTGTTGACGCCAGGCCGATAGCGTGAGACAGCAACTCCATGACCGGGAAAGCCGCAATCAGTAAAATGTAAAAAAAAGTGAACGCTTTCCTTTGAGTATCACCAATGAAAAGTTTTTTCAGACGGTAATGGACATAGAAAATTGGTAAAAAATAAGCGGCCAGGATGCGAAAAATAAATCCGCCCGACAGGAAGAACAGCAATATGATTCCTACTGCAGCCAGGAGAAGAATCTTTTTTTTTAGAAGCAATATGGCAGCGCTGATAAATTGCGGTATTTTTTTCATTTTACTCCCGGATATCATTACTACGAGTTTTTTTTATTTGGGTTTTGGGACATTTGCCAGCCGGAAGTGAAAAACTCATCGCAAACTCCTGCTTGGCCGGAAAGCTGATGTACTAATAATTTCTTTTCTTGAGCAACATAACGCTGTCGCGAACGGGTGGCAATTCTTTTTCCCGCCCCAGGCTCACCGCGTTGGGGTCCACTGGCTGCCAGAGCAGGTCCGAATCGGCATCGATAAGCAGGTTCTCACCATTTCCGCCAACTTGAACCGGAACCAGCCAGGCCGAAGAAGCGCTGACCCGGTAGCAGCCGCGGCAGAAAATCAGGGCCAGCGGCCTGGTTTCGCCTTGGCCCATGCGCAGCTGGACAATCTCAAGGTGGCCCACAAACCATGAGCAGTGATTGACAAAATGCAGCAGCGCAGGCAGTTTGGCCGCAACGGCAATACCGATCGGGCGGCAGGCCAATTGCCGCTTGCCACCGAACTCCATGCCACCCAAAACAGCATGCCAGGGAGATTGGTGGAAATCAGCAAAAGTTTGCAGGCAACGGTCGGTTTCCTGACGCTGGCCGGCCAACCAGCGCTGCAAATCATCCGCTACCGGGGCCCTGGTCAACAAATTGAGCGGCGCCGCAACCGGCTGGCCGGGACCGGCCTGGATCAAAAGCAGGGCGCTGTCAAGCTGATCCAGCTTGGCGCGGTCGCGCAGAGCAGATACGATTATGGCCAGCCAGGAAGCGTCATCAGCGACTCTGGGCAGTGACTCTAGCAGCCGGTCCTCGGTTTTGGAAAAAATTAGCTTTTCCTTTTCATCCGGAAAGGCAAAACGGCTGATCAAAGATTTGAGACGATTGGTTTGCAAAAAATACTCACGTTCATCACGCTTGAGCCGGTTCAACTCTTTCAAGGCCGGCAGCCAGTCAAGCCCCGCAAAAGCCAACAGCACGGCCAATGAAGCCAAGATCCAAACAATTTTTCTAAAAAAAACCTTCAGTTTCATTCCGTTTCTACCTGGCCAGATATGATAAAAACGAACCCATTGGCCGCCTGACCAGGCGTCAGATCCGGCGGCGTTGGTTCAGAAAAAGCCATCTGACTGATATCAGTAAAATCCTGCATGACTTGATAAAATCCGGTGAAGACTCTATGCGCTTGCTCCCGTTTGTCAGCCGCTACCGCCAGCGCCAATTCAAACCTGAAATTCTGCCAACCGGGAACAATTTTCAAATCGAAAATCTGTAACGGCATCCGGACGATGCCGCTTAAGCGGTGGACAAAATCGGCCGCGGCATAAGAATTTCTCCAGGCATACCCAAGGTAGTAATTAATTTTGTAAAACCAGCCGCGCTGCGCTTTGGCCTTTTCAACCGGTGCCGCACGGGCAGTGAGGTTAAATTGTTGCCGGGCCGTGAGCATTCGTTTTTGACAACGGGATTTTTCAAAATGGAGCAGCGCCGAGACCGCGGCCAGGATTATAAAAAAAATAAGGGGCAACAAGGGCCAGGACCGCCTGGAACGACCAGCAATCGATTTTTGCCCGCTTTTAACCTCCATGATCATCGCTCAACCGGGAATTATTTTCAGATGGACCCGACGCTGGCGTGGACCATCGAATTCACAAAAAAAAATGCCCTGCCAGGCACCCAATAACAGTTCCCCGTTTTCAACAATCAAGGTTTCGGAAGCCGCTATCAGGCTGGACAAGATATGCGCCGGCGAATTGCCTTCGCTGTGCCGGAAATAATCCTGCCGGGGAAGACGGCGCTTGAAAAACTCACCGATATCTTGTCTGACGGCCGGATCGGCATTCTCGTTGATGGTCACTCCGGCCGTGGTATGGGGTGTGAAAATCAAAACTATGCCGGTCGAGCAATTGGCTGAGCGGATATATTCCCGCACCTGAGCACTGATATCAATGAATTCAATTTCCTGACTGCTTTGGATATCAATGGTATGATAATGGCTCATAATTTTTTCGCCAATTCCTTTTCGTTGAAAACCAGCGCCTGGAAAGTTTCAATCTGCACGTTTTTTTTCCATTCATCCCGGGCCAATCCGGCCTTGAGACAGCCGTAGGAAATATATTGCTCCAAATCCCAACCCTGCTCGACCGGCACCTGCGGCAGCAATAGGCCGCGCTGGAAACCCTTGGCAATGATGATCCCATCGCGGCCAACCTTCACCTGTTCATAATTGGCAACTTTCTGGGGAACGGTCAAAACGGAAATTTCTATATTGAGTTCAGGCAACTCACCAGCAGTAACAGACGGAAAGCGGGGATCTTCGCTGGACGCGGCAATGGCGTTGTCAACCACGGCTTCCCAGAGAGGTTTATAGGGCAGCGGATAACCGATGCAACCGCGCAACTCGCCGTGGCGATGCAGAGTCACAAAAACCCCGCGTTTTTCGTTAAAAACGGGATTGGTAAGGGGCGGGTACTCCCTGGTTGCTGAAGCCAGGTATTTTTTTATAGTGCTCCGGGCCAGGGCCAGAAGTTCCTTTTGCTCTTGCTGGTTTAATTCAGCCATTTCTCCTCCTCATCCTCTAAAAGCGTCACCAGGACGGCTTTCCGCTTCTGATCAGAAAATTCACAGCCGCGTATTTCGATTTGATCGCCGTCAATAACCATGACCAGGTCATGCAAAAACCAGTCCAAGGCGAAGGGCCGGCGCCGGCAAAAAAATACTCCCTGCAGCCGCTGTTGGTAGCTTGCGCATACGGAACGATAAACATTGTTCCCGTTATCACGTTTAAAATCCAGAGGCAGGAGCTGGTCGATGATGATGAAACGGCCGATAGTGCTTCCCAGCAGAAATCCCGTTCCTTTATAGCCTGCCGAGCGCAACACTTTAATTTCACGCAGCGCCGCGGGCGTCAATTGCAATTTCATATTCAATTCTTACCATACAATGAAATGCAAAACAATATCAGCAATAATCAGTCAGGCTCGGATTTTTTCTGAGTTTTGGCCATTTCGGCTTTTACCTTTTTCCAGTAGGCCAGGCGTTGCTTGATATTTTTTTCGAAACCCATGTCGTTGGGCTGGTAAAACCCCCTTTCCGGCAACCCGTCCGGCAGGGTTTCGAGCAGCGAAGTTTTTTCAGGACAATCATGAGCGTAGACATAACCTTTCCCGGCTCCCTTGCCGGCGGCGATGAAATTGTCGGGGTTGACGATCTGCAGAGGCACCGGCAGCATTTTGTATTTCTCGGCGATTTGCTTCATTTTCCCGTCGGTCAGATAAAGGGAATTGCTTTTGGGGGCCGCGGCCAGGTATACCACCGCTTCGGTCAAAAACAGGTCGCCTTCGGGAGAACCCAAAAACTCATAAGCTTGCTTGGCATTCAGGCAAATGCGCAGGGCATCGGGATCGGCCAGGCCGATATCCTCCACGGTCATGCGCAGCAGGCGCCGTAAAATATACAGGGGATCCTCACCTCCCTCCAGCATGCGGTAAAGCCAAAACAAGGCGGCATCGACATCGGAATTGCGCACACTTTTGTGCAGGGCCGAAATATACTGGTAGCGGTCATCGCCGGTCCGGTCATAAGCGGCAACCTTGTTCTGGATGACGTCAAGTACAAACGTTTCGCCAACAGCTTCCCGGTGATCGGCCGTCTGGGTAATGATTTCCACCAGATTGAGCAAACGCCGGCTGTCGCCGTTGCTATAGCCGATCACAATAGCTTCGGCTTCGGGCGTGAAGCGGACATCCACGCCGCCTTGTTTGGCGATGAAAGCCAAGGCTCTGGCCAGGATGCGCTCTAAATGCTCCGTTTGCAAGGGGAACAATTCCAAAATCTTCAGGCGCGAGAGCAGGGCGCGGTTGATCTTGTAGGCCGGGTTCTCGGTTGTGGTTCCCAGAAGAATAATATCTCCGCGCTCCACATAGGGCAAAAAAGCGTCCTGGATATTGCGGTTGAAATGATGGATCTCGTCGACGAACAATACCAGCGGCTTACCGTGCTCCTTTCGGGCGGCCAGGGATTTTCCCATCATCTTTTTGATTTCGCCAATTCCCGACACCGTGGCCGAAAACTCAGCGGACGGGTAAGCGGTTTCCCTGACCAGAATGCGGGCCAGCGTGGTTTTTCCCGTTCCGGGCGGACCCCAGAAAATCATGGATGCCAGGTTGCCGCTCTGCACCAGAGCCTGGATGATTTTTTGCCGGCCGGTCAGGTGCTCCTGGCCTTCGAATTCTGCAAGCTGCTTCGGCCTCAGCTTATCGGCCAGCGGGAAAAAATCGTAGTTCATGAATAATCGTTAAAATGGCTTGGCTCAAATCCGAGCGCTAAGAATCATTGCCGCCAGCAGGGGAATCATGATTTCGTGATGTCCGACAAAATAAAAACCCTTGCCGCCCCGGGTCACCGGACGCTTAAAGACATTTTCGAAGGGGCGGTATTGGCGGTTGAAATCAAATACCGCCGTATAAAAATTTTCCATGGCAATGCCCTGCGCCGAGCAAAAAGCCACGGCTTTGAGAAAAACTTCTGGTAGAATGACCGCCGAACCGATATTTAAAAATACTCCACCGGCGCTCAATTCAGAAACAATGGATGCCAGAAGCTGGAAATCCCTTTCGGCCAAAGCACCGGTGATTTCACCGACAAACATCGGGTGGAAATGGATAAAATCGGTGCCGATAGCCGGATGAATGGTTACCGGAATATTCAGCTTGTAGGCATTAAACAAAATACTATGCTCCAGATTGGGGAGCTTGGCCTGAATTAGATAGTAACCCACGGCTTCCCCGGCACCCATATTCTTGATAAACCCGTCTTTTAGAGCCAGGTTTAAAAACAGCCCGGTTTCTTCCGTGTTGCCGTAGTTTCCCTGCAGCAGGTTATCCGCCACGTTCTCCGAGGTTTTCCCGGCCAGGGCAATTTCAAAATCATGGATCATCAGGGCGCCGTTGGTGGCGATCGCCGATATCCAGCCCCGCTGCATCAAATCGATGATCAGCGGGCTCAGCCCCAGTTTGACCACGTGCGCTCCCAGGCCCCAGATAATCGGTTTATTTTTTTTCCTCGCTTCGCCCAGCAGCCCGGTGAATTCGCAGAGATCTTTGGCGGCCAGAAAAGGAGGCAGGGAGTTGATAAATGAGTTGAAATCAGCGCCCGCCAGATAAGGGTTGGGGAAATCGCTTAGGTTGACCAGCGATTGACGGTCTTTTATGGAAATGGTTTTCAGGTTTTTTTTGTTCAACGGCCGGTATTTCGGGTAAGGCATGCTTATTCCTTGAGCGAACGGCTGAAACGGATGACATACTCCGCGCCGCTGTAGATAGTCAGGAAAATCGCGATGTAAAGAACCGCGGTGCCGAGCTTATAGAAATAATTGGCATAAGGCATTTTACGGTACAGAATCAAGATGGAAATAGCCACAATCTGAAACGTGGTTTTCGTCTTGGCCGGAATGGACGCCGAAAACGAGGCCTTGTTGATTAAAAAATAAAACCGGAAAGCCGAAATGAAGAGTTCGCGTAAAATAATGATCGCAGCCGCCCAGGTTTCCACTTCCTGCAAATATACCAGGGCGATCAACGCGGCTGAAACCAGGAGCTTGTCGGCCAAAGGGTCGAGAAATTTGCCCAGGGAACTGACTTGATTGAATTTTCTGGCGATATAGCCGTCGATAGCATCGGTGATCGCGGCGGTGACAAAAATTGCAAAAGCAATAATCTCTTTGTTTTGCATTTTGGTCAACAGGATGACCAGAACAAAAGGAACCATGATAATGCGGAAAACGGTAATCATATTGGCCGATGTCATATTCACCCCGCCTTATTGTATAATTTATCTAACGGAAATGCAACGCCTGACTTCCGGCCGCAATTCCATTAGCCCAGCAAAGCTGGATAAGAACCTTAGTATAAAAATAATCGGCGTCAGGAACCGCCGAAATTTTTATAAAGGTTCTTAAAATCCCAGCAACTCAATAGTACCGGCCCCGTGCCGGATAATTGCCGGGACCTGGCCGCTGAAATCCACAATGGTCGATGGCATGTTGGCCAGAATGCCGGCATCCAGGATCAATTCGATATCATGTTTGTAGGTTTGGGCTATGGCCGCCGGATCGGTATAATAATCATCTTCTCCCTGCGGCACCGACGTGGAAATAAGTGGGTGCCCAAGTTCGCGGACCAGGCCAAGCGCCACGGCCGAATCAGGGATGCGTACGCCAACGGTCGGCCGCTTTTGCAGTAATATTTTGGGGACTTCTTTGCTGGCCCGCAGAATGAATGTGTACTTGCCCGGCGTGACGCGGCGCATGACGCGGTAGGCGCTGGTAGATACGTAAGCCCATGCGGACACGGCGGCCAGGTCGGGGCAGATGAAGCTGAGCAATTTCTGCCGCGACGTTTTCTTGAGCTTGAAAATCCGCGCCATGGCTTCCTTGTTGAAAAGGTCGGCACCCAAGCCGTAAATGGTATCGGTGGGATAGACGATTAAACCGCCGTTCTTGAGGATATTTACAGCGTGAAGGAGCAACCGCTTATGGGGATGGTTCAGGTCGATTTGTTGAATCTCCACTGCCATGGCAATCCCTTTGCTGCGGTTCTAAGCGCTTATTTCAATTCGCTCAGCTTCTTGTAATACTCATGCTTGTTTTTTTTCAAAGCCACGGCCTGCTCGTACAAACGATCAGCGATATCGGGGAACTGCAGCTTGAGTGTGGCATAACGGATCTCCTTGGCCAGGAAGTCCTGCAGGTTGATGGTCGGATCCTTGCTTTCGTAAACGAACGGGTTCTTGCCTTCCCCAGCTAAAGCCGGGTTGTAGCGGTAGAGCGGCCAATATCCGGCCTGGACTGCCCGTTTAGCTTCCTCACTGGAATAGCCCATGTCAAAGCCGTGCATGATGCAGGGGGAGTAGGCAATGATGATGGAAGGCCCGGGATACGCTTCGGCCTCCAGGAAGGCCTTGACCACCTGATTCATATTGGCGCCGAGGGCTACAGACGCCACGTAAACGTAGCCGTAGCTCATGAACATCAACCCCAGGTCCTTCTTGCCGGTGCGCTTCCCCGCCGAGGCAAACTGGGCTACCGCCGACAGCGGCGTGGACTTGGACGCCTGGCCGCCGGTATTGGAATAGACTTCAGTGTCCAGCACCAGCACGTTGACGTTCTTGCCCATGGCCAGGACATGGTCGAGGCCGCCGTAACCGATGTCGTAGGCCCAGCCGTCGCCGCCGATGCACCAGACCGACTTATCGACCAGGTAATCCTGGAGCTCGACTATCTTGCGCAGCATGGCCTGCTTTTCAACCGGGGCCGATTTCAGGACGCCGGAGATGATTTTTTTCACGGCTTCAGCCGAGGCTTGAGCATCGTCGCCGGGATTGCCCCACAGTTCGAGGCATTTTTTCAGGGCCGCTTCCAGGTTCTTGTCTGTTCCGGCTGTGAGCAGGCGGTCGATGGTGAGGCGCAGCTGTTTTCGGTTGGAGTCCACGGCCAGGCGCATACCCAGTCCGTACTCGGCATTGTCTTCAAACAGCGAATTGGCCCAGGCCGGACCGCGCCCCTCCTTGCTCACGCAGTAGGGAGTGGTGGGAAAAGTGCCGCTATAAATGGATGAACAGCCGGTAGCGTTGGCCACCAGCATACGCTCACCGAAAAGCTGCGAGGCCAGTTTGACGTACGGCGTTTCGCCGCAGCCGGCGCAGGCACCCGAAAATTCAAACATGGGCTTGCGGAATTGCACGCCCTTGAACTGGCTGATCTGGGTGCCATCCATGATATTGTCGGGCAAATTTTCGAAAAACTCGCTATTTTCCTTTTCACCCGCTTTTCTTTCCTCAGCGATGGAATGGAATTCCAAAGCTTTCTGTTTGGCCGGGCAGACGTGGACGCAGTTGCCGCAGCCGGTGCAATCCTCGATGTAGACCTGCACTTTGTATGCCAGTTTTTTCTCGTTCTTGGTCATTGATTTCACCGTCTTGAAAGTGGCCGGAGCCTTGGCCAGTTGCGCGGGTTCGATCTGCTTGGCCCGGATCGCCGCGTGCGGACAGACCAGCGAGCACTGGTTGCACTGGATGCAGTTCTCGCTCAGCCAGTGCGGCACCTGGGGGGCGATGCCGCGTTTCTCCAGCTTGGCCGTGGCGGTAGGCGCCTTGCCGTCCAGCGGCATCTGCGACACCGGAATATCGTCACCCTGAAGATGCATCATTTTATCAATGACAGTACGCGCGAACTCGGAGGCGTTATCGGGGATCAGCTGGGGCACCGGGGCCGACTTTTTTATTTCCTGCACCATGGCCGGGTATTTGATTTCCTGCAGGGCGGCACTGGTGCGGTCAACTGCCTCCCAGTTCATCTTGACAATATTTTCGCCTTTCTTTTCAAAACTCTTCTTGATGGCCGCCTTTATCAGGTCAATAGCCTCTTCGGCGGGCAGGATGCGCGAGATCTTGAAAAAAGCGGCCTGCATGACCGAGTTGATGCGCTTGCCCAGCCCAACCTCCTCGGAAATCTTCAAGGCGTTGATATTGAAAAACTTGATCTTACGGGTGATGATCGTTTCCTGCATGGCGCGGGTCAGGTGGTCGAACACCTCTTCGTTGCTCCATTCCGAATTGAGCAGGAAGGTGCCGCCGGCCTTGATCCCCTTGAGCACGTCGTAGCGGCCGATGTAGGCCGGGTTGTGCAGGGCGATGAAATCGGCCGAGGTGGACAAGTAAGGGGCACGGATGGGGCTTTTGCCGAAACGCAGGAAAGAGATCGTGATCCCGCCTGATTTTTTCGAGTCATAAGAAAAATACCCCTGGGCGTACATATCGGTATGGTCGCCGATGATCTTGATCGAATTCTTGTTGGCGCCTACGGTACCGTCAGAACCCAGGCCCCAGAAAATACAACTGATGGTGTCGCTCTTCTCAATGGACAATTCCTCCGTGACCGCCAGCGAGCGCTTGGAAACATCATCGTTGATGCCCACGGTGAAATCGTGGAAGCAGGCGCCGTCCAGATGGTCAAAGACCGCTTTGACCATGGCCGGAGTGAACTCCTTGGAACTGAGACCGTAGCGGCCGCCGATGATGGTCAGGCCTTTGTTGGCCAGGGCGGTGGCCACGTCCATGTACAGGGGCTCACCCAAGGCGCCGGGTTCTTTGGTACGGTCCAGGACCGCGATCTTCTTCACTGAGGCGGGCAAGGCCTTGACCAGTGCTTCCAGGGAGAACGGCCGGTAGAGGCGGACCTTGATCAACCCAACTTTGGCGCCTTTTTTGTTCAGGTATTCCACGGTCTCTTCTATAGTTTCGCAGCTTGAACCCATGGCGATGATGATTTTTTCCGCCTGGGGATGGCCGACGAAGTCAAATAACTGGTAGCGGCGGCCGGTTTTTTCGGCCAGCAAATCCATGTATTTCTGCACGATGCCCGGGACTTTATCATAATACAGGTTCACGGTTTCACGCCCCTGGAAATAGACATCGGGCGTCTGCTGCCCCACCTTCAGAACCGGGTGGTCGGGGGTCAGGGCGCGGCTGCGGAAATTCTCCACCAGTTTCATGTCCAGCAGGCCGGCCATGGTCTCGTAGTCGATCATATCCACTTTCTGAATTTCATGCGAGGTGCGGAAACCATCAAAAAAATTTAGGAAGGGGATCCACGATTCCAACGTGGCAAGATGCGAGACCACAGCCAGGTCCATGGTCTCCTGGACCGAGGCAGCGGCAACCAGCGCGAAGCCGGTGTTGCGTACCGACATGACATCGGAATGGTCGCCGAAGATGGACAGCGCCTGGCAGGCCAGCGAACGGGCCGACACGTGGAACACCGTGGGCAGCATTTCACCGGCGATTTTATACATATTGGGAATCATCAGCAAAAGCCCCTGGGAAGCAGTGAAGGTGGTGGTCAGCGAACCGGCCGAAAGGGCACCATGGACGGCTCCAGCCGCTCCCCCTTCCGACTGCAGTTCGACCACGTCCACTTCCTGGCCGAAGATATTTTTCCGGCCATTGGCCGCCCAGGAATCGGCGAGTTCACCCATGTTCGAAGAAGGGGTGATGGGATAAATGGCCGCCACTTCGCTGTAGGCGTAAGCCACGTGGGCCGCGGCGGTGTTGCCGTCGATGGTCGCTTTTTTAATGCTCATGATTTTACTCCTTGTTTTGGGAAAAGGGCAGGAAGGCAGAAAGCCGCTGAAACCGGGGTCGAAATTTCCTGTGGCTTTTCCGGAATTAATTAAAAAAAATGGTAACACATTACCATAGGGCTGTCAAATGGAGTTCCCGGCGCCAGGCCGCCTCAGCTATTCAAAGACAAGCAGGGACACCGAGTAGGTTCCCCCGGGAAAACTTGGGTTCCGTCCCCAGGCGACCCCGACGGTCATGGCCCTGATGCCGCCGCTTTTCATTTCCTTTTTCAGCTCGGCCAGAACGGTGTCCAGGTCGTTGAAACAGATATTGATCAAGTGCACTTTGTGATCGGCGAACGGTTCCAGGGCGATGGGGTTGTTGATCAGGCTCTGTTGCGCAGACAATCTTGCCCATGACTTTGCTTCGGCGTACAAGGGCAGATTCATTTTGAATTTCCCCGCAAACCACCTGCGAAGATCATTTTCGATAAAGGCCGTTACTTTTCCCGCATCCGGGCAATCGATGATGGCGGCAAATTCCTCGCTGATATAGCAGTCGTTCCCGGTTTGGCATACGCCAATGCCGGCCTGGAGCATGCGTTCGTCTAAAATATTCTGCCTGTGCCCGACACTGCCCATCAATGCTTCGTGGATGAATGCAGCGGATGGAGACTGGCTGTACGCGACATTTTCAGCGCTGGCCAAAAAATAAACATTGCCCAGGCGCAGTTTTTGTTCCGGGCTGGGCCAATTGGGGAAGTGGTGGCTCAATTTGCCTTCGGCTGCCATTTTGGCACTGTGGCTGCGGGCAATTTCCTGCAATCGCGGCTGGGAGAGCAGGGGCTTGCGGCCGAGCCGCTCCCTGTCCAAGTTGATCATTTCCAGGAGTTCCGTTTCGATCTGCTCGGAAGTGGGCGAGACATATTTTTTGACCACGCTGAAGCCGGGGGCCGCCAACAGCAGGAGGACCGCCAGCAACGGGAGGAAGCGGCCTTTGGCCATAGCCCCGCTCATCCGCGAAGCACGCCGCCGGTGGCGCCGGCGATCAGGCCGTGGCGGTTGGCCATCTGCGGCAGCAGATACAAATCTTTATCACCATCACTGCGGGCAATAATGAAAGGATCGGACATGGAGCACCTCCGGAATGATCTTATCGTAAAAAAAAGCCTGATACAAGAACTCTGGTTTTATTTCTGAATTTGACATTTCCTTCGCTAATGTTGGACAATATGACTTGATAGCCACGATGAACGCGATCGTCAGGCAAAAGTTCAGCTTGCGGCTGGCCAAGTGTGAAAAATGAATGAGCATGGGAATGAATTTGAACTGGAATTGAAGGTCCGCGATTATGAGGTCGATCTGCAGGGAATCGTCAACAACGCCGTCTACCACCACTATCTGGAACATGCCCGGCACGAATTTTTGATTTCTCGAAACATTGATTTCTCCGCCCTGCACGGGCAGGGAAACGATCTGATCGTTACCCGGGTCGAAATCGACTACAAATATCCACTGAAAAGCCGCGACAAGTTCAAAGTGACGCTGCGGGTCAAAAAAGAGGGCCCTTTGAAGGTGATTTTTGAGCAAACGATCGTGCGCCTACCGGACAGAAAAATGATCGTCGAGGCCACAGTGACCGGAGTCTGCCTGAAAGACGGCCGCCCGGTCAGACCCGAAAATATTCTCGATATCAGCCGTTTGGGCTTGCAATACTAAAATTAAAGATCTAAGGATCTAGCCAAAATCATTATTAACAATCTGAAGACTTCAGTGGCAGTGAGGTCAAATTAACTTTTTTATATCTTCCCAGACTTTTGACAGAAGGTTCTGAATAGTGATATATAGACCGTATGCGAAAAGAGGATTTGAGTCAAAGCAAACCATTGATATTGGTTATCAATGCCGACAAAAAGAGCTGTAATCTAATCGAGCAATGGTTGACCAGGAACAACTTCGATGTGTTGCGTGCCTACGATGGTGAAACCGGATATCAGCTGTTGAAGACCAACAAGATTTCCCTGCTGATTCTCAACAGCCAATTGCCCGATGAGAACGGCTTCGATCTCTGCCGGCGGATTAAAAAGAAAATAAACTGGCGGGAACTGCCGGTTCTCTTACTGAAGGAAAAGGGCGCGAGTGAAGCGGACTTCACACGTTCGCTGGCCAGTTTCAGCAGTGAAAACCCCATTCAAAAGCAGGAATTAATCTACTTAGCCAACAAATTAATTGCTCCTGCTTTGGAAGATACCCTGGTTGAGTATATCCCTGGACAAGAAAAATCTGCAGTAGATGAGAAAGTAGAGAAACCGGTAAAAAAAATGAACGATATTGAAAAAGAATTGAACGATCTGATAAATGCAGTGAAACCGACCTTGTCTTCCAGCCAGACAGCCTACAAAAGCAGTGAGAAGACTGCCGAAACCAATGCCAGGAAGATCACTGTCAAATCAGATCAAGCTATTAAAAAAGAACTGGAAGATTTGTATCGATTGATTAAGTGAGTGCTGCATAGGAACAGGAAAAGCGGATTGAGCTAAGGGATAAATAAATTTTTATTGACAATCCCGGGACCAATCTTGGACAATGGGACAGGCTCTTAAAAATCCCGCCGCGATGGAGGAGCGATGTTTCAAACTGAAATCATGATCGGCTTGCAGTCTTTGAGCTCAGCAAGCCTGACCTGGCTAATGAAGCAGATCACGGCCACGGGCTATTACAGTTTCGTTGCCGCCCTGGTCATTACCATTATGCTTGGGGTGAACCTGCGCCAGGGTTTCCTACTCTTCCAGATCATCGCCTGGACGGGCATAGTCAGCGAATTTTGCAAAGGGCTTTTCGGGCTGCCGCGGCCGTTTTTTGCCGATTCCCGTGTCCTGTGCCTGGAACCGGGCTGGAACACCGCCACACCTTTCAGCGCTCAGGGCGCACCAAGTTTTTTCTCCCTGCCGCCGCGCCCGGTCATCGACGCCTTCCGGCTGCGGGGTCTCAATTTCGGTTTCCCATCCGGGCATGTCTCGGGAAGCATCGCCATGTGGGGCGGATTGGCGGTCATTTTCCGCAGCCGCCGGCTGGCCTGGCTGGCCCCGTTTTTCGTTTCCCTCGTCGCTTTCAGCCGCCTGTACCTGGGTGTACATTTTTTGGGCGATGTCCTTGGTGGCGTTCTGCTGGGGGGGCTGATGCTGTCATTCGCCTACCTGTTTATCGGCAGCGCTGAAGGGCAATGCCGGTTTTTCGCGGCTGCAAAAGCCGGCGCCGGCGCAGCGCTGCCGCTGATTTTTTATGTGACATTCATGTTCATCTTGCCCCTGCTGCTGGCCATTTTTTCCTTGATCGGCGCCGCCTTTGCCGGTTTTTTCATCGGCTTGAATGCCGCCTTCACCCTGATGCTGAGGCAAGGACTTCCCGAAGACGGCGGTTCACTGCCGGTCCGGGCCGCCCGGGTGCTTATCGGCGGTCTCATCTTCTTGCTGCTCAATTGGGCGTTGTGGCAAGGACTGGCCTGGCTGCATGTCCCCGCAGGCGACTGGTCAAATTTTTTGGCCACCAGCCTGGGTTGTTTTCTGACTTTTTGGGCTTCACTGAAAATACTCCTGCGGCTGGGTTTTTATAAAAAAAGAATCCAAACGCAAACCGCGAGTAAATAGACACACATAACCGCCTTTCCAGAAATTCCCAGCCTGGCGCTTTCCCGGTGGCGGACCATCGTTTCCTGGATTACTTCACTCTTTGCTTAAAAAATATTTTTCGTCTTATTAAATTGAACTAAGATGTTTGAATATTTTTTTATTGGATTTAAAATCTCACAGTTTCTGGCAGCAAGGACAAAAGTGGGAAGAACGGCCGGCGATACGGATTTTTTCGATAGGCGCACCACAGGTAAAACATGGCTGGTCAGCGCGGCCATAGACCTGCAGGTATTCCTGATTTTCGCCACTGCGATCGGCCAGGGTGCGGTAGTCGCGCAGGGTGGTGCCGCGGCGGCGGATGGCTTGTTTGAGTACTTTTGGCACCGATCGGCTCAGTTTTCGCCGCTGCCCAGCGCTTAGCCGAGCGGCGGGGGTCAGGGGATGAATCCCGGCCGCGTACAACGCCTCGTCGGCGTAAATATTTCCAACTCCA
>Ga0209539_1000415_pt1 | contig 24768 bp, 25 predicted proteins | sample BarGraNGADG00312_2_FD_184499 | JGI IMG/M metagenome (GOLD analysis project Ga0209539, IMG submission 184499) | Arctic peat soil microbial communities from Barrow, Alaska - Barrow Graham LP Ref core NGADG0011-312 (SPAdes) (version 2) | ecosystem: Environmental > Terrestrial > Soil > Wetlands >...
GACGCTTGCTAAAACGGACCAGATCAGGAAATGGATGGCCGAGAACAGTACCCGTTCCATGAGTGAATTGGAGAGTTACAGTTTCCAGTACGCCTCCAAGTACGACCATTTCAACAATGACTGGGTCAATTTTGGCACCATCCTGGGACGTATTCCTAGTGTAAAAGAGGAGCCCGAACAATTATTGAGGAACTCTAAATTTCATCAATTCAGCGATTTAAACAACTATTATTTCATTTTAATCAACGATTATATCCTGGCAGGAGAAAAAGCGCCATTCGATTTCGTAAAGGATCGGATAGAAAGTTTAATTTTGAACACCCGAAAAATGGATTTTCTTCAGGATCTTGAGAAAAATATTTACGAGAAAGGGAAGAGAGAAAACCGTTTTACGATAAAGTAGTTCGTACTTCGCTCCAACGGATTTGTAATCCGTTGGGGAAAATTACCAGCGGATTGCAAATCCGCTGGAGCGTTTGAGAATAAATTAAAACATTTGATAAAAGGTATATGTTAAAACACTGGATAAAAGGTTTTTTGTTGTCAGGAATTATCCTGGGATCTTTCTTTGTTGCCAATGCCCAGGACAAGGTTGTCGATCAGATAATAGCCATCGTGGGGAGCAATCCGATTCTGAAATCAGATATTGAGTCACAGGCTATTCAACTTCAGGCTCAGGGTCAGACTACCCAAGGCGATATGAAATGTGAGATCTTGGAGTCTCTGCTCGAGCAAAAGCTTTTGCTCGCTGAAGCAGAACTCGACACCAATATCGTGATAACGGACAATCAGATCAACCAGAACATGGACCGACGGATGAAATACTACGTTGAAAATATAGGCTCGGAAAAAGAGGTTGAGAAATATTTCAACAAGTCTATCAATCAGCTGAAATCCGAGATGAGCGAGATGATCCGGGAACAGTTGAAGACAGAACAGATGCAGGAGAAAATCTCCAAGAATGTGAAAACTACCCCTTCAGAGGTCCGCACCTATTTTAGGCAGCTGCCGAAAGAGAAGATCCCAATGGTCGGTTCACAAATGGAATATGCACAGATGCTGATCCTTCCAATCATCACGGAGCAGGAAGACATGGATGTCAAAAGCAGATTGCGCGAGTTCAAACGTCGTGTGGAGGCTGGCGAAAATTTCGGAACGCTGGCGGTGATGTATTCAGAAGATCCTGGTTCTGCAAAGAATGGCGGAGAGATGGATTATGTTGGCCGGGCCCAGCTGGATCCCGCTTTCGCGACCGAGGCTTTTAACCTGAGAGTAGGTGCAGTGTCAAAAGTCGTCAGGAGCGAGTTTGGATACCATATTATTCAACTGATCGACAAAAAAGGCGAGAAAATCAAGTGCCGTCACATCCTCATCCGTCCGAAAATCGATCCGAAAGAGTTAGATAAAGCCAAAGGACGCATTGACAGCCTCGTTGATTTTATCCAAAAGAAAACGATGACCTGGGAACAAGCAGCTTATATGTATTCATCCGACAAAAACACCCGCAACAATGGGGGGCTGGTTACCTCACCCAAAAGCGGCTCCTCAAAATTCCTGATGGACGAGCTTGATCCTGATGTAAGTAAAATAATTACAGGCTTGAAAGTCGGCGAAATCTCCCAACCTTTCCTCGGGATGGACGACAAACAGCGTCAAGTATATAAGATCATTAAACTGTTATCCAGATCCAATGCACATCCTGCGAATCTTCAGGAAGACTATCAGCATCTGAGCGAGGTGTACCTGGAAAAGAAGAAAGAAGATACTTACCGCACTTGGATTGCCAAACAGCAGGCCAAGACGTATATCCATATCGATGACCTTTATGGAAACTGCAATTTCAAATTAAAATCCTGGAAAAAATAGTTAGGGGTTAAATTTACGTTGCATAATGAGAATCCCAAAAATAGGATATAGCCTATTCCTGTCTCTGTTTCTGATCGTTGCATTTCATGTAGTGTCGGTCTCTTTGCCTCAACCGGAAACCCGGAAGAAAAAGATTGAGATGCTCAACTCCGATCTATATACGCATGACGACATGATCAACCGGTTCGCTGACAGGCTGATCGGCAACGTCATCCTGAGTCATAACAAGATACTGATGTACTGCGACAGTGCCTATCTTTACAATGACAGCAACAAGGTGGATGCTTTTGGTCATGTCCATATTGTACAGGGAGACTCCCTCAATCTCTACGGGAACATGATAAAATACGAGGGTAACACTAAGATTGCGACCATCAATGGTAATGTTAAGCTGGTCAATAAATCCATTACTCTGACTACCGATCGGCTGGTCTTCGATATGAAAACCAATATCAGTAATTACGACAACTGGGGAAAAATCGTCGACACGGCCAATGTACTGGTGAGCAAGATCGGCCGCTACTATTCTAACGAGGATTTATGTCTCTTCAAGGACTCTGTGAAGGTTACGAACAAGGATTTTGTCCTGAAGGCGGATACCCTGAAATACCACACAAAGACGGAACGTGTTTTCCTGGTAGGTCCGACACACATCGTCGGAACGACAAAACAGGGAACGCTCTATTCCGAAAAGGGATGGTACGACACCCGGAAAAATATTGCCGAACTCTATAAATCCTCCAGGATTATGGGCAAAGAACAGACGTTACAGGGTGATACAATCTTTTATTCCAAGAAGGAGGGCACCGGAAAAGCCCGAAGCAGGGTTCTGTTATCTGACACCACCAATCACATCGCAATTTCAGGAAGAACGGGGATCTATAACGAAAAGACTAAAATCGCCTTTGTTACCGATTCAGCCATTTTTATGCAGTACTCGAAGAAAGACACCCTCTTTCTGCATGCGGATACTTTAAAATCAATACCGGATTTATCTAAACGAGAGGTCGTTAAGAATAAGGTGAGCCCTGCACTCGTCGCAAAGAAAACTGCCACCTCAAAAAATGATTCACTAATATCGGTCTCTGATACCGGGAAAATTCAGGCTAAGATACCTGCCCTGATCCACCGGGAGAATCCGCTTTATGCAGATTCACTGCAAACAGCACCGGATACCACGAAGGATAAAGGCGAAAATGACAACAAACTTTTTATGGCCTACCACCGGGTTCGATTTTACAAGAAGGACCTGTCCGGATTGTGCGATTCTCTTTCTTATCAGACCAAAGACTCCGTGATGCGACTCTATAAAGATCCGATTCTATGGTCGGATGTCCATCAGATGAGCGCCGAAAAAATTGAATACCGCCCCCACAAACCGGGTCCGGACATTGCCCGTCTGGAAAACAATGGATTTATTATTTCCAGGGAAGACTCTGTAAAATACAACCAGATAACTGGAAAAACGATGATTGGCAATATTATCAACAACGAACTGAAAAGTATCGAGGTAAACGGAAATGCGGTCACGCTCTATTACATCAAGAATAAAAATGTCTATTCGGGGATGAACAAGCTCGAGAGTAGCAAAATTGACGTTTTTCTGTTAAAGGGTAAAATTGATGTTATTGATTTTTACCCAAAACCTGAAGGTAAAACGATACCAATCAAAGAATTAACGCCAGACGATGTATTACTGAAGGGATTTGAATGGAGGGAAAGTGAAAAACCGAAGAATCGTTTTGATCTATATCCGCTGGAAGAAAAGCGCAAAAAAAATGCAGGTCTTGAGAAAAAGCCTGCATCAAAAAGTAAATCTTCTACCCTTTAATATTCATCTTCGTTAAAAAAGAAATCATCTTTGCTCGGATAATCGGGCCATATATCCTCAATTGATTCATAAATTTCGCCCTCATCTTCCATCTCCTGCAGATTTTCGATTACTTCAAGTGGAGCGCCTGAACGGATAGCAAAATCAATCAATTCATCTTTCGTTGCCGGCCAGGGAGCATCTTCCAGTTTTGAGGCTAATTCCAATGTCCAATACATAATATTTAATTTAGATTAACGTTCAACAGTTTTGCGATGTTACTATTTTTTTATGAGAATAAAAACTGATTTAAACAAATTTTACGGTATCCATTGCACTTCATCAACTCCTTCATCCATAGCTATTTTACGTGATAACACAAACAGGTAATCTGATAGCCTGTTGAGGTACTTCAATAAATCGGCAGGGATGCTGACTTCTTTTGACAGCTGACAAACTCTTCTCTCTGCTCTTCTGCATACCGTTCTGGCCAGGTGACAATAGGAGATCGTATTACTTCCACCCGGTAGCACAAAATGTTCCATTGGTGGCAGTTGATCCAAAATACGGTCCATTTCCTTCTCCAGCCTGGTGATTTCATCCGGGCCGAATGGCAATCTTTCCGAGAGGTCCGCCTTGGAAAGATCAGTAGCCAGCCTGGCTCCAATAACAAACAAATTACTCTGTATAAAAATCAGTAGTTCTTTGCTATGAGCATCAATTTCCTGTGAACGAATTAAACCTATCCAGCTATTCAGCTCATCTACTGTTCCATAAGATTCCAAATGAAGGTCATATTTTTGTACCCGTGTTCCGCCAATCAATCCTGATGTTCCGTCATCACCGGTTTTGGTATATATTCTCATATTCATGTACTTCTTTTTAATCCGGACCCTGAGCCTGTCGAAGGGCCTTGCGGCCGGGAGGCCCTTCGACAGGCTCAGGGTCCGGGGACTACCTAATAAATTGGATTAGGATTCACATAATCAAGTTCAATGACACCGTCCTTTAATTTGATAATCCTGTAGGCATGTCTGGCAATATCTTCCTCGTGGGTAACCAGGATGATGGTGTTCCCTTTTGAATGTATATCGGCGAAGAGTTTCATAATTTCTTCAGATGTTTTGGAGTCGAGGTTCCCGGTAGGCTCATCGGCCAATAGGATAGAAGGTGTGTTGACAAGTGCCCTGGCCACTGCAACACGCTGACGCTGTCCGCCGGAGAGCTCGTTAGGCTTGTGCTCCATCCTGTCCGCGAGACCAACGTTTGCCAGATGGGTTGTGGCTACCTCCTCCCTTTTATGCTTGCCGATGCCGGCATACACCAATGGAAGCATCACATTTTCAAGGGCTGAATATCTTGGTAAAAGATTGAATGTCTGAAATACAAAGCCTATCTCGGTGTTGCGAATTTCTGCAAGCCGGTCGTCATCAAGCATGCTGACATCCTTCTGGTTCAGGTGATAATTTCCGGATGTGGGCGTGTCGAGGCAGCCAATAATGTTCATCAGGGTTGATTTTCCTGATCCGGAGGTGCCCATGATCGCGACGTACTCTCCTCTGTTAATATCAATTGATACTTTTCTGAGCGCTCTAACAATCTGTGTTCCAACTTGGTAATTCTTTACAATATCCCTTAATTTGATAACATTTTCCATCTGAAAAAATTTTGAATGACAAATTTACTGTATTTTTCCATATACCTTGAAAGATTTGAAGGCCAGATTGGATATTATCAGAATCTTAGCACAAACTCCTCCTTTTGCAGTCCCGTTTTGCAGATAAAAATTCCAATTTCGAACAAATCCAGGGCTACCCGGACAGCTGGATTATTTTTATGGCTGGACCATACAGCCTCCATGGCAGGAGAAGTGTGGATACCCGCAAATATAACAACACCTTGATAATTTGATTGTTTCAAAATATCTGAAAGAATTTTGTCGCAACTTCCCGGATCAAGCGGATTTTGTACAACAACGAAATCTGCGGCCATTGGCTTCCCAGTTTCGAAAATTTCGATGTTTTCAACTTCATAAACTTCAATCAGCCGTCGGCAAAAAGAGCGAAAATGATCATTATCGACCTGCGCCTTAACGACCTTCCGGTTGTCAGCCAAGGCCAACGCCATCAGTGTGACTCCAAAAGTGGAACCATAAAAAGCAATTCCTTTAGGCCTGAAATCATTGACCAGTCTGAATAATAACAGGTCATACTTTGAAGAGAATTTGTGAATCCGCAAAAATTCGCTGTGGCAGCATCCCGTCCATTCTTTCTGACTAAAAGAGTTGATATCCAGAATCTCCAGCATATTCTTAACATTGTCATCAGCAGCCTTCAAAAGTGGATAAGCCGAAAAATTACCTATATTCCCGATTACCTGCGTAATGAGTCGGAACAAAAAGGGTGAATGAATCCCGTGCCCCTTGCTATGCCGGGCCTTAAAGAAGTAAGAGATTCGCTTTTTCAGGTAGTAGTTCATAAATTTTCGCTTCCCCGAAATTAGGTATTTTAGCCACATCCCCTCTCACCTTAATCACTTTCTGATTAACTTTAGGCACTCGATGCTTTGGGCACCCGGTTCAATTGTTATGACTGGAATCTTGGAACAAGACATAAAATTCCTTCCGGGGGTTGGCCCCAGGAAAGCTGCAATTCTCAGTCAGGAGTTGAAGATCACCACTGTGGCAGAGCTGATCTATTATTTTCCCTATAAACACATCGACCGAACCAAGTTTTATAAAATCCGGGAGATCAATGAGACCTTGCCATTCATACAGATTCAAGGAGTGATAAACACGATTGAAACCGTAGGAATCGGCCGTGCGCAAAGAATGGTCGCCGATTTTTACGATGGTGAAAATCACCTGGAATTAGTTTGGTTCAGGGGAATCAAATTCATTAAAGGGACGCTCAAAACAAATATCCCCTATATCATTTTCGGCAAACCAACCGAGTTTAATGGCCAATGGAAACTCGTCCATCCAGAGATAGAGGAAGTTAAGGAGGAATCAGTTAGGAACGAAGGCTTTATCCAGCCTTTATACAATACAACCGAGAAAATGAAGAACAGTTTTCTCGTTTCGAAGTCCATCCTGAAACTGCAGCACACGGCACTGCAACTTTGTAAAAATAAGATTACCGAGACACTTCCCGATTGGCTGATCGATCAGCTAAAACTGATCCCCCTGGAAACGGCACTGATCAATATTCATTTCCCCCTTGATCCGGCTACCCTGCGAAGGGCGGAATACCGGCTAAAATTCGAAGAGCTTTTTTATATTCAGCTCAAACTCCTGCACCTCAAACACGAACGGCAAAATAAGTTTAAAGGACAGATATTCAAGGAGGTAGGAGATCATTTTAACAATTTCTTCTACCATCATCTTCCCTTCGAACTGACTGGTGCACAAAAACGGGTGGTCAAAGAAATCCGTAAGGATACCAGGTCTGGAAAGCAGATGAATCGGCTCTTGCAGGGCGATGTTGGAAGTGGTAAGACCATGGTGGCCCTGATGATTTCTCTGATTGCCATGGACAACGGGTTCCAGGCTTGTATGATGGCTCCTACCGAGATATTGGCCCAGCAGCATTACCAATCTGTGATGAAACTAATTGGTGATCTGCCTGTTAACGTCCGTTTACTGACAGGCTCGACCAAAAAATCGGAGCGTACGGTCATCCACCAGCAACTGTTGGACGGTTCGCTCAACCTGCTGATCGGTACGCATGCTTTGCTGGAAGATATTGTCGAATTTAAAAACCTTGGCATGGTGGTTATCGATGAACAACACCGTTTCGGCGTGATGCAGCGGGCCAGGATGTGGCGGAAGAATTTCATCCCACCCCATGTGCTGGTCATGACGGCCACACCGATTCCCCGAACCCTGGCCATGACCGTCTATGGTGACCTCGATGTCTCTGTCATCGATGAGCTGCCACCGGGAAGGAAGCCTATCCGGACCTACCACTATTACGACAGCCATAGGGCCGAACTGAATCAGTTTATCCGCAAGGAGGTTTCTTTGGGCCATCAGGTTTACATCGTTTTCCCCTTGATCAAAGAATCTGAAAAACTGGATTTTAAGAACCTGGAAGAGGGCTTCGAACATTTGAGGGCAGCCTTCCCTCCTTCTGAATATTCGATCAGCATGGTTCATGGTAAGATGAAACCATCGGCAAAAGAGGAGGAAATGCGACGTTTCAAGAATGGGGAGACGCAAATTCTGGTTGCCACTACCGTGATAGAAGTCGGCGTGGATGTCCCAAATGCTTCTGTCATGGTAATCGAGAGCGCCGAGCGATTCGGACTTTCCCAGCTGCACCAGCTCCGGGGCCGCGTGGGACGGGGTGCCGATCAATCTTTTTGTATCCTGATGAGCAGCGTTAAACTCAGCCACGAAAGCAGGCAACGGCTCTCGACAATGGTTGCCACCAACGATGGTTTTGAAATCGCCGAGGCCGATATGCGCCTTCGCGGTCCGGGCGATTTGGAAGGAACGCAGCAAAGCGGAATGGCCTTCGACCTGAGGATTTCGAACCTGGCTAAAGATGGTCAGGTGCTTCAATATGCCAGAGATAAGGCAGAAGAGATTTTGGATTCCGATCCGCTGCTGCAAAAATCAGAAAACAACATCCTGGTAAGGCAATTGCATGCATTGCGCAAAAACCATCTCAACTGGGGAGCCATCAGTTAAAACTATTTTTATTGCTTTTAAATTAGTTTTTAATACTCCGATTTCACAGTGTTCTCAGGCATTTATCGAAAAAGTGATTACTTTTGATCAAACAGAAGCGTTTACAAAACTGATTGCAGTGAATTCCAATATGATTAGTCATACGGGCACCATTAAATCCATTAACAATCAGTGTCTTATTGTTAAAATCATATCTGAAACCGCCTGTGCGTCCTGTCATGCCAAAGGGTCCTGCTCTTCTGCCGGGCAGTCCGAAAAAGAGATAGAAGTCAGGCAGACTGAAGGTGAATTCAATATCGGAGAACAGGTTTTAGTTCTAACTTCGGATGGACAGGGTTACAGGGCATTATTATATGCCTATTTGCTTCCGTTGATACTTCTCGTAACCTGCCTGATAGCTCTTCTTTCCATTACCAAAAATGAAGCAACCGCAGCTGTAGGCGCTATCATTTGCCTGGCCCCTTATTATTCGCTGCTCTGGCTTTTCAGACATAAGATCCAGGACTCCATCCATTTTACCGTGCAAAAACTATCAAAACTCACCTTGAATGAGTGAAACGCTAATATATACAATCGTTGTAATCAGTGCCATCGGAGCCGTTTCGGCCGTTGTCCTTTATTGGGTATCCCAGAAATTTCAGGTATATACCGATCCGCGAATTGATGAAGCAGAGGCGTTGTTACCCGCTTCCAACTGCGGAAGCTGTGGATTTCCGGGTTGCAGGGCTTTTGCGGAGGCCTGTGTGGCAGCAGAAAACATGTCTAATCTCTCCTGTCCGGTAGGGGGTGCGGAAACTATGCAGGCAGTGGCGCGTCTGTTGGGACTCGAGGCGGGTCATTTCAAACCCCGGACTGCAGTGCTCAGGTGCAACGGAACCTGTGAGTACCGACCCAAAACCAGCAACTATCAGGGTGTAAAGACTTGTATTGCTGTTTCTTCGCTTTATCGGGGAGAGACTGATTGTCAATACGGTTGTCTGGGTTATGGCGACTGTGTGCCTGTTTGCCAATTTGATGCGATCCACCTAAATCCGGTCACCCATTTGCCTGAAGTTGACGATGTCAAATGCAATGGCTGCGGGGCCTGTGTGGATGCTTGTCCGAGACTGCTGATTGAACTACGCAGACAGATGCCCAAACACCGGAAGATCTTTGTGGCCTGCAGGAACCAGGACGAAGGACTGGTCGCATTGAAAGCATGCAGCGTAGCCTGTACCGGTTGCTCGAAATGTTTTGAAGTCTGCACATTTGGTGCTATTGAGATGCAAAAAAATCTGGCATATATTGACGCAGAGAAATGTACTTTATGCCGCAAATGTGTTTCGGTTTGTGAGAGTAACTCCATTCTGGAAATGAATTTCCCGGCAAGAAAAATTAAGAATGAGGCTTGAAATGAAAATATTAAAGACATTCAGATTTGGCGGGATCCACCCGGGAGCGGAAAAGCTTACTGCCGGGAGGACCATCAGGGTACTGTCACTGCCTGAAAAAGTTATATTGCCAGTGGTTCAGCACGCCGGGTCGCCTGCCGCTGTCATAGTCAAGGTGGGAGACCGGGTAAAAACCGGTAGTCTCATTGCCCGCATGTCGGGTGCCGTCTCGGCTAACATTCATGCCTCCGTATCTGGTATCGTGACAAAAATTGAGGAAACCGTGGATGCGTCCGGATACAAGATAAATTCCGTGCAGATCACAAGGGAAGGCGACGACTGGGACGACTCTGTCTCTTTAACTCCTGTCATCAAGGACTTTACACCGCAGGAAATACTTCAAAAAATCAAAGAAGCAGGGATCGTCGGAATGGGTGGCGCCTCTTTCCCTACGCATGTCAAGCTGGAAATTCCAGAGGGGATGAAAGTGGACACCTTACTGATCAATGGGGTCGAGTGTGAGCCTTATCTCACCGCCGACCACCAGTTGATGCTGGAAAAGGGAGAAGAAATTCTGCAAGGCACCCAACTGCTGATGAAAGTACTTGGCGTAGATCGTGCCATCATAGGGATCGAAGTCAACAAGCCGGATGCCATCCACTCGTTGAACAATCTGTCAAAAAAATACGTGGGCATCACGGTCGAAGCCCTGGCAATGAAATATCCACAAGGAAGTGAGAAGCAACTCATTCAGGCGCTTACGGGCAGGCAGGTTCCGCCGGGTGCCCTGCCGGCGTCGGTGGGCGTGTTAGTCAACAATGTCGCAACGACTTATGCGGTCTACGAAGCCGTTACCAAAAACAAGCCGTTGATTGAACGTGTTGTCACCGTAACCGGGAAGTCGGTAAAGTTGCCCGGGAATTTCCTGGTAAGAATCGGGACACCCATCAATGAGCTGATTGAAGCGGTCGGTGGAATGCCTGAAAATACAGGGAAAGTGGTGATCGGCGGACCCATGATGGGACGTACGGTGGCTAATCTCCATATTCCGGTGACCAAAGGAATGTCCGGAATTGTGCTGATACCTGATTCTGAGGCTTCCCGGCAGACGGATCTGCCCTGCATCCGGTGCGCCAAATGTGTGGAGGGGTGCCCGATGAATCTCGAGCCCTACCTGATGATGCAGCTGGTCGAAAAGGGGATGTGGGATCTTGCTGAGGAGAATCACATTACAGATTGCATGGAATGCGGATCGTGCTCTTTTACCTGTCCGTCGGCAAGACCCATCCTTGACAATATAAGGATCGGCAAGTCAAAAATTCGCAAAATTAGGTCAGATCAACAGAAATCAAATGCAAAAAGCTAACATTCAATAGTTAATGAGCAATATTTTAACCGTTTCGCCCTCACCCCACACCAAAGGGGAAGAATCCATTCCGAAAATCATGCGGACTGTGATCGTCGCCATGATTCCTGCGATGATCATGTCAGTCATTTTTTTCGGTCCTGCCAGCCTTAAGATTATGGCAGTTGCGGTAATTGCCTGCCTGCTTTTTGAATATTCCATTCAAAAATACCTACTCAGAGTTCCAACGACTATCCGTGACGGGTCGGCCGTTATCACAGGATTACTGCTCGCCTTCAATCTGCCTTCAGGTATTCCGGTCTGGCTGGTCGTTGCAGGTTCGCTGGTCGCGATTGGAATCGCGAAACTCTCCTTCGGCGGACTGGGTCAGAATCCTTTCAATCCGGCATTGGTGGGACGTGTATTTCTGCTGATTTCTTTCCCGGTTCAGATGACCACCTGGAGTGCCAACATCACGACTACAGATACCTTCACCGGTGCAACGCCGCTGGGATTGCTGAAAGAAGGGTTGAGAAGTGGTAAATCCCTGACTCAGATTGCCTCAGACAGTCAGATTCCAGGATATTTTGATATGTTCTGGGGAAACATGAGTGGTTCGCTGGGTGAAATCTCGGCCATTGCCATTCTGCTGGGCGGACTCTACCTGCTCTGGAAAAAAATAATCACCTGGCATATCCCTGCAGCTGTGCTGGGTTCTATTTTCCTGTTTGAGGGAATCCTCTGGATTTTGGCTCCCGGACGCTTCATGGATCCTGTCTTCCATCTGATTACAGGAGGGGCCATGCTTGGGGCCTTCTTCATGGCTACCGATCTGACCACTTCACCAATGACGCCCAAAGGCAAGCTGATCTTTGGCGCCGGAATCGGCGTAATCACTATGTGCATCCGGAATTTCGGTGCCTATCCCGAAGGAATATCTTTTGCTATACTGATCATGAACGGATTCACGCCGTTGATCAACGCGACTGTCAAACCCAAAAGATTTGGAGGAAAATAATTATGGCACAACCGGAATCCAATTTCAAAAATATGTTTTTGGCGCTTTTCACTGTGACTTTCGTGGCGGCCGCCATTCTTGGGCTTGTTAACGAAAGGACCAAAGCGGCCATTGCCCGGGCGGATATTGAACAACAGAACCTGGCCATTGCGGCCATCCTTCCTCCCTTTACTTACCTGGGGAAAAGCTACAAATCCCTACCCAAAGACGAAAAAGATTCGTTGCAGTTTTTCCCAGCTTTCGGCAAAGACAGTGCACTGGTCGGAACTGCCGTCAAGACCTACTCGAAGAAGGGTTTCTCCGGATTGGTCACGATAATGGTTGGCTTCACAACAGAGGGGAATATTTCAGGTTTCAGGGTTTTGGAACACAAGGAGACGCCAGGTCTGGGGTCAAGAATGTACAACTGGTTCTCGGATAAGAATAAACCGAAACAGAATGTGATCGGCACGAATCCGGATAAAAGCAACTTCATGGTAATGAAAGACGGCGGATCATTTGATGCTATTACAGCTGCAACGATCTCATCCAGAGCCTTTCTGGAGTCCATCCGAAGGGCATACGACACCTGGAAATCCGAAAAAGCTTTAAACGCGCCCACTACCGTAAAGGCCGGACCCACAAAGAAAGGAGGCACATTATGAACCGCATGCAGACATTTCTAAACGGGCTGATGAAGGAAAACCCGATTTTCGTGATCATGTTAGGGATGTGCCCGACCCTCGGCGTCTCCTCCAATGCTATCAACGGCATCGGCATGGGACTTGCTACCACCTTTGTGCTGGTAATGTCGAACCTGATTGTCTCGCTGGTGGCAGGCTATATTCCTGATAAAGTGCGTATTCCAAGTTATGTAGTCATCATTGCCACCTTCGTCACGGTGGTTCAACTCACCATGCAGGCCTACCTGCCCTCTCTCTATGCTTCGCTGGGATTATTTATTCCGCTGATCGTCGTTAACTGCATCGTACTGGGTCGCGCGGAGGCCTTTGCCTGCAAAAATGGTGCCGTCCTCTCCATCCTCGACGGACTCGGAATGGGTTTCGGCTTTACCTTCGCCCTGACGCTGCTCGGCTCGATAAGGGAGTTTCTGGGTACAGGAAAAATCTTCGGACTGACACTTTACCCCGAGAATTATGGAAGCCTGCTCTTCGTACTGGCACCTGGCGCTTTCATTGCACTGGGATACCTGATCGCCATCATCAATAAAATCAAAAAAGCCTGATTATCATGCAATACCTTATCATAATCATCTCCGCCATCCTTGTTAACAACATTGTTTTGGCACAGTTTCTGGGTATTTGTCCGTTTTTAGGCGTCTCCAAAAACAGTACGACCGCCATCGGAATGGCCGCGGCGGTCGCGTTTGTGATGACCCTTTCCACAATTGTAACCTATTTGATTCAGTACTTCATTCTGGACCCACTGCATGTCGGCTACTTACAGACTATTTCCTTCATTCTTGTGATCGCTGCGCTGGTACAACTGGTTGAAATCATCCTGAAAAAAGTGAGTCCGTCGCTCTACCAGGCACTCGGCGTTTACCTCCCGTTAATTACCACCAACTGTACCATTCTCGGAGTAGCCATCCTAACCATTACCAAGCAGTTCAACCTGATCGAGGGAGTGGTATTTGCCATTTCCACCGCCTGCGGATTCGGACTGGCGTTGCTGATTTTTGCTCACATCCGCGAACAAATGGAGCTTATGAATATCCCCGAAGGGTTAAAAGGTACCCCGATAGCCCTTATTACGGCCGGTATTCTCGCCATGGCATTTATGGGATTCTCGGGTATGGTATGAAAAATAATTATCCCAATAGCCTTCAAACTTTCTGAGACACAATCTTCTTTATCTCGCCAAATCATATATATTTTTCGCACTTTTGGCGAAATATAGATTTCTTTATCCTGCCAAATCATCTATATATTTTGTACATTTTGGCAAAACCTGAAACATGGATGCAGGCTTTTAAAATACTCACAAATTATCTTACACCTATCCTTAAAAAACAAAAAAAGGTTGTATTCTTTGATGAATTTCCATGGATAAACACCCCTCGTTCGGGCTTTCTACAGGCATTTGAAAATTTCTGGAATACCTGGGCATCCCTTCAGAAAAACCTTGTAGTTGTCATTTGCGGCTCCGCTGCTTCCTGGATGATACAAAAAATAATCAACAACAGGGGGGATTACACAACAGGGTAACACGGAAAATCAGACTATTACCATTTACAGTCGGCGAAACAGAAAAATTTCTAAAGAGCAGAAAAATAAAACTTGACAGATACCAGGTATTACAACTTTATATGGTGATGGGTGGTGTTCCCCAATATTTGAAAGAGATTGAAAAAGGAGAAAGCGCTACCCAGGCTATCGACAGAATTTGCTTTACAAAAGACGGTCTTTTACAGGATGAATTCGAGAACCTCTATCATTCGCTGTTTGATAATGCCCGATACCACATGGAGGTGATCAGGGTTCTGTCCAGAAAAAAAGCGGGGCTTACAAGGGGTGAAATCATTGAAAATTGCAAGCTGTCTTCCGGTGGTGGTATCACACAATTATTGGAAGAGCTCACTGAATCCGGTTTTATTACTCCTTATATTCCGTTTAACAAAACCAGAAAAGACAGCGTCTATAAATTGACTGACGAATATTCGCACTTCTATATAAAATTTATTGAAAACAGCCGGTCGGCAGGTCCCGGAACATGGATCAGACTTTCTACATTGGAAGTGTTTTCTTTTCAGTTTTACCTACCTTTGCCAAAAATCAGGCGGATATGTTAAAATCGATGACCGGTTACGGCAAGGCAGAGTGTGAACTCTCACAAAAGAAAGTCACCATTGAGATTAAATCTCTGAACAGCAAGCAAATGGATCTCAATACGAGGATCTCGCTCCTCTTCAGAGACAAAGATCTGGAAATACGCCGGGAACTTTCTGACAAGCTGATTCGTGGTAAGGTAGACTTCATTCTATATACCGAATCGCTTGGTGATGAATCAGCGACGAAAATCAATGCCGGTATTGTAAGGAGTTACTACAAGCAGATGGAAGAGATCTCTGCCAGTCTGAATATCCAGTTAGACAACAACATTTTACAGACAATACTGACCCTGCCGGAAGTCGTGAAAAACGATAGGCAGGAACTAGACGAGCAGGAATGGAAAAACATCCTGGGTAAAATCTCGGAAGCGATCGTTTCGCTCGATCATTTCCGGATACAGGAAGGTGCCGTTCTGAAGCTGGATCTGGTCTCCAACATTCAGTCCATCACCTCTTTGCTTTCTGAAGTTGATCAATACGAAGAAGAACGGGTCACCCGCATCAAAGAGAAAATCTACGAAGGGCTGAAAGATATCTCCATCGAACTGGTCAATGAAAACAGGCTGGAGCAGGAGATGATTTTTTACCTGGAAAAGATGGATGTCAATGAAGAAAAAGTCAGATTACTGAACCATTGCAACTATTTTCTTGAGACGCTCGAACTGGATGAACCCGTTGGCAAGAAGCTCGGATTCATCGCCCAGGAAATCGGTCGGGAGGTGAATACGCTTGGCTCCAAGGCAAATCATATGGAGATGCAGAAGCTGGTCATCCGGATGAAAGACTCACTCGAAAGAATCAAAGAACAGCTGCTCAATATTTTATAATCATATTGGAACGGATGAAGGAAGGAAAAGTCATTATATTCTCAGCTCCCTCCGGCGCTGGTAAAACAACCATTGTCAGACACCTGCTTTCGAAAGATCACAACTACGGATTCTCTGTTTCCGCAACAAGCAGAAAACCAAGAGGTTCTGAAGTCGATGGAGTGGATTATTTTTTCCTGACAGTCGACGAATTTAAGGCTAAGATTGCGAACGACGAGTTTTTAGAGTGGCAGGAAGTTTATCCGGACAATTTTTACGGATCGTTGAAGAGTGAGGTATCGAGAATTCTCGGCTACGGACAAAATATCCTGTTCGACGTCGATGTAGTTGGAGGCAGCAATATCAAGAAATATTTCGGAGAACGGGCGCTTGCATTTTTCATTCAGCCACCCTCTCTGACGGAACTCGAGAAAAGACTCATTGCGAGATCCACTGAAGGTCCGGAGGTCATACGGAAAAGAATTGAAAAGGCCGCTAGGGAACTGACTTTTGCCTCGCAATTTGATGTCATTATTATCAACGATACCCTGGAACATGCACTTCAACAGGTAGATGAATGCATCAGCGAATTTCTTAACTCATGAAGATTGCCATTTACTCCGGATCGTTTAACCCCATTCACAACGGGCATCTTGCTGTAGCACGAGCAGCCCTGTCGGAAGGTTACGATGAAGTATGGATGGTGGTCTCACCACAAAACCCGCATAAAAGTAAGGAGGAACTCTGGCCTTTTGAGGAGCGCATGAAAATGGTGAAACTTTGTCTTGCCAATGAAGAACATATCAAATTCAGTGATTGTGAAAATACCCTGCCACGCCCATCCTATACGATCAACACGCTGGAATACCTCAGGGAACAGCATCCGGAGCATCAGTTCAGTCTTCTGATCGGCGGCGACAACCTTCAGAAATTTCATCTTTGGAAAGATTATCAGAAAATAATTGATTCATTCGGGCTGATCGTTTATCCACGGGCTTCAGGGAAAGCCATTCAATTTGAAAATCAGTCGGGTATCCATATCCTCAGCGCTCCGTTGCTGAATATAAGTTCCTCGGGAATAAAAAAACTATTGACTGAAAACCAGTCCATTCATGGTTTAGTATCCACGGAAGTGGAAAAATACCTTCTTCAAAAATTCAAAACCACTCGTTCGGAACCAAAATTTTAGTGTAAATTGTGTTCGAATGCCGAACGATCTGAAGGCTTAATCCGGTTACTATTTGTCGATGACTAATGCTAGTGGACATTATGCTGATGTGATTCTGCCCTTACCGCCGGCAGGGTGTTTCACCTATCTTATTCCCGATGAATTATTAGGCAGGATTTCGCCCGGGATGAGAGTTGTCGTGCAATTTGGTGCCAGGAAATTCTATTCGGCACTGGTCAGAAGTGTCCATGACAACAAGCCGGAAACAATTCTGCCCAAGCTGGTAGAGAATGTTATCGATGAAAAACCCATTCTTTTTGAAAGCTGTTTCCTGCTGTGGGAATGGATTTCAACCTATTATCATTGCTCTTTGGGCGAAGTGCTCAAGGCAGCGCTACCTTCCGGACTCAAACTCGAAAGTGAGACAAGCGTCACGCTAAATGAAGATTCATCCGATAATACTGATGTCTCTCTCTCACCAAAAGAGATTCTCCTGCTTGGCATCATCAAAGAGAAAAAAAGCACAACAGTATTCGAATTAAACAATACTGCGCTGAAAAAAGGAACCCTTCCTGTCTTGAAGGAACTTCTCAGGAAGAGGCTGATTTGTGTTGACGAAGAGATGAGGGAAAGTTACAAAGTCAGGACAGAAACCTGCGTTAGACTTGGTTCAGCGATTGTTTCAGAAGAGAAATTGTTACGAACACTGGATCTGCTGGTTAAAATCCCCAAACAGCGTGAGATGGTGCACCTTTTTCTTCAGGAAAATGAAGCCATCCCGGATCTCAAAACAAAAGCATATCCCAAAAAGGCTTTGCTCATGAAAAGCGGTGCAACTATAAGTGTTTTCAATGCACTGGTAAAGAAGGAGATATTTGCTGTTTATGAACAGGTAACAGACCGGCTGGATTCGGTGGAAGGATCAACCCGGGCTCTTCATCCTCTTTATCCTGCCCAGCAGGAAGCGTACAATCAGATTGAGATTTCATTTACAAAGACGCCCGTAACCTTGCTTCACGGCGTTACTTCAAGCGGAAAGACAGAGATATACATCCATCTGATAGAGAAGACACTCCAGGAAGGGAAGCAGGTTTTATATCTCCTGCCCGAAATTGGATTGGCGACTCAAATGATTGGCCGGCTCATTGAGGTGTTCGGGAAGCAGACTGGCGTCTATCACTCCAAATTCAATGATTCCGAGCGAGTAGAGATCTGGAACAAAGTCCTTAATTTTCAGACTGGTAGCCAGGATCAATCCCATCAGCTGGTAGTGGGCACACGCTCGGCTATTTTTCTTCCCTTCTCCGCGCTGGGTCTGATCATTGTAGATGAAGAACACGAAAACAGTTACAAGCAATTCGATCCTGCCCCCAGGTACCATGCCCGTGACAGCGCCGTTGTGCTGGGTACGATGCTCAAAATACCGGTTCTGCTGGGCACAGCAACGCCTGCTGTTGAGACGTATTATAATGCAAAGTCCGGAAGGTACGGTCTCGTGGAATTGACCGAAAGATATGGGCAGATCGAACTTCCGCAAATTATTACTGCAGATCTGAAACGCGCCTACCAGCGAAAAGCGATGCGTTCGTACCTGACCCCTGAACTTTTTGACGAAATAACCTCCGCGCTGGGAAAAAAGGAACAGGTCATTCTCTTTCAGAACCGACGGGGCTTCTCCCCTTTTATTGAGTGCAAAAACTGTGGCTGGATCCCCAAATGTTCCAATTGCGACGTTAGCCTGACCTACCACAAAAATGTCAGACGGCTGGTCTGTCACTACTGCGGCTATTCCATCCACTATCCTTCCGTTTGCGGATCCTGCAAATCAGCCGATATAGATAACAAAGGATTCGGTACCGAGAAAGTCGAGGAAGAACTCTCTGTGCTTTTTCCGGATGCCGTCATCGAAAGGCTCGATCTGGATGCCACCAGGACGAAAAAAGGTTTTCAGAATATTCTTCAACGCTTCGACCGTGGTGATACCGACATCCTGGTAGGTACTCAGATGATTACAAAAGGACTTGATTTTGAACACGTTAGCGTTGTTGGCATTCTCAATGCGGATAACCTGCTCAACTTTCCCGATTTCAGGTCGCACGAAAGAAGTTACCAGCTGATGGCCCAGGTTAGCGGAAGGGCCGGGAGAAGACACAAACAGGGAAAAGTGATCATTCAGACTACTGATCCTGAACATTTCATCATTGGCAAGGTAGTAGCCAATGATTATGAAGGAATGTACAACCAACAAATTGCAGAACGGAAGGATTTCAAGTATCCTCCGTTTTACAGAATGATCCGCATCACCCTTAGGCACAGGGATCTTGCCGAACTGGATCGAATTGCCGCAGAGAGTGCAGAAGCGTTGAGAACCAGATTTGGTAACAGGCTTCTGGGTCCTGAATTTCCCGCTGTTAGCCGGATCAAACTGATGTACTTAAAACAGATGTGGCTCAAATTAGAACGTGAAATTTCTGTCACTTCTGCCAAACGCCAGATGCAGCAGATGCTGGAAAGCGTTAAGGCACGGGACAAAAACAAAACTGTACAGATAATTGTCGATGTAGATCCGATGTAGTTAACATCTTTTATGTCAAACCCACCATCAATTTTTCACTCCCCCGGTTCTCGTTGCGACTAAAATACTAACTTTGAAGCCGACTTAATAAAAATATTCATGGGAAAAGTTATTGCAATCGCAAACCAAAAAGGTGGTGTAGGAAAGACGACTACAGCCATTAATCTGGCTGCGAGTTTAGCAGTTCTGGAATTTAAGGTCCTCCTCATTGATGCCGATCCTCAAGCCAATGCAACCTCAGGAGTAGGCGTCGATGTAAGGAATGTTAAGACAAGTATATACGAGTGTGTTGTGGATGACGTTGACCCCAGGAATATCATTTTAAATACTAATACCCCCGGTTTTGATCTGATCCCTTCTCACATCGATTTAGTGGGCGCGGAGATAGAGATGCTGAACATGCCGAACCGCGAAAAAGTGCTGAAATCGGTCATTGAAAAGATCAGAAATGACTACGATTTCATTTTCATTGACTGTTCTCCTTCCCTTGGATTGATTACCGTTAACGCTTTAACGGCTTCCGATTCTGTTATCATTCCGGTTCAATGTGAGTATTTTGCCCTCGAAGGATTGGGAAAACTGCTGAATACCATTAAAATTATCCAGGGCAGGTTGAATCCGGATTTACAGATAGAAGGATTTCTGCTGACCATGTTCGACTCCAGGTTGAATCTCTCTAACCAGGTTCACGATGAGGTCAGGAAACATTTCCAAAGCATGGTATTTGAAACCCTGATTACCAGGAATATTCGCTTATCTGAAGCTCCGAGTTACGGTGTTCCGGTGGTTTCCTATGATATTGGTTCCAAAGGTGCCCAGAGTTATCTGAACCTGGCCCGCGAATTGCTGCAGAAAAACAAGATGACCAAAATGGACCATAAAGAAATTGTTTGACAATAAAAGAATTTTGAACGTATTATGCAAAAACGCAATGCACTCGGCAGAGGTTTAGGTGCCCTGATTGATGACTCCAACTCGCTTCGGGAGCAGAATCCTGTATCCAATGAAATTCTGATCTCCGAAATCGAAGCTAATCCGTTTCAACCGCGAGTCCACTTCGACGAAGAAGCACTGAATGAACTGGCAATTTCTATCAAGGAATTAGGTATCATTCAACCAATAACTCTCCGCAAACTGGACCAAAAAAGATACCAGATCATCGCAGGGGAGAGAAGATTCCGTGCTTCTAAATTGGCAGGCTTGACCACGATTCCTGCATTTGTCAGGGAGGCTGGTGACGAAGCCATGCTTGAACTTGCCCTCGTAGAAAACATCCAGCGGGAAGATCTGGATGCCATCGAGGTAGCCCTGAGCTATCAGCGTTTAATGGAAGAATGCAAACTAACGCAGGAAAATCTCAGCGACAGGGTAGGTAAGAAAAGGTCGACCATCTCCAACTACCTTCGACTGCTAAGATTGCCTGCCGTCATTCAGAAGGCCATCAGGGAACAGGAAATTACGATGGGACATGCGCGCGCCCTTATCAACATCTCTGATTCTGAGACCCAGGTAATGGTTTACCGTCAAGTGGTCAAATATGATTTTTCGGTACGCAAGACCGAAGAAATCGTTCGTAAGCTAAGTGGTGGAGAAGCGGAGTCTCCGACGCCGGCTTCTTCAAAAACCGATTTGATTGTGCAAGAATTTGGTGACTTGAAGAAACATCTTGGTAAATATTTCTCTGCCAACATCGGACTGAAGATTAACGAAAAATACAAAGGTAAAATCGAAATTCCGTTCAAGGATTCCAAAGACCTCGAACGAATAATAGGAATTTTTGACAGATTAGACTCATAGTCAAATCTTTAATCTGAAAGAAACTATTTTGAAAGGATTTTTTGCAGCTATCATATTAATTATTTTATGCTTTAATTTGGAAGCACAGGAGTTCAGTGTCCCAAAAGACAGTCTGAAAATTTCTGTTTCAAAACAAAAAAAAGTACTTTCACCGAAGAAAGCTTCCATCTATGCCGCATTATTTCCGGGTCTTGGACAAGTTTATAACGGCAAATACTGGAAACTTCCTATTGTATATGGAGGTTATGCAGGTTTAATTTATGTATTGGGCTGGAACAACAACAACTACAACGACTATTTTGAAGCATACAAAACCATGTCCAAATATCAGACTGTTGATCAGATGAGTCTGGCAGATAAAAATTATCTGAACGACCTTTTTAAGATCCCTTACTGGAATCTGAACGTCAATCCGTCCCGCTTCGCAACATTCAAAACACAGCTAAGTACAGGGAAGGATTTTTACAGGAGGAGCAGGGATATGAGCATTATCATGATTGCCGCTTTGCATGTTTTGAGTATCATTGATGCAAGTGTTGATGCCAATCTATTTGATTTTGAGATCAATGACGATTTAAGTATGCGTCTTAATCCGATGCCGGTGACTTATGGAAATGGTCCGCAGGTGATAGGACTTAATATTGCATTTAATTTTTAACTTTGGAATTACTATGCTAATAAAATTAAACATACTCATTTTTGCCATTCTGGCTCAGACCGTAATCGCTTTTGCGCAGAAACCTTCTAAGACTCTTTCTGCCGAAGAAGAACAAAAAATTTGGGCAACGGATTCAGTTGGGAATAAGATGGCGGACAAGATGGTGAATGAAAATCTGAATCTTTTTGTCTCTGACAAACTTGATTCGCTCGTAAACACCTGGTACGTCAAAAATGCTTTTGTGTACGACAAGAGCGAATTTAATTCACTTCCTGAAGAAATCAAGACCTACCTACCTGACACCGTGTACATCAATCGCCTTCAGGCCATTGACTCATTCCTGCCACTTCCCTATAACGAAACAGTTCGCAATTTTATCGGGCTTTATACCATTCGCAAACGTGAGCTAACTTCCTATATCTACGGATTGTCGAACTATTACTTTCCTATTTTCGAGGAAGCTCTCGAAAGATACCAGCTTCCACATGAATTAAAATATTTGCCCATTATCGAGTCTGCTCTTAATCCTAAGGCATTTTCCCGGGCCGGAGCATCCGGATTGTGGCAATTTATGATCGGAACAGCCAAATTATATGGTTTGGAAGTCAACTCCTACATCGATGAGCGGAATGATCCAATTAAATCTTCTGATGCTGCTGCAAGATATCTGCGTGATCTTTATGCCATTTACGGCGACTGGCACCTTGTCATTGCCGCTTACAATTGTGGACCCGGGAACATCAACAAGGCCGTCAGACGCAATGGCGGACAACAAAATTACTGGGCAATTTATTATTCTCTTCCCAGAGAAACCAGGGGATATATTCCTGTTTTTATTGCGGCGTCCTATATGATGCATTACGGCAATGAGCACATGTTGAAAGCTGCAGAGCCCAGGTTTAAAACATTGACAGACACGATCGAGGTTCACAATTATCTAAACTTCGAACAACTTGCTGCTGTCATGAATATTTCAGTCGAAGAACTCAGGCAACTCAATCCACAGTACAGGCGTGACATCGTTCCTGCCAGACCTGAGAAACCTTATCTGCTGAAATTACCTTCGGAAAAAATTTCAGCTTTCATAGACAACCAAGTCCAGATTTTTGCTTATGAAAGGGAAAGATATTTCCCTAATAACCAGCTGGTTCCACTTAAAAATGTACGTTCGCGTGGATCAAAAACTAATTATGCAGGTGCAGCAGGCATGAAAGAGATCACTCATGTTGTTGCTTCGGGGGATAATCTGGGATCTATTGCCAGTAAATACAGGGTCTCAATTGACGACTTGAAAGAGTGGAACAGTTTCCGGAAGAAGACCCTGCAGATTGGTCAGCACGTCATAGTCTATGCTCCTTCAAAAACATTAAAGATTCAGGAAGCCAAGATAGAAAAGTCCAAAGCTGATCAGCCTTCACTTGCAAACAATTCTTCTCCTGAAACGAAAAAAGTTGAGACAGCTTCTATGGCTTCATCAACTGCTCAGGCCGGCAAAGAAACTACTACTTCTGAGGAATTCATCTTATATACGGTTCAAATCGGTGACAGCCTTTTCACTATTGCAAAAAAATTCCCCGGAATAACAGATGCTGATCTGATAGCCTATAACAAAATCCGCAACGTCAGAGGCCTCTATCCTGGACAACAGATTAAGATTCCTAAAAGAGCCTGAGGCATTTACTGACCCTGTCCTTTGAACTGGGTACGCAAGGCAACACTATCAACCAGGTAAGGAGTATCTCCCCTCCAGGGTAAAGTCGAATTCTTCTGGGAATAATGAACAACTACACTTTCACCCTGCAGCTTTTCAATTTTCCTTGCGACCTCTTCATCGGTGACTGAGAAGAAAAATTTTTCAGATGCGATTGCCATGTTTGTGGTCGACTGGACACTGCTCAGAATAATCTCACCTTCATAGGTCTTAAAGAGTGAACCCCTGCTCGAGAATTTTTGTAACAATCCTGCACGGTATCCTTCGCTGTAGTCAAAGAAGTATTTCCAGTAGATGAATGAGCCGACGAAAAGAACCAGTACGATCAGAAGCCGGGTTAAAAATTTTCTCATTTGTGTACAGATTTATGAACCAAATTTAGCATTAAATACTGTTATGCCGATTCAAAAGATTATATGCAGTTAAAATCATAGAGGATACTTGTCATATGACAGAAAAGACGAATTTTACGGATAATTTTAAAAACAAAAAAATGAGCGACGATAAGCAAATTATATTTTCGATGTACAAGGTGAGTAAGACCTACCCGCCTCAAAAACAAGTCATTAAAGATATTTCCCTCTCCTTTTTCCTTGGCGCCAAGATTGGCATCATCGGCTTGAACGGTTCAGGAAAATCAACCCTGTTAAAAATAATTGCAGGTATAGAGAAAGATTTCAATGGAGAGCTGGCCTTTTCGCCCGGTTATACGGTGGGACATCTATCCCAGGATCCCCAGCTGGATCCGACTAAAACTGTGATGGGAATCGTACAGGAGGGAGCCCAGGAAATTGTAGATTTACTTGCAGAGTTCGAAAATATCAATCTGCAATTTGGGCTGCCTGAAGTTTATGAGGATCCTGATAAGATGGACAAACTCATGGACCGTCAGGCGAAACTTCAGGAAAAGATAGATGCGACGGATGCCTGGAACCTGGACAATAAACTGGAGAGAGCCATGGATGCATTGCGTTGTCCAGACGGTGACACACCAGTTACAGTTCTCTCTGGAGGGGAAAGACGTAGGGTAGCTTTGTGCAGGCTTCTTTTGAAGCAACCCGATATACTGTTGCTGGACGAGCCAACTAACCACCTGGATGCAGAGTCGATCGACTGGCTGG
>Ga0209539_1000420_pt1 | contig 24625 bp, 17 predicted proteins | sample BarGraNGADG00312_2_FD_184499 | JGI IMG/M metagenome (GOLD analysis project Ga0209539, IMG submission 184499) | Arctic peat soil microbial communities from Barrow, Alaska - Barrow Graham LP Ref core NGADG0011-312 (SPAdes) (version 2) | ecosystem: Environmental > Terrestrial > Soil > Wetlands >...
CCTCGCCGCCCGCATCTACGGGACTTCCAAGCAAGCCATTGTTGTGGTGATCAAGGAGAACCCTCCCGAGAACGTGTGCGTCGCCGGTAAGATGGTCTGCGACGACCGCGCAATCCTCAAAGAAGAATAGCAGCCAGTGGGCAGGCTTTAGCCTGACCACACGGTGCATTGGCACCTCAAATCTCGCGCCGGTGGTGCGTAATTCCGATTATGCACGGCCGGCGGGTTACGTCCGCGAAACCACCCGCGGCGGTCGTGCGTCATAGCCAACAAAGGAACGACGCCTGTTTCGCTGGTATAATCTACCAGTAACACCGGCAATGCTTTGCACGCACGCTGACGCGAGACACTGCGCATCAGGCCGTGCGCGCCGGGAAGGACTGAAGAGCGTTGATGTTCCAGCTGCAACAATTGAAGATCAGCTTCGAGAACCTGGCGAGCGATGCCTGGGCGAAAATACGTAAGCTTCTGCCGATATGGGGCTTCCCCGCTATCCTCATCTCCCTCGGCCTGATATTCCTCGTCATCCAGGTCGCGGTGACGGCCGGTGGAGCCAGCAAGCCGGCAAAAGCGTACAAGCCGGAGTGGAACCGCACGGCCAATGAAGCTGCAGGCGACACGGAGCAGGCGGTCCAGGCCGCGGCCCAGCCTGCAGCGTTGTCCTCCGCGTCCTCGAGCGCGGTGCTTACGATCCCCACGACGACCCCGGTGCAGGGCAGCACCGCGGTGGACAGCGTCGCGTCTCTCAGCCCGGGCAGCGCGGTCCCCGGCCCGAACGCCGTGTTCGTGTTCAAGTGCTACGGGCGCGCCCACGGGGTGGGAATGTGCATGGACGGCGTGCATTACAGGGCGGAGGCGGGACAGGATTATCACCAGATACTGAACTATTACTACACGGGCATCACCCTTTCCAAGATCGACGACAGCATGCCGGTAAAGGTCAAAGGCCACGACGGCGCGGTGCGTACCATGAGCATGCATGACTACCTGATGAAGCTGCAGGAGGAGCCGAACGATTCGCCGATGGAGGAGCTCAAGTGCCTCTACGTGGCGGCGCGGACCTACGTGCTGTCCTGCAGGGTTCGCAACAAGCATCAGGGCTACGACGTCTGCTCGAGCGGCGACTGCTGCCAGGCTTTCGACGAGAACAAGTCGGTCGCGAACTACCCGAACAACAATGCCGCGGTCGAGGCAACGGCCGGAGAGATCATGACGAGCGAGGGCCAGCCGATCATAGCCGCCTACTGCGGCTCTTGCGGCGGGCACACGGACAACAACGAGGATGTCTGGGGCGGCTCGCCGATCTCTTACCTGCGCGGGAAGCCCGACAGCTACTGCGCCCAGTCTCCCCGCTTCGTGGCGACGAAGGAAATCTCCACGGGCGACCTCTCGGGCAGGGTCGGCGTGGGCGAGCTGAAGCTGGTCGATCTCTCGGACCGCACGCCGGGCGGTCGCGTTCGTACGGCCAAGTTCGTCGGCTCCTCGGGAACGAAGAACATGACCGGCAAAGCGCTGGCCGAGATGTTCGGGTTCAGGACGCCCCGGATCGAGTACTCCTTCCGCTGAGGACTCCCTGTGCCATCCCCGGATCAGGCCCTTTTAATCCTGCTTTGAGCCCATTGGGGACACTGTCGTAATCACTATGGAAATCCGGGACGTCTAAGCTATCATTAGACCGGTAGACGGGAACCCGAAGCCAGGTGCCGCAGGAGCGATCTGGTGTTCCGTCCCACAGATAGCTTGAAGCACAGAGAGCGTCGGGGCGACGCGCCTGCAAGGCGCGCGACCGAGTCGTACTCGGTGAGTACTCCGAGGGAGCGGAACGACGCAGGCGTGGATGCAGCGGCGCTCGAATGCCAGGATATCTGTGGGACGGAGCGCTAGTTCGCGTCCGCGTCGAGAATTTATGAAACTATCTCTGAAGTCGAAGTTCTACATACTGGTGCTCCCGTCCGCGGTCGTGCTCGTCCTTCTCATGGTCATGCTCATGCTCCCCCACGGCGGGATTCAATCCGACGTCACCCAGATCAAACAAGCCCTCGGGGAGGTCGTCGCCGCCGAGAGTTTCGCAAGGCACTACGAGCACCAGCTGAAGGAATGTGCGGCTTTCATCGCGTCGGGGTCGGCCGCGCACGAACAGATCTACGAGCAGGCCCTCAAGGATGCGGCTGCCGGCATCGATGGGTGGATCCTCGCTGAAAACCGGCACACGGGAGATCCCGCCACGGAGCACGCCGACGAGTTCAAGACGCTCGGCGAAACGAAGAAAGCCTACAGGGGTGTCACGACAGTCTGTGACAACGCGATAGCTCTGGCGAAATCGGGCCGGGCCCCGGAAGCGGCCGCCATCCTCCAGGCCGCCCTCGACGGCTCCGACGGCTCGACGGTGGAAGACAACATCAGCGAGCAGCTACCGGAAGAGGAAGCCCAGCTGAACCGCTACCTGGACAACCTGGCCGGGGCCGTCAAGACCTTGTTCCCGACAAAACTGCTGGGACTCGATCGCAACGTCACCAGCATGCGTGCCCACGTGACGAGCGCGGTGCTGGCCCAGCGCTTCGCCAGGCATTACGAATCGCAGGTGCGAAATACCCTCGCCTTCATCATGACCGCCCAGCCTCAGTACCTTGACCGGATCACCGCGTCGGCAGCTCAGGCGAGCCAGGCGCTCGAGCAGTGGACCGAGCAGAACGCGATACTGCGGGGAGAAAAATCTCCCGGTGGGACGACCGCGGCCGCCAACTCGCTCGACCGTAAGTACAAAGTCGCCAACGCTGCGAACGAGAAAGCCCTCGGCCTCGCGAAGGCCGGGGACGCTGCCGGGGCCCTCGCCATCGTTGAGAAAGAGATCGGCACGTCCCCGCAGTCCGGGCTTACGACGACGACAAACAAGGACGTCGAGGCTCAGAGGCGCTCGCTCGAGCTGGACGCCGACCACATCTCCTCGAGCAGCCGGAACTCGACCTGGGGCGTCGGTATAGTCGGCGGGCTGCTGGTGCTGGTCGCCCTCGGAGGCACTCTCCTCGTTTCGCGCACGGTCGTGGGGCCCGTCGTGCAGCTGAGAGACGCCGCTAAGAAGTTCGGTGAAGGCGGCGGTGAAGTGGACGTCGCCGTCAGGTCTCACGACGAGATCGGCGAGCTTGCGGAGTCTTTCAACGAGATGGCCGCGGCACGTTTTGCGGCGGAGCTTGAACTGCTGAACGCCCGCGACCTTCTGGAAGTCCGCGTCGAAGAGCGCACCCGCGACCTCGAGCACGCCAACGAGGAGCTCAAGGCGAGCGAGAGGAAATTCAGGCAGCTGGCCGAGACGCTCCCCCAGGTCGTCTTCGAGGTCGACTCGCAGGGAAAGATCTCCTACGTCAACGAAAACGCCTATTCGATGTTCGGATACACCCCCGAGGACGTGGCCGAGAGGCGCCTCGGCGCACTGGACATCATCGACGAACCCGACCGCGAGAGAGTAGCGGGAGCCATCGGGAAGATGATGGACGGGACCTCGACCGGCGCGGTTCGCGAGTACGCCGCGAAGCGAAAAGACGGCACCACGTTCCCTTGCATCGTCTACTCGACCCTGGTGACGGACGCGAACGGAAACCCGGCGGGCGTCAGGGGCATCCTGACGGACATGACCGAGCGGCACGAGATGGATAAGGCGCTGCGCGCGAGCGAGGAGCGGTACCGCGAGTTGTTCACGAACGCAAGCGAAGGCATCTTTCAAACCACGCCCGAAGGCAGGGTCATCAACGCGAACCCGGCGTTCGCCGCGATGTTCGGCTACGAGTCACCGGAGCAGGTCAAGCTTGAAGTCACCGACATCGCCACCCAGCTGTACGCCGATCCCGCGGACCGCGAGCGGCTTATTCGGCTGCTTGATGAAGAAGGCTTCGTCCAGGGCACCGAGATGAAGTTCAAGCGCAGGGACGGGACCACACTCTGGGTTTCATTGAACGTTCATGTCGAGCGGGACGCGAGCGGCGCTGTGATCCGCTTCGAGGGCACGACCGAAGACATCACGGCGACGAGGAGGGCGCGCAAGCGCCTGCGCCTTACCCAGTTCGAGGTCGATGGAGCGACAGACCTGATCGTCAGGGTGGGAAGCAGTGGAAGAATAGCCTACGCCAACGAGGCGGCGGCAATGTCGTATGGTTACCCGGTCGACGAGCTGATGGGAATGAACATCTGGGACATCAGCCCGAATTTCCCCGAGGATGAGTGGCCAGCCCTCCTCGACGCCATCCAGGTCATGGGAACGCTCCGGCTCGAAACGGTCGCAAGGCACCGGACTGGCCAGACCTTTCCGATCGAAGCGAACATCAGCCACCTCAGTTTCGAAGGAAAAGAGTACGTTGTGGTGTTCGGACGCGACGCCACCGAGAGGCGCCAGTCCGAGCTCCGGCAGGAGCGCCTGAACGAAGAGCTCCTGGCCACCAACAAAGAGCTGAACGATTTCGCATACGTGGTCTCGCACGACCTCAAGGCGCCGCTGAGAGGCATTGGCTCGCTTGCCTCATGGCTGGCGACGGACTACGCTGAGGTGCTGGACGACGCCGGAAGGCGCCAGCTCGACCTGTTGCTCGAGCGCGCCAAGCGCATGGAGAGCCTCATCGAGAGCGTGCTCCAGTACTCGCGGGTAGGCCGGCTGAGAGAGTCGCGGGAGAGAGTCGATCTCAACGACCTGGTTGCCTCGGCCATAGACATGATCGCGCCGCCTGACAACATCAAGATCGTCGTGGATGGCACGCTGCCGAGCGTCCTCTGCGAGCGGACCAGGATGGCCCAGGTGTTGCAGAACCTCGTCGGAAACGCGGTGAAGTTCATGGACAAGCCCGACGGAGAGGTCGTGATCTCGTGTGTCGAGACACCGACTGAGTACAGGTTCAGCGTGCGCGACAACGGCCCGGGCATCGATCCGAGGTACCACGAGCAGATATTCCAAATATTCCAGACTCTCTCGACAGCGGAGGACATGGAGAGCACTGGCATAGGGCTGACGCTGGTCAAGAAGATAGTCGAGATGCACGACGGGCGGGTGTGGGTGGAATCGTCGGCTGGAAAAGGGTCGACGTTCTTCTTCACTCTCCCCAGGGAGTGATGGAGTTGAAGAAAAATGAAGCTGGAGGACCTATTGAAGAATAACAGGCCGATACTGCTGGTCGAGGATGATGCCATCGACCGGATGACGGTCGAGAGGGCATTGAAGGAGATCAAGGTCACCAATCGGCTGGACATGGTGAAGAACGGCGAGGAGGCGGTCGATTTCCTGAGAGATGCCTCGAACGTCAGGCCGGGAATAATCCTGCTCGACCTCAACATGCCAAAGATGAACGGCATCGAGTTCCTCAAGGTCATCAAGGCGGACGACGACCTGAAGAGGATACCCGTGATCGTGCTGACGACGTCGAAGGATGAGCGCGACCGCGTGGACAGCTTCAACCTCGGCGTGGCCGGCTACATGCTGAAGCCTGTCGATTACCTGCAGTTCGTGGAAGTGGTCAGGACCATCGACCTCTACTGGACTTTGTCGGAGCTGCCCGAATCATGAGCCCTCAAGAACCGCGGCTGAGGCTGCTGCTCGTCGAAGACGATGAGGTGGACAGGATGGCTTTCGAGCGCTTCGTGCAGCGCGAAAACCTCCCGTATGACTACGTCGTGACTGACTCTGTCGCCGGGGCCCGCGAGCTCCTGGGCTTCAAGGAGTTCGACATCATCCTTCTCGACTACAACCTCGGCGACGGCACCGCTTTCGACGTCATCGACCTCAAGCCCGACGCGCCCACGATACTCATCACCGGCGCCAGCCATATAGACCTTGCAGTCGCGGCGATGAAGGCGGGGGCTTACGACTACCTGGTCAAGGACCAGGAGCGAGACTACCTGCGGATCCTGCCAGTCGCCGTCCAGAGCGCGCTCAGGCGCAAGGAGATAGAGGACACCACCCGCATCCTGTCACACGCCGTGATGAGCGCTGCCGATAGCATATTCATCACCGACCTCGACGGTGTGGTCACCTTTGTAAACAAGGCGGTAGCCGAGACCTACGGTTATCGGGAAGACGAGATCCTGGGCCGGGACATCTCCGTGATCGGCAAGATCGGCCAGGAGCGCGAGTACTATCACCTGCGCAACGACGGCACCGAGTTCCCCGTCTCCCTCTCGCGCTCGGCGGTCACCGACGACGCCGGAAAAGACATCGCGTTCGTCGTGATGGCTCGTGACATCACAGACCGCAAGCGCCAGGAAGAGGAGCTCAAGCGGATAAACAGGGAACTGGAAGGATACGCGCATACGGTCTCGCACGACTTGAAAGGCCCACTCTCCTCGACTGTTCTCGCCGCGTCTACCCTGAACCAGTCCTTGCGCAAGCTCGGGACCATCGAGGAGCACCCGGAGCTGGAGCAGCTCCTCGAGGTGATCGACCGGAACGTGTGGAAGTCGGCCTCGCTCATCGACGACCTCCTGGCCCTCGCGGAGGCGGGACAGGTCCCCAAGGATGTCGAGGCGGTCGACATTGACGAGCTGGTGGAACGTGTCCTCGAAGAGAACCAGGGGGCCATCAGCGACAAGAACGTTCAGGTCGTCGTCGAAGGTGAGCTCGGCACGGTGACCGGCTCGCCAGCCCACCTGTACCAGCTGTTCGCCAACCTCATCGGGAACTGCATCAAGCACTGTGACAGCTCCTCGCCGGTCGTCACTGTTGCCGCCATCAAAGGCAGCGGAGCGGGCGCCCACCGCTTCCTGATACGCGACAACGGTTCCGGCATACCACCCGAGAGCATCGACCAGATATTTGCGCCTTTCTTCAAGGGCAAGACCGGGGGCACAGGCATAGGGCTCGCGACCGTCGAGAAGATCGTAACGCTGTATGGCGGCAGCATCCGCGCGTACAACGACGGCGGCGCGTGCTTCGACTTCTCGATCATGGATTATCCGGCGGTCGGCAAGGTCTAGACCTGCTTATTTAAACGGCTGCGCGCGCAACCTCCGCCCCGATGCATTAGAATGCTCTTCTGTGACAAAAGCCACGACCGACAGGATCAGCATGCGAGTACTCTTTGTCCATACTCAGGAAGACCACTACTCGATAGAGAAGCCGCTCGAGGGCCACGAGAGGATGCAGTTCGGCATCTCCTATATCTCCGCGCTGCTCAAGCGAGAGGGGCACGAGACGCGGCTCGTCGTCCCGACCCGCCAGAACGGCGAGGTCGTGTCCGAACATATCCGGGACTTCGACCCCGGGCTCGTGTGCTTCACATCTGTGTACACGGAGTACGCTTACATGGCGGAGCTTGCCGGGATCGTCAGGCGCGAGTTCCCTGACACGTTTCTTCTCGTCGGAGGCCCGCACGCGTCACTTAAGCCCGACGAGTGCCTCGAAGGGCCGTTTGACGCGGTCTGCGTGGGCGAGGGTGAATACGCGACACTAGAGCTGGTGGAGCAGCTGGAGAAAGGAGCCGCCCCTTCGGGCATAGCGAACCTCCTGATCAAGAGCGGGGACGACGTAGAGAGGAACCCTTCGCGTCCTTTCCTCGCCGATCTCGACGAGCTGCCTTTCCCCGACAGGAAGATGTGGCTCCCCTGGATGTCCAACGAGTACTCCCGCCCCTCCGTGCTCCTCGGTCGGGGCTGCCCTTTCCAGTGCACTTACTGCTGCAACCACGCGCTCGCCCGCCTGACCGAGGGCAAGTACGTGCGACTGCGTTCCCCTGAGAACGTGCGTGACGAGATCCTCGATCTCAAGGCCACCTACCCTTACATGAGCGAGGTCTACCTGGAGGTCGAGACTCTCGGTTTCAACCAGGAATGGGCCCTCGAGCTCTGCGACCTTTTAGAGGAGATGAACAAAGGCCTCGAGATCCCGATACAGTTCGGGTCGAACCTGAGGGTGACGCCGCATGCAGAGTACGACAACCTCTTCTCCGCCTTCAAGCGCTGCGGCTTCAGGTTCATCAACATCGGGCTCGAATCGGGCAGCGAGCGCGTGCGGCGCGACGTCCTCAAGAGGAACTACTCCAACGAGGACATCACCCGCACCGTCGCGACGGCCAGGCGGCACGGGCTCGAAGTGGGCATGTACATCCTCATCGGCATTCCCGGCGAGACAAGGCGCGATTTCCGCGAGACCATCAAGGTGACGCGCGCGTGCCAGCCGGGCTGGTTTCTCCTCAGCGTGTTCTTCCCTTACCCGGGCACCCGGTTGTACGACGTCTGCGTCGAGGCGGGCCTGCTGGAGGCGCCGCTGCACACCGGCCTGGAGCGGCGGACCCCTCTCCTCAACCTCCCGGGGTTCAGCAAGAAGCAGGTCGGCAGGAGGTTCACCTGGTGCCACTTCCTCTTCTATGGCGGGCACCGGCCTATGCCCGAGATCGCGCGGCAGGTGGCCCTGACGAAGATCTATTCCAACCCCCGGCTGCTGGGGTACTACAGGACGCTCAGCAAGCGCCCGACGCGCTGACCCTTCCGGCTGCATCCACTCTATTGAACCGCTGACAGCCCGCATGCATCCAAGGTATGAGGCGCCGCTTAAAAGAAACAGTGAACATGGCGGAAGAACAAGACTGGAACAGAATACACAGCAGGCGCGAGCAGCTCGCTGCAAGCCGGAAGAAGAAGAGGCGCCGTAACATCTCGCTCGCGGCGACGGCGGCCGTGGTCATCATCGCGTTCTTCGTCCTTCTGGGCCCCTGGGGCCTGCTGCTGAAAGACAAACCAGCGGCGAAGCCGACGGCTGCGAAGACAAAAGCGAAAGCCACCAGTCCCTCGAGCGCGGCCGCGGCGGACACGCAACCTCATGAGACACTGACCTCGGCTCCCGCCGCGGGCACCAGCGAATCCACCCCCGCCGCGAGCCAGCCAGCGCCCACGCCCGCGGCGGCTCCGCCCGCCCTCACCGCACCTCTCGAGGCAGGCCTGGCCTACCCGTACACAAAGGACGCGTCGGTCGCGTGCGGTCACTGGTCGCAGGGTTCCGAGGATTACCCCTACTTCGGTGCGCCGCGCGCGAACGGCCGCCTTCACGCGGGAATAGACGTCTACCCCAGGGCGGGCGCTGGCGCCCCGGTGAAAGCGCTCAAGGACGGGCGCGTGATAAAGGTCGCCTTGTTCTACACTCGCGCTTCAGGGGAGCAGACATACGGAGTGCTCGTGGACCACGGCGATTTTGTCGCCAACTACGCCGAGCTCCAGCCCACCGGGCTCAAAGCCGGCGACTCAGTTGCCGGCGGGTCTGTGATCGGCCACGTTAGCGGGACGCAGCAGCTCCATTTCGAGATGTACGCGCCGGGCACTACCAACTGGATCAACTGGTACGGCAGCAAGCCGGCGAACCTCACCGATCCCACCGCGTTCATGCAGAACCTCGTGAACTGATCGCGAGGGCTCGATGACAAATGCCCCGACCTTTTCTATATACTGATGATGTTACGAGTTTCTGAGTTGGTCCTCGCGATTAGGTGAAGGGGCGATATGGCTGGGGAAATGGAGCCCGGGAAGGGCAACGAGTCGGACCGGATCGAGGCCGAGAAGCTCCGGGCGGAAAACGTCGAACTCAAGCGCCAGGCGGCCGAGCGAAGCGGCGGAGGCTTCTGGCGGTCCTTCCTGTCCTGGGTGCTCATAATTCTCACAAGCGTCGCCATGTTCGGCGCGGTCCTGGCAACCTGGATCCACTACACAGCGTTGAACACCACCAGGTTTGTGAAAACCGTAGCGCCACTGATACAGGAGCCCGCGGTGAACAAGGCCATAAGCCAGGAGGCGGTCGCCCGCCTGTTCACCCGGTTCGATCTGAAAGCCCGCATCGAGCGGGACCTCAAGAACAACCTGCCGAAGAGCCTCCAGTCCGCGGCGAACCCGTTGTCCTCCGGCGCCGAAAATCTCTCGGTCTCTCTCACCAGGAGCATACTTAAGAGCCAGGCATTCCAGACGGCATGGAAGACCATACTGGCCACCGCACACTCCGAGGGCCTGAGCGCGATAAGGTCCAAGGGGCCCGTGAAGCTGAACGAGCAAGGCGAGGTAGTCCTCGACCTGTCCGCACTGTTGAACGACGCCAAGGACAAGCTCGTCTCCATCGGCGTGACCTCCCTCAAGAACACTAAGGTGCCGTCCGACCTCGGGACGGTCGTGCTCTACCGGAACGCCCAGCTGGGCAACGCCAGGCAGGCGGTGAAGGTTCTCGACACGCTGTTCTGGATCCTTCCCTGGGTTGCCGTGGCCTTGCTCGCCCTTTCCATAGCGGCGGCGAAGAGGCACAACCGCGCGGTCATCGAGGTCTCGGTGATGATAATCCTGTTCATGGTCGTGCTGGTGGTCGCGCTTAAGACGGTCCAGTACCACTACATCAACCCGATACACAGCGCCACCAACCGCACGGCGGCGATGGTCGTGGTGAGCCACGTGCAGGGTGGACTGAACCGTGTGGACCTCGGGGTGATAATTGTCAGCCTGCTCGCCATGATCGGCGCCATGGTCGCCGGGCCGTATGTCTGGGCGGGCAAGTTCCACGGCTTCATCTCTCTCCATGAGAGAAGAAAGAAGAAGCTGATCGAGGCCGGACAGCCCGCTCCCCCGGAGAACTTCTTCTCGAGGTTCGCGTGGCCGCTGCGCGTCGCGGGTTTCTGTGCCGCCTTGCTGCTGCTGCTCTATCTGCCGTGGGCAGACTTCGCGCTGGTCGCCATCGTAAGCGCTTGCTTCGCAGTTTACCTGGCCGCGATAGAAATCCTCAGGTAAGGCACCCGGCGGGCCGGGCGACCGGCGACTTCAGCAGCGCAAGCTCTCCTCCATGGACCTGAACATGGCCCTGACGCTCTGCGGTTACGCTCGCCGGCTTGCGATTCCTGCACAGTGTTTTGATTTCGAGATCAACTGCCTGTCTGACCGGAACAGGATGGCGGCTCGGGAGGTCGAAACAAGCTTTTGAGAAGGCTGCGGAGCCCGCGGGCGCCTGACTTCTCACGCCGATATCGCACACCCTTGGGAGGGAGTCATGGCAACTGTAGAGCCTTCTGAAAGCTGGATCCCGCTGCCGTACGAGGAATGGGCTGAGACGAAGAAGACTCTTCAGCTCTACACCCAGATCGCGGGCAAGATAAGGCTCGCCCTGGGCCCGCACAAGCCGGAATGGACAGGGGCCTCCCTGTACCTGACGGCGCGCGGCCTGACCACCGGCCCGATGCCAACCGGCTCGACATCACTGGAAGTCACTTTCGATTTCTTCGATCACACTCTTTCGGTCCTCAAGAGCGACGGCCGGGCCCGCGTCATTCCGCTGGTCCCTGCGCGCTGCGTCGCGGACGTTTATCGCGACGTGACCGGCGCGGTGCGGGAGTTCAGCGTGGCGGCCGATATCTGGCCGAAACCCCAGGAGGTGCCGGACACCACGCCGCTCCACGAGAACAGGCACAACCGGACCTACGAGCCCGACAAGGCGCTCCGCTTCTTCCAGGTTCTGACGGCGGTCTCCAACGTCCTGGATGCGTGGAGCTCGAGGCTGTTCGCGAGGACGAGCGTCCAGTTCTGGTGGGGCAGCTTCGATCTTTCAGTGCTGCTGTTCAACGGCAAGCACGCGAGTCCGCCTGACGGCGTCAACTACATCATGCGCTACGACCTGGACGCCGAGTTCATGACCGCGGGCTTCTGGCCCGGGGACGACGACGCTCCCGTGCCCGGGGCAGGATGAGGGTCTCGTGCAGCTTGACGCCAGTGACCGCCAGGATCCCAAGGACGACGATCAACAGCAGGACTGTCGCGGTATGTTGCTTCCAGCGGCGCGGAGGGCACGGCGGAGCACTATCGGACATCACCTTGTTCTTGTTTCGCATTGCGTCCTTCCACTGCGGCGCGACGGGATACTCCAGGCAGCGGTCCAGGCTGGAAAAGTGCTCCTAAAGATTACTTCATGCGGCACCGCCAGTACAGGCCTTCGGGGTCAAGTCATGCATCGTGCGTTTTGAGCGCCAAGTGTTTCCGAACCGGCCGGAGAAAACACTATATAGTTAGGTTGTTCGAAAGAATCACACCTGGGAGGGAGTCGTGAAAGGCATCATCGTCTACAGGAGCTGGTGGGGAAGTTGCAGGACGATCGCCGAGGCCATCGGCAGGGGGCTGGCCGAGTCCGGACACGAGGTCGGGGTCGTCTCTATCGAGGACGCGGGGGCTCCCGACCCTTCCCTCGACTTCGTGATCATCGGCGCCGCGACGCGATGGCCCGGGGCATGGCCGAAGATCAAGCGCTACACGAAGAAAGTGCTCAAGGCGGGCCCGCCCGGGAAGCCGTTCGCGGCGTTCAGCACCGGCGGCACGCTCACGGCCGAGAAGCCGAACGCGCAGGCCGCCGACATCCTCTACAACATCCTCGAGGAGGGCGGGTTCTCGGCACTCGCGCCTGCTCTGCAGGTGTCTATCGAGGGTTACCACGCGCCGGGGAGGACCCAGGAAGACAGGGGCACCTTGCCCGACAGCGAAGTCGCCCGCGCCGAAGAGTACGGGCGGGAGCTGGGCGCGCAGTTGTCCGCACAGTGATCTCCGCGATCTGGTGAAGAAGAGTTCCAGATTGTATTAATATGTTAGGTGGTGGCAGGGCTCAGCGCCCGCCGAGTGAATCAAGCTTGTGGGACGAAGGTGCGCCGTCGGGCACCCGACGGAACCGAGGAGGATAAACAGTGGAAGACCGGGGCCTCGACCGCTCCGAACTCGAGGAGATGATCGCGTCTTCACCTTTCGGCACCACTTTCCTGGCGCCGACGATCGCCGGAGGCGACTGCGAGTGGTCGTTCCTCGTCCACGAGAGCGACGAGGTGACCGAGTCCATCCTTGAAATCGACCAGGAGTCCGAGTCGGCTGAGGGCTCTTTCGAGGCAAGGGGCGTTTTGATCACCCTCAATCTCGACGGCGGTGAAGTGCTGGTGTTCGTGTTCCTCTTCAGGTTCGCCGATGAGCCTCAGACGGCCTACGCGGCGTTCATGAATCCGCTCGAGCCTGACGCGATCGAGTTACTCAAAGATGTCGGGAAACAGGAGAAGCTCACTGTCGAGTTCTTCGATGAAGCGCAGGCCGCGACCGTCGTCTGCGCCAACGAGCTCGGCACCTGTATCGAGGAGACGATCGAGCTGTTGTCCGAGGTGCGACCCTCCACCGACGAAGCTTACGACTCCGCGATCAACTTGCTCCTCAGCCAGCACCCTGACCCGGCGACGATCTGGGACCTGCTGGACCCCGACATAGTGGCCATCGAGATCGACCTGTAGCCTCCTCAGAGCGACGGCTTCACGCTGTCGAAGGGAACCCCATTCCAGACCGCGAGGTCAGCTCCATAAGGGTCTTTCTGCTGCTTCTGCGCCGTGTCGAGGATCATGGTAGCCCTCGTCGGGGCCTTGTACGCCTGCCACGCCGGCAACCCCGGCGCGTTGGGATTTCCTGTCCGGGCGAACGCGGTCCATGCGTCCTGCATCCGGTCGGACAACCCCTGCGGCGGGTTATTGCCGATGAGCCGCGAGACGCGCCCTGTGTGGAGGTTCCCGAAGACGAACGGCAGCTCGATGGCGTGGCACGAGCCCAGGGTCAGGACCGTGGGGCTCGGCCACGTGAACAGGTACATCCAGGTCCTTGGCTGCCTTGCGGACTGCGCCTCGGCGACCCTGACCGCGGGGACCCGGAACATGTTGTCGGTCTGCACTGCCAGGCTGACGTCTGCGGCAGTTGCCTCGGGGCGCCTCGCTTGGTAGCTGGCCGCCACGGCGTCGGGAGTGCCCAGCGCCGTCAACGATATCGCCTGCTGGAGTATCGGGATGTACCTCACAACGAAAGTGAGCCCGTAACTGCCGAGCGCCGGAACGGCCAGCGTCCACAGGTTCATCTCGTTCAGGTTCGTGCCGATCAGGAGGTCGACCCCCGATGCGCTCCCGGCGGCGATCGCCTGCAGCGGCGGCACGGGTATCGCCGCACCGTCGATCACGGGCCCGAAGAGCAGCTCGTACTGGGTCTTCTGCTGTGAGATCGCGGTCTCGGCCTTCACCAGCTGGCTCGCGCTGAGGGCGCGCAGCCCGGCTATGTCCGTGGCACCGGCGGCCTGCATGAACTTGGCCGTGACAGCGGCGGCATTCTGCGTGCTGTGCTCGAGGTTTACCCCGCCGCTCTCTGCGATCGCCCTTGCGAACATGCCCTTCGCCGCAGGCATGCCCAGCAGCGTGCAGATGCTCATCGAGCCGGCGGACTCGCCGAAGACGGTGACGTTGCCCGGATCTCCCCCGAATGCTGAGATGTTTTCGCGCACCCATTTCAAGGCCGCTACCTGGTCCAGGAGCCCGAGGTTCCCGCTCTGAGCGTAGTCGGGGCCTCCGATGCCGGCAAGGTAGAGGAAGCCGAACGGGCCCAGCCGGTAGTTGATGGTCACGACCGTGACGTTGCCGCGCTTCGCCAGGTTCGAGCCGTCATATATCGGGTCGGTGCCGGAGCCGTTCGTGAAGCCACCGCCGTGGATCCAGACCATCACCGGGCGGCGCGTCGCGTCGGGCGCCGGCGTCCAGACGTTGAGGTTGAGGCAGTCCTCGGACTGCTGCAAGGCAGTCGAGCCGGTGAGCGTGTCGGGGGGTTGGGGCTCGGCCTTTCCGTATTTCGTGGCCTGGAGTGTGCCCGACCAAGGAGCCGGCGGCTGGGGCGGCATGAAGCGCAAGTTACCCACGGGAGGGGCGGCGTAGGGAATCCCCTTGAAAGACACGACCCCGTTTGAGGTCACAACGCCGTTCACCTTGCCCTGGCTTGTTGAAGCCGTAGTCGAAGTGGTCCCGCATCCCGTGAGCGAGAGCGAGAGGGCCGCGACAAGCAAGACGATGACCAGGATTGAAATGCATCTCGTGCGCGCAGAACCGCTGATCCCGTGTGACATAGCAACCTCCCGCAATGTATTTCTCCTCCACCCTTGCCGAACCTCCGAGGCCGGACCGCTTGCGGCCGTACGGGATTCATCGCGCTCGAGTGGAACTATACAAGGAGCAGTCACTCCCTCTTCCGACTCCCTCGCCAATTGGGGAGAGGGTTGGGGTGAGGGGTAGTCCTACGCGAGGTGAGGCAATTGGCTGAAAACAGGGGCCGGGGAGGGAGCTCAAGCGATCGGTTCCCGCCCGGCACGGGAGACACCGACCAGTCGTTCGAGTTCGAGGGGCGCATGCGCACCTACCGGGTGCACATGCCTCCAGGGCACGATCGCTCGCGCCACGCGCCAGTCGTGATCGTGCTGCACGGCGGTGTCGTCAACGCCTATTTCACCGAGTACAACACGGGGATGAACGCCACCGCCGACCGCGAGGGATTCATCGTCGTCTACCCGAACGGGACCGGCAGGCTACCGGACCGCATCCTGACCTGGAACGTCGGCTTCGGTTTCGCGTACGCGCTCCGGAACAACATAAACGACGTCGGGTTCATCCGCGAGCTGATCGGCAGGGTCCTTGTGGAATACGGCGGGGACGCGCGCCGCGTATATGCGACGGGCATCTCCAACGGCGGGATCCTGAGCTACAAGCTGGCTTCCGAGGCCTCGGACCTGTTGGCCGCTGTCGCGCCGGTGGCCGGAGCCTCCGCCGGCCGGGCGCGCAGAGGAGGGCCGCTCGTCGTCTTCGGCCCGCCGGTCCATCCTGTCTCGGTCGTGGCGTTCCACGGAATGCAGGACCAGCTCATGCCCTACGCCGGGGGGCAGGGCGCCGGGGTCACCAACGCCATCTACCCTCCAGTACAGGAATCCATCGACAGGTGGGTCGCCTACAACGGGTGCGCGGCGGTCCCCGACGTATGGACCAGCCCGAGCGGGAACATCCTCAGGCAGTGGTACACGGGCGGAAGTGAAGGAACGGAGGTCGCCCTTTACTCGATCCGAAACGGCGGCCACACGTGGCCCGGGGGAACGAATCTGGCAGGCGGAGGGACCGCGGAAATCGGCGGCGCTCAACCCGCGCGCGCTTTCCGCTCGGGCCCCATGCAGAGGCGCATGCTGGCACGGGTTGGTCAGCCAACGCAGGAGATCAGCGCGAACGACCTGATGTGGGAGTTCTTCCAGCGTCACGCGAGGACGTGAGACCAGCCGGTCTTGCGCCTACTCTTCCCCCTCGAGATACGCCTTCACTTCGTCGGATGACAGAAGAGCCTTGGCCGACTTCTCGAGGCGTATCTTGGAGTACTGGTCCTCATCGGCGTCCCCATGTCAGTGCGCCCAGTTGCCAACAGTGTCCGTCCCCGCCCCGCGGTTGTTCCAGTACATCGACCTCTCGGCGAGGACGCCCTTGCCCGGCGTGATGCAGTTCACGGCGATCGACGCGCTCCCTGACGGAAGCTGCGCGCCCATGTCGAACGTGGCCCGGGAGTTGGCGGCGACGGTGGTGATGAAGTTCCCGGAGGATGTCCCGTTCGCGAGGAGATACGAGATCTCGACCTTCACGTCGACGTTATTCGGGTTCTGCACAAGCGTGTATGTCTGCCATCCGTCGGAGGTCCGGCCGTCGGGAAGGTAGAACGTCCCGTGCGGCGAGTCTAGCCCGACGGAGTCGTGGCACGCCTCACCCAGCGGCGTTCCGGCTCCCCAGTACATCGCCCGCTCGGCGATGATCGGTTGGTCGGAAGCCACCTTGGTCGAGAAATCCTGGTTCGGTATCAGGTTGTTCATGAGGACCGTCTGCCGGGTGCCCGGCGCCATCGTGAACGGCGCGAGCGTCTTCGGCCCGGAATTGGTCATGCACGTCAGCGTGACTGTCGCCTTCGTCGTATTCGGGTTCTGCACCAGTACCCAGGTCGTGAAGCCCCACGCGGTGGAGCCCTCGGCAAGGTAGAAAGTCGTAGCCGGCACTGCTGCCCCTATCGAGTCGGAGCCCTCGCGGCGGTTGTTGCGGTACATGCTCCGCTCGGCGACGACGGGCAGGCTCGAGTCCACTTCGATCGACGAGTTCTGCTGCCCGATGTCCGCCTGCATCGAGTACGATGCCCGCGAGTGGGCGGGCACGACCCGGTTGACGATCTTCGGCCCTACGCCTTCGATCATGTAGACCAGGGAGACTTCCGTGCTCGTGTTGTTCGGGTTCTCAACCAGGGTCCATGTCTCGAACCCGTAGCCCGAGCAACCCTCGGCCAGGTACCACGTTGTCTCGGGCGAAGTGACGCCTACCGAAGAGTGCGCTTCCGGTGAGGGCGCTCCCGGACCGGTCCAGATCATCGTGCGGTCCACTCCGATCGTCTTGCCCTGGACGCAAGTCACCTGCGTCGAGAAATCGGCCGCGCCGAGCGTCTGCGCCGGGTTGACGCTGATCTGCGACAGCCCGGGAAGGCCTACTGTCTGGGTCTTGGTCGAGCCGTTCGAGAGCATGTAGGTCAGCTCGGCGTTGAGCGCGTCGGGGTTGGGGTTCTCGATTGAGATGTAAGTCGAGAAACCGTGGTCGGTCGAGCCCTCGGCCAGGTAGTAGGTCGGCGTCTGGTCGTAGGAGAACCCGACGGTCACGGTGTGGTCGGCGACGGTGTTGTCTATAAAGTACGGATTGGTCACTGCCATCCTCTTGCCGTTGTCAAAGATCGAGGCGGGATGATAGCTGGTGGCGGGCAGGAGGTCGAACACGGCAGTGTCACCGTACGCGACCGACTGCTCGCGCGGGTCGACCGCGCCGTTGCCCCCGGCGACCGCCGCTTTCGCGACGTACTCGTTGATGGCGAAGGTCACGACGACGTCGTGGTCGGCGGCCGCGTTCTTCACCAGGTACGGGTTTGCCAGCGGCACGAAAGCGCCGTTGTCGCTGATGGTCTCGAAGTGGTAGCCCGTGTCGGCTGCGATGTCTATCGCGGCGGTGCCGCCGCCTGCGACCGTCTGGGTCGCGGGCGTTACCGTCCCGTTGCCGCCGTCCACCGAGGCGTTCACCGCATATTCGTTCTGCGTGAAGCTGACTACCACGTCGTGGGCACCGGTCACGTTGTCGATGACATAGGGGTCGGCCACCGGCATCGAAGTCCCGTTATCTACGATCGCCACGGCGTGGTAGCCGGGGTCCGGTGTGAGGTCGATGGTCGCCGTCTGCCCGTACTGGGCCTTCTGGGTCCCGGGGCTCACGGCGCCGTGCCCGCCGGCCACGGCGGCGTTCACGTCGAACTCATCCGTATCGAAGACGACTGTGATGTCGTGGTTCGCGGTCACGTTCGTGAGCACAAACGGATTGCTCACCGGCTGCATGATGACGCCGTCGAATATGAACTCGATGTGGTAGCCGGTCGCCGGGTGGATGTTTACCGCGGCAGTGCCGTGAAGAACGACGCTCTGGATCGCGGGATCGACCGTTCCGCCCGGTCCCGAGACCGCCGCGTCGACCGTGTACTGGTCAGCCTCGAACGCGACGACCACTGAGTGATCTGTTGTCACTGACGTGATCACATAAGGCGAGCCGAGAGGCTTCGAGACTCCGTTGTCGATTATCGAGAGTATGTGGTAGCCGGGATCCGCGGCGATGGTGACGTTTGCCGGATTGCCTGACAGAACCAGTTGCTGCGTCGGCAAGGCCGTCCCGTGCCCCCCGGCGACAGTCGCGGCGACAATGAACCTGGTGTCCGTGAAAGTCACGATCACGTGGTGGTCGGCGGTGACGTTGTTGATCACGTATGGGCTCGACAGCGGCATCGTGACACCGTTGTCCGTGATGGTCGCAAGGTGGAACCCCGGATCGGCGGTGATATCGATCGACGCGGTGGCGCCGTGTGTGACCGGCTGGGTGGCCGGCGCAGCCGTGCCGTTCCCGCCGTCGACGGCGGCGGTGACCGTGTACTGGTTGACCGCGAAGACGACCACGACGTTGTGCGCCACGCTCACGTTGTCGATCACGTAACGGTCGGTCACGGGCATTGAAGCACCGTTGTCGGTGATACTTTCCGTATGGTATCCGGTGTCCGGCGTGATATCTATCGCGGCCGTCCCGCCGTAAGCGACTGTCTGCGACGGCGGCGCGACCGTTCCGTGCCCACCCGGCGCCGTGGCCGTGACGTCGTACTGCGCTGTAGCGAACGTGATCACCACCGCGTGGTCCGCGGTCACGTTGTTGATTACGTACGGGTTGGCGATCGGCTTGACCGTTCCGTTGTCCGTTATCGTCGCGGTCTCATACCCGGCGTCAGGGTTGATGTTTATAGAGGCGGTGCCTCCCGATGCGACCGGCTGGCTCGCCGGGGTCGCCGTTCCGTGCCCCCCATGAACTGAAGCGCTCACGGTGTAGATGCTGGAGGCGAAAGTCACGACCACATTGTGGTCCGTCGTAACGTTGTTGATGACGTAGGGGTCTTCGATTGGCATCGATCCGCCGTTGTCCGTGATCGTGGCAACGTGATAGCCGGCCTCGGGTACCAGGTCGATCGATGCCGTGTCGCCATAGTAGGCGGTTTGAGTCTCGGGGTTTACGGTGCCATGCCCGCCGGTGACCGACGCGTTGACCGTGTGCTGGTCCCTGGCAAACGTTACGTAGACGTTGTGCCTGTCTTTCACTTTGGCGATCACGTAAGGGTTCGAGATCGGCATACTATGACAGTTATCGATGATCTCTTTGATGTGAAAGCCCGTATCCGCACTGATATGGATCGTGGCGGAATGGTTTCGCTCGACGTGCTGCCTTGTCGGCGCGACGGAACCGTGCCCTCCCACAACAGACGCCGACACGTTGTACGAGCAGGTCACCTGCGCGGACGCAGCGGTGCCCAGCAGGGGCACTATCGCAAGCGCGAGCAGCAGGCAAAGCGCCGCTGACAACGCGGCGGTGCTTTTCCGACGTGACTGGACCTCTTTGAGACTCATAGGTCACCCCTCGATTTCGCTCAGCAGAAGAAGCTGATATCAATGCGCGGTCACAAAAGACATTTTACTAAAGATATTAGACGACGAAAAAGAGAAAAGGATACTGACTCCACGCAACAAAGTCATGAACGCGGGGTATGAAGGAACGTCAATCCGAGAAGCCGCCGATGGTGTTCGTGCCCACGCCCCTGCTGTTCCAGTACATCGAACGCTCGACGATGATCTTCCCGCGCGGGGTCCGGGAGGTCACCCGGATAGCGGCCCGCCCGTTGGGGATCATGTCCCTCATGTTAAAAGTCTGACGGGACTCCGCCGCGATCGTGGCGGTCACTGTCGCGGCCGGCCCGCCGGCGGCGGGGAGGTATTCCACCTGAACCTGGACAGCGGTCGGGTTGGGATTCTGCACGAGTGTCCAGGTCTCCCTGCCCGCGGACGTCTGCCCGTCCGGCAGGTAGAAGATCGAGTGCGGCCCTGCGATCCCGATCGAATCGTGGCTGGCTTCGCCGAGCGGCGTCCCCGCTCCCCAGTACACCGATCGCTCCGCGACGATCGGCCGGCTCCCGTGGACATGCGTCGAGAAATCGGTGCTCGACAGGCCTGCGATAGCGTTGATCTTGAGAGTCTCACGCGACTGCGGAGGCATGACGAAGGCCGGCTGGACCTTCGGGCCCGACGGGGTCATGAAAGTCAGAGTGACGTCGGTCGGGGCCGCCTGAGGGTTCTGGATCAGCAAGTAGCTCGTGAAGCCGTGCGCCGTAGTGCCCTCCGCCAGGTAGAAGTCAGGAGAGGCCGCTGTCGCGCCGACGGATTCGTGCCCTTCGCGCCGGTTGTTCCTGTACATGGACCTCTCAGCGATGACAGGCTGGTTAGAGTTAACCATGACCGAGGCGTCCTGCTGCCCGATGTCTCCTCCCATGGAGAAGGTCGCGCGCGAGCGCTTCGGAACGGAGTGATTGACCGTCCTGGAGGCGGCGCCTTCGATCATATAATGCAGGTTGACCGAGGCGTCGGTGGGTCCCGGGTTCTGGACGAGGACCCAGGATTCGAAGCCCCAGTTCGACGAGCCGTCGGGGAGATACCATGTGTTCGAGGGCGCGGTGGCACCTATCGAGGAATGAGCCTCGGGCGATGGGGCTCCGGGGCCCGTCCACATCATCGTCCTGTCCACCGCGATGGCCTTCCTCGGATCGGCGGAAGCCACCAGGGTGGAGAAATCCTGCTGGCCCAGGACGTCGGCCGGGTTCAGGGTCGTCTGGCTTCCGGGTGGGAGGCCTACAACCTGGCTCACGTCCGCCCCTCCCGTCGGCATGTACGTGATGTTGGCGTTGACCGCCTCGGGGTTGGGGTTCTCGATCGTGATGTAATCCGAGAACCCCCAGTTGGTGGAGCCCTCGGCGAGATACCAGGTCGACGGGACAAACGTGACGGCGATCGAGTGGTTCTTGACGACACTCGGGATGACGTACGGATTGGCCAGGGGCTTGGGCACCCCGTTGTCCGTTATCGTGCTCAACCGGAACCCGGGCGCCGGCGTAGCCGTGACCGCGGCCGTGGATCCGTAGTCGAGGCTCTGGCTCGCGGGCGTAACCGTCCCGTCGCCGCCGGCCACTGAAGCCGTCACAGTGTACTTCTGAACGTAAGGAAGGACCTCGTCGAGTGCTTGCTTGCTCGTGACCGATGGGACGCCCGAAGACTGGATGTTCTGCATCATGCTATCGAAATCGGTGGGCGTCACGCCGTAGGGCTCCAGGCTGGTATCGGGGTCGATCTGGTGGAACACCAGGATGAGCCAGGTCTTGTCGGTCTTGGCCTGCGCAAGCCAGCCGGCGACGTCCGCGGGGGTGCTTGTGTTGAACAAGTGTTTGACCTTGAGCGTGTACTGGTCGAAGTTGCTGATGGAGTTGAACCCGTCGTCGACCGTCCGCTGGGAGAGGTAGTACTGCTGGATCGCAGCGATGGTCGTCGCGTTGTATGTGCCGAAGGGGCTCGCGTAGTCGTAGATGGGGCCGAATCGGGCCTCGAGCCAGACCTTGGAGTCGGCAAGTTGGGCGTTGAGCTGCGCCGGGGTCAGAGTTGTCGGGTCGACGTGGTCGACCTGGTGTGACCCGATCTCGCTGCCCGCGCTCTGGAACGCCTGCAGGTTGGTGGTGGTCATCCTCGTCGGGTCGCTGTCGACGAAGCTGGTCACCGTGAAGACCGTGCCTTTCACGCTGTGAGCGATCATGCTCGGCAGGCCGTTCGCGTACTGGGACTCCCATGTATCGTCCATCGTCACGGTCACGAGGCCGCGGTTGAAGCTCGGGAGCAGGGCTTTCGCGGTCGGGGGCAACACTCCCGCCGTCAGGCCCAAGAATGCAAGCATCAGGGCCAGAAAGGCTGCCAGAGTCGTCTTGCGCATCTAGTGCTCCGGTACGAAGGGTCAGAAATATCGCCGGCAAGCTTTGCCGGCGCGGTCAATGGGTTGAATTCGTTATTCCTGGTCTGATTCCTGTACGGCGGCTTCCATACTTTGGACGCCCGCAAATCCACAGTCATCCTTCGCAAGTTCGGGGAGCACGACAAAGTGCTGAGGCGAAGGGGCGGCAAGTAGCGAGTTCCGGGCCTTTGCTCGAATGTCTCTTATATACCCGTGCCGCCGAGGTTGTGGCCCGGTTCGTTGGTGGGACAGGAAGTAGTCGTTTGGCCGTCCGGCCCGACTCTGAGGACATACTCCTTGCCGGTGGTCGGGCAGGTCGGAGTATTCCTGATCCACTCCGGCACAAGGATGTCACCGACCTTCCCGTCGGGAGGAAAGGCTTCGTACTGCGCATCGTACGCAAAGATCGCGCCGTCAATAGTCCTCAAGTTGGCCTGGCAAGTGCGTCGCTGCGCATAGTTCCTCGACGAGAAATACGTCGGCACCACTATGGCGGCGATGATGCCTACTACGACCAGCATGGAAGCTACGACGATCAATACAATTCCCCAGGCGGGGAATGGCCTCTTCGGGGAAGGGGGCGGCCCCGCGAACCCTCCGGGAGGCGCGGGCACGCCGTATCCCGCCGGGGGCGGCGGCACCATCTGGGGCGACGTGCTTTGAGTCCTGGCTGGAGCGCCACACCTCGAACAGAACTGGTCGTGCCCCATCTGTGAGCCGCAGTTAGTGCAGAACGGCATGATTCACCCGGCCTTCTCGAACGATGCTTCACCTTCTCCGGGCAAGACGCGTGTCGTGCGCGCCTCCCCTGGTGCGGACATCCTATCACGATTATCGGCCGTTCAATGATGCCGCGTCAGTGACAGGCGCGAGCCGAGCTCTCATCGTTCATGTAACAACGCACTGTGATGCGCCAAGCGTGCTCGAGAACCAGTAATGTAGAATAGGTTCTAGAAAGTGTCAGTAAGATTTTGTTGAGGAGAGATTATGGATCACGAGCCCGTCATTACTTCCGAAGGCAGAAAAGCGCTCGAAGAAAAACTACAGTACCTCGAGACCACCCGGCGCCGCGAGGTCTCACTTCAGATGAAGAACGCCATCGACCACGGTGACATCTCGGAGAACGCCGAGTACGACGAAGCCAGGACCGCCTACCTGCAGCTCGAGAAACAGATCAACGAAGTCGCCGGGCTCATCGCCATGGCCAGGGTCGTCAACGAGAATGAGATCAGCACCGAGTCAGTCGGCATCGGCTCGCTCGTGCGGATCCAGGAAGTCGGAAACGGCAGCAAGATTCAGACGCTCAGGGTCGTCGGCCCGACCGAGACGAACCCCGACGAGGGAAAGATATCCCACCTCTGCCCGATCGGCATGGCGTTGATGAGCTCAACGCTCGGCGAAGTCGTGTCCGTCACCTCACCCGGCGGAGTCCGGAAGTACAAGATCGTCACGATCAGCAAGTAAGGTTGAAAGGCGAGTCGCGTCGCGCGCCCCACACATTTATCCAGCTCAACAACTCGAGTAGACGGAGTCCGGTTGGCCGTTACCTTCAAGAACCCCGTGATCATGGTCAGGGACATGGCTCTGTCACGTCGTTTCTATGAAGGCCCATTGCAGCAGGTCATCCTCAATGATTTTGGCGAGAACGTGATCTACAAGAGTGGGCTTTCGCTCTGGGAGGCGAAGCGCGCAAGCGAGATCATCTTCGGCTCCGGGGAATTGCCGACGGGGACCCGAGACTTCGAATTGTACTTTGAGGCGCCAGATGTCGAAGCCACTTCTGAGGTCCTGGTGGAGTCTGGAGCCGAGGTTGTTCAGCCGGTTCACGAGGAGCCATGGGGTCAGAGGTCGTTCCGGTGCTTTGATCCGGACGAAAACATCGTCGAGGTCGCCGAACCGATGGATGCGCTCGTCAGGCGGCTTGCAGCTGAAGGTCTGGCGCCCAAAGAGATCTGCGATAAGACCCAGATGCACATTGAGTTCGTGCAACAAGTGCTGGATTGTGCCTGACCACTCTGTCCTGGCCCACCCGTCGTCGCTGGCTCGGGTCCTGCCGGGAAAGAGTGGAAGCTGATTTAGAGTGGTGGGCCCAGCTGGACTCGAACCAGCGACACGCGGATTATGAGTTGTTTCGAGCAGTGTTTTGCTTGGTTCGCCTCAGTGCCGCTTTGTTTGGCTCACTTGGCTTTTTCAAGCTGTTTCTTTAAGCTGGTTCTTCCTGTCGGTTTCTGCCGGTTCGTCTCCGTTGGGTTCAAGCTGTTAGATATTTGTTAGATCGAGCCTGGTCTATTGCATCCCCCAAAGCGTTATTCATGTGATTCATGATTTCATCAAGCCAAGCGTCGATGTCGATGCTTCCGAGGAGATGCGCCTTCAAATGATTCTTGATGTGTTCACCGGTCATATGCTTCCCC
>Ga0209539_1000422_pt1 | contig 24561 bp, 22 predicted proteins | sample BarGraNGADG00312_2_FD_184499 | JGI IMG/M metagenome (GOLD analysis project Ga0209539, IMG submission 184499) | Arctic peat soil microbial communities from Barrow, Alaska - Barrow Graham LP Ref core NGADG0011-312 (SPAdes) (version 2) | ecosystem: Environmental > Terrestrial > Soil > Wetlands >...
GCTCGTTTGATCGTTTTGGTGTTCGTTACCTTCAGGTTCCTTTTCATGCATATTCACCTCCTTTCTGCTTATTCGTTTGAGCGGTGTGGGGAAGTCCACAACGCTCCGTCCTACCAGCCACGGAAGACCCAAACGCCGCCCCGGGGGTTGGGCACGACGTTGATTTCTCCTCGTCGCTGCAGGTCTTGGGCCCACGACCTGGCATCGGCGGCCGGCAGGTCCTCACGCGACGCCTCACCATCGCGGCGCTCAGAGTTCTCGGCGGCGTGATCATCGAGCACGTGCTGGGTGAAGTCCGCAGCACTCTTCCATTGGCCGAGGAATACCTTCTCGAACTCGTCGCGTGCTTCCGGCCTGCCTCCCATCTCGCGCACCCAGAAGCCGAAGGCCGGTCCGTGCTTGAGGATGCCAGCCGCCATCTCGGCAATGAATGCGAGCGACTCGTTGTCACCCAGGTAGAGGAAGCCCGGTTCGGAGTGGTCGCCGCCGTCCCGCAACGGTGTGCCATGGGGCAGTGGGTGACGCAGCCACAGCCCGATGCGCTCTTCCTGGTCGGCGATGCACTCTGCTGCGTCCATCCAGGTGCCGCGAAGACCGATGTCGTCGACTTCGCTAATCCTGGCCATGAAGACGGGCGGCTGCTCATCGTCTTTGTCTGGTTCTCTTTCATGCATGTTCACCTCCTCTCTGCTTATTCGTTTGATATTTGGGCGGGAGCCCCGGTGCTCGGCCCGTAAGGGCCAAGCGACCAGAGGCTCCCACCCAGCGCCTGCGCCGCAGCTCAGGTCACTCGATCCGAGGACAGCGTCAGCTGCTCTCGGGAGTCTCCTCGCTGCTGCGCGGGCGTTTGCTGCTCGCCTTCGGCGTGCCACTCTGCTGCTCGGCGTTGCCGAACAGTGTCGTGATGGCCGCCTGACGGACCTGGGCCTCGTGTTCGATCTCTTCGGACACGGCCTTGGCCCGTTCGGTCAGCTCGGGGTTGGCGCGCTTCGCCTTGAGATGGGCCTCAAGGGCCTGACGGATTTCGTCAGTGAGCGTCGTACCGCAGAGCTGGGCGAGCACGCTGAGCTGGGCGTGCAGCTCGTCGTCGAGTCGGATAGCCAGGGTCTTCATGATCCGGCCTCCTTCTGGCGACGCGTGCTGTTGGGGTGCTTGCTTTGCATCCCATCACCTCCTCGGTGGTGTGCGGCTGGCGATCACGGAATGCGATCACTCTTTGACAGCCGCATGGCACCGACGAAGCCGCCAGTCTCAGGCGGCCCGCAGTGGCGGCGGGCGCTGCTCCAGTTGCGACAGTCGCTCGTTGGCCAAGTCGGCAAAGGCCGGATTGAGTTCGATGCCGAGCCAATGGCGACCGAGCCGCGTCGCCGTTGAAGCCACCGTGCCCGAGCCCATGAAGGGGTCAAGGACGATGCCCGGACGCGGCGCTGCGTCACATTGGCAAGTTGGTTGCAGCTCGCCTGCAACGGCGAGGTGTCCAAGCGTCCTTATTGGTTCTCTCTTCCAAGGCCTGCCGCATCTTCTGCAGACCTTCTCCGGACACGTCGCAAGCAACGGCCGTTCAACGAGCTTCTCGGGAAAGACGGCGTGGTGTGCCCCGCGATAGCCGGCGGTCGCCAGTGGCCAGACGTCGCCGGGGTTCTTGCCCAAGGGGTGTCCGACGAGGCCCTTACTCTTCAGACGGTCGAGGCCGGTGTTGCTGCCCGTCGACGGCCCGCGCCAGTCTTCCGGCACCGACCACGACACAGGCCCCTTGGTCGGTCGGCTCGGCCTGCTCAGGTGCGGCACCCGGATGGCGTCGAGGTCGAAGAAGTACCGAGGTTCTCGAACGAAGAAGTAGACGACCTCGTGCGTGCAGCTGAGGCGATCGCGCACACTGCTCGGCATGGGGTTGGTCTTGGCCCAGACGACCTTGTTGCGCAAGACCCAGCCGTCCTCGATCAAAGCCAGGGCAATCCGCTCAGGTGCCAGGACGAGGCTCTTCTCGGAGGCACCTTGCGCCTGAGCCCGACTGAAGGTGTCACCGAGGTTGAGCCAGAATGAGCCGCCGGGCTTGAGCACCCGGGCCAGCTTGCGTGCCACCAGCCGCAGCTCGTGCACGTAGTCGTCAACGTGCGCTTCGAGGCCAATCTGCCGCCCCTCCTGATAGTTGCGCAAGCGGAAGTAGGGCGGGCTGGTGATGATGCAGTCGACCGAGTCAGCCGGCAGCGTGGCCAGGACGCTGCGAGCATCGCCGATCAGTATCTGATTGCGTGGCAGGCGCTTCATGACGCTGCTCCCGTGAGGAACGGCGTCGCATCCGCGGTCGTGGCCACGACGAAGAGCTCGGTGTTGAGGTGGCTTGCCCTGCTGATCGTGCGCTTCAGCAGCTCAGTGCGCCGGGCGCTCGGAGTCACGATGAGCACCATGGGAAAGAGCCCATGGCGGTCTTGCTCGATGCCCGCTGCCCAGTACCGGTCGTAGATCCGGCATTTCCGCACGACAGCTGCAGCGCTGTGAGTCGACAGATCCATCTCGACGAACCAGCGGTACTCGTAGTCGCCGACCTGCAGGACAACACTCAAGTCCGGCTTGAGAGTTCGCACACCCTCCAATCCTGCGCCGAACTTGCGCCAGCAGTCTGGCTCCGGCGCGACGTTGAGGAGGTCCATGTTGCCCTTCTGGCGGTTCAGCTGATGAAGTTCGACGACCAGCTCGGCGACAGACAGAGCGTGGTCGAGGAACTCGGCGGACGGCTCATGCCGGCGGACGCGGCGCTCAGTCTCGTCACCGAGAAGCACTCGCTGCCCAAGCGGTGCAAGCGCGTATACATATGACGCCGAGCCGGCCTGCACGCCGCCGATGCGGCGCTTCAGACGCCAGAGCAACTCGGCCTCGGTCAGGCGCTCCAGAGCACGCCGACAGGCACGGGCCGCTGTCAGTGGCGTAGCGTGAGCGTGGAAATGCAGTTCTTCGATTTGCCGGGCAGCCAGATACCTGTAGGAGCCGACGCTGGCGATTACGGCCAGATCTCGTGCCGAGAGCTGTTGTCGGTGGCGCCGAGCAATGCCGCGTCCGGCGCGTTTCGATGGCGTCTTGGGGTAATCCAAGACGGCAGAGTAGTCGTCGCCACTATTGCATCCAGATGCCTCCATTTGCAGGCAGATGCCAGAGGCATTCATCGAGGCGAGCGGGTAGGCGAGCGGGTAGGTCATGACCGCCTCCTTCGCCCGATAGGACGGTCGTCAGTGACATCGCCACCGGCAACGAGGGCGGCGAGTTCTGTCTCGATCTCAGCCAAGTCGTGGCCATAGCGGTTGTGGCTTTGGGTCCGGATATCCTGGGCGTCGCTGGTCGGTGCGATCGGCTCCACGGTTCGCGCCGAGGCGAACGCTGTCACGTTGGTGCGAGACACCAGCGACACGTAGGCTTCGTAGCGGCCAAGGCTCTGAAGATCGAGCGCTTCGATATCCGCGGAGCTGGCGGCGATCAGGCGGGCATCCTCGCTGCCAAGCTGAAAGCACACGCGTGAGCGTGCATTGGCCATGACGGCTGACCTCAGACCAGTCGGCAGCTGCGCCAAGTGCTGATGAGCCAGCGTCAGTCCCATGCCCAGACCTCGGGCCTGGGCCAGTACGTCGGCAATGTCCGTGGGCAGATGCAGGTAGTCCTGGAACTCGTCGATGTAGACCATCACGGGCGTCCTCTTCTCGACGGGAACGCGCACGCGTCCCAAGGCCGCCTGCCAAAGCTGTGAGACGGCGAGCGATCCGAGCAGCGCCGCAGCCTCGGGACCGATGAGTCCCTTGGCGAGTGACACGAGCAGGATCTTGCGCTCGGCGAAGACGGAATGAAGATCAAAGGCAGGTTCAGCCTGTCCGATGACGGCGCGCATTCGGGGGCGCAGCAAGAAGGCCCGCAGCTTGTTCATCACTGGGGCGATGGCCTGTTGACGTTCACCTTCGCTGAGCCCGTCAAACCAAGCCCAGAACGGCTTGAGAGCAATCTCGTCGGTCAGCGCGGCCACGGCCTTCTGACGGAAACGCGGATTGGACAGCAGCACGGGCAGTGCGCAGAGCGTCATGCCCGGCCTATCTGCCAGAGTGAGCAGGGCGGCGTGCAGGATGTCCTGGGTGCGCGGTCCCCAGTTCTCTCGATAAAGGTCGTGGAAGACCGACAGCACTTGATCGGCGATCAGCTCGGCCGGCCGGTTGCCGCCGCGCAGGACGTTGAGGCCAACCGGCCGCTTCTCGTCGGCCGGATCAAGCACCACGACGTCATCGGCGCGCTCTTCCGGCACTCGGCGAAGAACCTCTTCAACCAGGTCACCTTTGGGGTCGATGACGACTACGCCGCGTCCGGCGGCGATGTCCTGCACGATCAAGTTCAGCAGCAGAGTCGACTTGCCAACGCCGGTCGGGCCAAGCACGTGCAGATGCTGCAGGGAGTCCTGCAGTCTCATGGCGAGCGGTCGCTCCATGCCCGGAAACGTGGAGACGGCGACAACTCGACCCCTCCGCGCAACCGAGTCGCTCACGGGAAGCAGACGCGCCCCTGAGCGGTCGACTCCGGGGTACACCTGGCCACCGAGCGGCCAGCCGCACAGGCCGGCCAGCTCCTTCACGTTGACGGCTACAGGCCAGCTTCTGGGGTGGCGCGCCTGGGCGAGCTTGTCTGGGTTTTCCTTCTTGAGGCCGATGCGCACTCCGGGCGTCTCGGCGGTGCGCAGGGCTGCCAGCAGTCGAGAGGCGACCGCTTGGGCCATCTGGGGGCTGGGCGCATCAACGCCGATGCGACAGACGGCCCGAAACCCGGGCTCCTCTACCTTCTCCTTTATGGAACTGTGCGCCTCAGCGTCAATGGGCGCTGCAGTCCCGACCGTCTGCTTCACGACGTCCCGCCACGACGACGACGGCGCTGGACTGCCCTTGGCTGGTGCGCTCATGGGCATGAGACGCGGCCCCAGAAGCCATTGGAAGATGACGGGGTGATAAGTGCTGGCACTCGCCAGGGATGTCGTGATCGCTCTGGCAACCTCGTCGAGGTGAGTCGTGCGAAGGGCGCGCTGGGACGCGCTCACCGTGACCCGCCATGCGGCATCGGGAGCCCGCACGATGTCGTGCTCGATCAGTTTGGCGGCGACGCCGGGGAGATATGAGGATACGGCCGCGAGGACTGCCTCGCTGTGTCGCTTGGCGATGCCGAGCCGATACGAAAGGTGGCCCTTAGAAGCGACCACTTCCAGGGCCAGGACATGAGATCGACGGTCGCCGGCAAGATGGCGGAAGAACGCCGCGACGTTGTCGCTGTCTACTTCGCGCGGCCAAGTCAGGCGATACCAGTCGGTCGGCGGCTCGAATCTGCGGCGGGTCAGAGCCAGGCCGCCAGCGGCAGCGCCTGCACCGAGCAGGGCGATAATTGCCAGCTGCTCGTCACTCATGATGCGTCCTCCGAGTCAGGCTGGGGAGTGTCTTCAGGCTTGTTGGCCTTGGTGGCTTGGGCCTCCGCTTCGGCCTCGGCCTGAGCCATCGCCAGAGCGATCAGGGCGCGACCGAGCTTGCCCATGTCGGGCGGGTTCTTCCTGACGGACCGAATCGAGATCCGGCGACCGGGTTCCTTCTTAGCCATGACAACCTCCCTTCTGACCAACTTCTCTACGATGCATCAATGCATCATACTTAGTCACTTACCAGTAAACGATGCGTAAATGCATCAGTCAATAGGGTTTGTAGATTCCACAACACCGAGCGGGAGCCCGTGGCCTCTGTCTACCATCCCTTCAGACGTCGGATCACGACGCTCAGCACGGCGACAGCCACGAGGAGAACGATCACGGCTGGCAGGGTTGGCCGTAGCAGTTCCCAGGCAACGCGCACCATCACAGCGACAATCACGACGCCGGCAAGCGCGGCGACGATCTTCCTCATCCAGTCACCCATGAACGCCTCCCTGTGCATGCACGACGCAGCTTCAGTTGTCATGGCCCGAGGTCAACCATGCTGAGAAGAGCTGGTCGCTCAGCCTGCTCATGAAGAACCGGCTCTGGAGGGAACCGCCGGCGTAGCGGTTGATGTACAGGCACCAGGCATGACTGAGCTGGGCGAAACCGACCGCGCCTCCAAGTCGTGCTCCGACGACCAAGACGCGGGCGCCGTGCAGCGATGGCAGCCGGTGCTCAAGCCTCTGCGTGCGGGCAAGGCTTGAGATCAGCCCGTCAGTTGGTGGGTGGCGTCGGAAGTTCGCCTGCTGGTCCACCACAACCCCGTCGGTGAGCATGACGAGGCGGCGTGGCCCCGTGGTGGTGGAGAGCAGGTTCCCGCCAAGCTGGAGCGCCCCGAAGATGTCGGTGGCTGGTGCCTTGTGAGTGAGGACCATGTGGACGACTGACGTTCGGATCCTTCGCCGCAGAGTGTTCAGGTCGTGACTGCGCTCGAACTGAGCCTTCTCGTTCGCGTAGCGCTGCTTCTCCTTCTCCTTGAAGGGCTCCAGCAGTAGCTGGTTGTCGGTGTCGGGCGGCGTGCCCGGTCTGAACACGAAGCACGGAAACTCGCCCTGGTAGAGGTAGCGTGAGTTCTCAATGGATGACTGCTCGATCGACACGATGGCGAGGTAGTCGCCGGGCCGCACGGCGTCGAGAACGTCGCGCAGCGCATCGATGTAGTCATGCCTCGCTGACAGGGTGCTGCCCGACAGGTCGACGAGCACGACCCAAGTGGTACTGAGCGGTGGGGCTACGCGGTTTACTCGTTCCTTGGACTGTCCGCAAGCACCCAGCGAGCAAATGGACACGACACAGAGAGCGAGGGCAAGGAGGCGCCTAATGGTCATCGCGAGACCTCCCATTGCCGCCGAAGGTCCAGGTGGTGGAGATCGAGGCCTCTGGGTTTGGCAAGGCCAAGCGAGGGACGGCCGAAACGCGAGCCGCGGAGGACCGATGGGCTGCATCCGGGTTGCGGCGGAGAGCCATGGGGGTCGGGACGCTGGGCAAGTACAGCATCCACACCGGCGGCTCCGGGTCAAAGCGCCTCCGGGCACGCATGTTGCCGTGGAAGAAGGCTGCCGCCAGCGCCTTGAAATCGGCGTCGCACTGCTCGCAGCGCGTGCGGAACTCGTGACGCAGGGTCTTCAGCCTCTCCTTGTTGCGAGCGAGCTGCTCTTCCGCCGCGACCACCTTGAGACCCAGTTCTTCACCTTCGGGGTTCTCGACCGTGTGAGCGTGCGACGCGACAGTTGCGGCGGCGAAGATCGCCAGGTTCATGCCCCAGAAGACAAGGGCCACCGTGATGGGCGAGAGGTGGACGCCCAGCAGGCTTTGCAGGGTGACCGAGACGTAGGCGCAGCGAACGATGGCGATGGCAGTGATGACGACCACGGCTGCGCCGACCGTGATCCACATGACCAAACGGTTCTGCTTCTTCTGGTTGATCTGTTTCCAGGACTTGCCGGCGAAGTGAGCGAGGACGGGAAGGCCGACCGCCAGCATGAGAGACGCGAGGTAAGTGCTCGTTGTGCTCATGGCCAGCACAAGGAAGATGACCACGTTGACGCACGCCTCTGCGACACCAAACGCGACCATAAGCGGTGCATAGAAGAGTGTGCGCATGCGCTGGCTTGGTGCTGGCAAGTCCAGGCCGGCGGCGCGCTCGATGATCTGAGCGTCTGCCGCCACTTCCTGACGCAGGCGCTCGTCCTCTTGGTAGTAATCGCGCTCGATGTCGCCTGTCTTGCGCACGCAGAGCTGGTACACCCCGGCGATCGGCCCTGGCATCTCTCGGCTGTCTACGGGTGGGTCCGGGACGACCTTGTGTATGAAGGGCGGCTCCAGGGACAGCTCGAGGGTGCGGCCCAACTCACGGCCTTTGCGCTCCATCTTCTGCGGGGTCACGACGCCCGCCGGTTTGACCTCGGTGGTGAGTTTGCAATCATGGCGCTTGCCGACGATGCTGGTCATTTCCCCGGTCCTTTCTGCATGGAATGACTATGCATATGCATAGACTGGGCCATAGAAAGATGCTCTGTCGGTCGGATGTCCTCCTATCGGAGTTGGGCGAGTTCGGTATCGATGAGCTGCGCGGTGGCACTCGCGTCGAGCGCCACGTCGAGGAGAGCATCGAAGCGTGCCCGATACTCCACGACCTCGGTGGGGTCCGCGACGTACAGCTCGGTGTGCAGAAGCTCAACAACCACACGTTGCTCGTCATACACAGTGAAGTTGCTCAACAGTGGCGTCGGCAGGGAGCGTGTCATGTCGAGCGCGCGGAGCGTGACATTCGGCAGTCGCATGAGTGAGCGAAGATGCACGAGCTGAACGTACATCTCTTCCTCGTCGCCGAAATGGGCGCGCAGGGTTTCGGGAGTCGTGAGCAGGACGAACGTACGCGAGGGATCACGCAAGATTGCCTGGCGCTCAACCCGCTTTGCCACGGCCTGATCGATATCTGCATCGAGCGGGCGCGGCAGCAGCGACCGCAGCATGGAACGCGCGTACTCAGGGGTCTGCACCCATCCTGGCAGAACGCCCATAGAGAAGTCGAAGAAGGATGAGTACAGCGACTCGCTCTCAAGATGCTCCTGTTGAAGACCCGTCAGGCCGATGCGAGCCCGCTCGCGGCGCATGTTCTTGGCCAGGTCGGCGATCTGCTCGGCCTCAATGACTAGGTCGCGGGTCTTCTCCGGGTGTACACGGAGGGCAGAGGCGATCTTCTTGATGTCGCGTGGGTTGGGGGTGACGCGACCTGTCTCGAGCCGCGATACCTTCGGCTGCGACAGCTCGGCCTTTGAGGCCAGTTCCTCGCCACTGAGCTGCTGACCCAGGCGGTAGTCTCGAAGCAGGGCCCCGAACTGTGAACGGCGCCTGACAAGCTCCGCCTCAGTTAGATCAATACTGGAAGTTGTCATTTCTCTATGGGGTAGTCGGCAAGAGGGGTGGCCGTCGGCCATGCGCCCATGAGCCAGGACACGATGTCTCTGGCTTCGTCCGCGTCGACAGCTTGACTACCGACGAACGAGCCGTCGGGGCCGTACAGCATCTCGAAGACCGATTCGCCGTCGAAGATCCAGTAGTCCCCCATATCTGGAGCCGCCGACCGGCTGATGAGTCTGATCTGCTCGCCGTGCTCAGCGTTGGACGCGTAACCCCACTGGACTTCGAAGCGCTCATATTCTGTCAAGGGACTCGACACGAGGCGCATACGGCGACTTGCGCGCCCGCTCGCGCTCACTTCATCGAGGTACTCATGCCACTCCCTCAAGAACTCGAGGTCGGGACGCTTGCCTTCACGCGCAGATGCGAGCGCTGGGGCCTCTTCTGCGATTCGAAACGAAGGCAGGGCCTCGATGCGGGTCGCATCGCGCGTGAAGGTATCGAAAGCGTCATCAAGGTTTGGCATAGGGCATCTCTACGACAGCTCGCCGGCCTCCACCAGCTTCTTGAGAAGGTCACTCGGAATCTCGACGAGCGTCTCGCTGTCCGGGACGTCGATGCTGACCGCATCGGCAACCCGGGACCCCTGGACTACCAGCGAACCGCGATCGGTTCGGTAGACAGCGGGGCAGGACTTGCCGTTGCAGTCATCCGGGCCCAACTTCCTCAACTCCATGACTCACCTCCTTGGTCGTTTGTGTTATGCGTATTCTAGATCGCCTGATGCTGAATAGTCAAGCTCCATGCGATCACGAATTGATATTCGTGGTATAATCGAAGTCAATGAAGACTGGCATCATCGGCTCCACAGGTGGACGGCATCGAGGCGGAGAAGTGTCTCCGGAGCTGCTGTATTCGTCCGGCGGCGATGAAATAATGCTAGCGGAGGGCGCCTAGTGAATCCTGAGGGTCGACCAGAACTGACGTGGACGCACAAGCCTCACACGGCAGGCGTTCAGTCCATGGGGAGGCATAGAGTGCGGCGGGGGGTTGACGATCGCTTCATCCCTGTTCGCAGGGAATGCGGCCCCGGTAGAGACTACTAGTAGTATAATAGAGCCAAGTAATAACTGGGGGATCGCTGAATCATGAACGGGGCTCAACACACCAAGATCGTCAACTTCATCTGGGGAATCGCGGACGACGTCCTGCGTGACCTCTATGTGCGCGGCAAGTACCGCGACGTGATTCTGCCGATGACAGTGCTGCGGCGCCTTGACGCTGTTCTTGAGCCGACCAAGCAGGCCGTGCTTGACATGAAGGCCTCGCTCGACAAGGCCGGCATAGTCAACCAGGACCAGGCCCTGCGACAGGCGGCGGGCCAAGACTTCTACAACACCTCGAAGTTCACGTTGCGTGATTTGAGAGCCCGTGCCAGCCAGCAGCAGCTCAGGGCCGACTTCGAAGCGTACCTCGACGGTTACTCTCCCAACGTTCAGGACATCCTCGAGAAGTTCGAGTTCCGCAACCAGATCCCCCGGCTCTCCAAGGCCGACGCCCTCGGCACGCTGATCGAGAAGCTCCTCTCTCCTGATATCAACCTGAGCCCGAACCCAATACTCAGCGGAGATGGCTCGGCGAAGCATCCCGGTCTCGATAACCACGGCATGGGTACCGTCTTCGAAGAACTGGTGCGCCGCTTCAACGAAGAGAACAACGAAGAGGCAGGCGAGCACTGGACGCCTCGCGATGCCGTCAAGCTCATGTCCAAACTCATATTCCTGCCAATCGCGAACGAGATCGAGAGCGGCACCTACCTGCTCTACGACGGGGCGTGTGGCACCGGCGGCATGCTGACCGTGGCGGAAGACACGCTCGCTGACCTCGGAGAGAAGCAAGGCAAGCAGGTGGCGACGCACCTCTACGGCCAAGAGATCAACGCCGAGACCTACGCCATCGCTAAGGCCGATCTACTGCTCAAGGGCGAGGGAGAGGCCGCAGACAACATCGTCGGCGGCCCGGAGTACTCCACGCTTTCCAACGACGCCTTCCCGGCGCGCGAGTTCGACTTCATGCTCTCCAATCCACCCTACGGCAAGAGCTGGAAGAGCGACCTTGAGCGCATGGGCGGCAAGTCAGGTATCAAGGACCCGCGCTTCATCATCGAGCACGACGGCGACCCAGAGTACTCGCTGCTGACGCGCTCCAGCGACGGCCAGATGCTCTTTCTGGCCAACATGCTGAGCAAGATGAAGCACAAGACGAAGCTCGGCAGCCGTATAGCCGAGGTGCACAACGGCAGCTCGCTCTTCACCGGCGATGCCGGCCAGGGTGAGAGCAACATCCGCCGCTGGATTATCGAGAACGACTGGCTTGAGGCCATCGTCGCGCTGCCGCTCAACATGTTCTACAACACGGGAATCGCGACTTACATCTGGGTGCTCTCGAACCGCAAGCCCGAACACCGCCACGGCCACGTGCAGCTGATCGACGCTACGCAGTGGTTCAAGCCGCTGCGCAAGAACCTCGGCAAGAAGAACTGTGAGCTGTCCGACGATGACATCCAGCGCATATGCGACACCTTCCTCGCCTTCGAGGAGACAGAGCAGTCGAAGATTCTCCCGAACGAAGCCCTGGGCTACTGGAAGGTGACTGTCGAAAGACCGCTGCGCCTCAAAGGCGTTGACGGCGAGCGCGCCCACTCCTCCAAGGAGATCAAGACACTCAGGGAGGGCCACCAAGTCGACGAGAGCGCTCCTGCCGTCATCAAGAAGATACACGGGAAGGGGGTCCTCGCCGACCCGCTGCGAGGGTTGTTTGGCATGACCATCCGCGGTGAGGAGCGCGTCGTCGAGTACGAGCCCGACGCCGACCTGCGTGACAGCGAGCAGGTGCCGATACTTGAGGAGGGCGGCATCGAAGCCTACGTCCAGCGCGAGGTGTTGCCCTTTGCACCTGATGCCTGGCTTATCGAGAGCAGCATCAAGACCGGCTACGAGATCAACTTCAATCGCTACTTCTACAAGCCGCAGCCACTTCGCAGCTTGGAGGAGATTCGCGCCTCCATCCTGGCTCTGGAGCAAGAAACTAAAGGGTTGCTGACGGAGATCGTCGGAGGCGGCGAGAAATGAGCCTTGGTCTCAAGCCGTATTCCGCATACCGGGACTCCGGCGTCGAGTGGATGGGACAGGTGCCACATGGGTGGCAAACGAGTAAGGTCAAGAGACTCGCGAGGGAAGGCCATAAGACATTCGTAGACGGTGATTGGATAGAAAGTCCGTATATCGCGAGTGAGGGAATCCGGCTGATTCAAACAGGCAATATCGGCGTGGGTGTCTATCGAGAGCAGGGTTTTCGATATATCAGCGAAGATACGTTCACGGCATTTGGCTGCACGGAGTTTCGGCCCAACGATGTACTGATCTGCCGGCTCGGGGAGCCTGTCAGCCGAGCGTGCCTCGCCCCCGATTTGGGTGTCAGGATGATCACATCCGTTGATGTATGCATCCTGAAGCCGCGAGAAGACGCACTGGCCGCCTACATCGTCTATGCGATGTCCTCGTCCCGATACCTCGACTGGGTCAACTCATTGGTGCGCGGCAGCACGAGAGACCGAGTGAGCCGTAGCATGCTGGGGAGTTTCGTCCTGCCGTTGCCACCCCTCGATGAACAGAGATTCATCGTGCGCTACCTTGATTACTCGGATCGCAGGATCCGCAGCCACATACGCGCCAAGCTAAAGCTGATCAAGCTGCTCGAGGAGCAGAAGCAAGCCACCATTCAACACGCGGTAACCGGCCAAATCGACGTGCGTACCGGTGAGCCCTATCCAGCCTACAAGGACTCTGGCGTTGAGTGGGCGGGGAAGGTGCCGGAGCACTGGGAGGTCCGACGACTCCGCTACATCACTGACATGCGCGTGAGCAATGTTGACAAGCTCACCAGCGAGCACGAAGCAGCCATCCGTCTATGCAACTATGTCGACGTGTACAAGAACGAGCGCATCACTGACCAAATCGAGTTCATGAGAGCAACAGCATCTGAAGAGGAGACGGAAAGATTCCGTCTGAGCAGCGGTGATGTACTCATTACCAAGGACTCCGAATTGTGGAATGACATTGGTGTCCCAGCGCTCGTTGAGTACACAGCGCCGGACCTTATCTGCGGCTACCACTTGGCCTTACTCCGGCCAAGGAATGCATTGCTTGATGGTAGGTATCTGTTCCGTGCAATGCAGAGCGTGGCGGTTGCGTATCAGCTTCACGTTGAAGCCAACGGCGTAACTCGCTACGGTCTCTCTCACGCCGCTATCAAGTCCGTGCGGCTTCCTGTTCCGCCACTGCCTGAGCAAGCCTCGATCGCTCAATACCTCGACGAGGCAACTGCCAGATTTGCGGCGGCAGGAGATCAAGCAAGACGCGAGATCAGCCTCCTTCGCGAATACCGCACTCGTCTGATCGCCGATGTGGTCACCGGCAAGCTCGACGTGCGCGAGGCCGTCGCGAGCTTGCCTAATGGAGCCGATCGGGACGAGGACCTCGAAGAGGAGGGTGTGCTCAACGAGGACAGCGAGGCCGCCGATGGTGCTGTGCATGAGGCTTCTCTCGAGGAGGTCGAAACATGACGACTGACACCAGCGAGAAGGGCCTCGAGGAACTTATCGTCTGCGCCATGACCGGGCGTACGGATGTGCTTTCGCCCGCTCACGTGGCGACAGAGACCTCTGCGCCGGTCGCCGGCGGCACTGGCTGGATCCTCGGTGACGCTACCCATTATGACCGCGAGTACTGCGTCGATCTGGTGCAACTACGCGGCTTTCTCTTGGCCACTCAGGAACCGCTCGTCGACGCGCTGTCTCTCAATACCGACGGCCCGGCCCAGCGTCAGTTCCTTGCCCGTCTGCAAGGTGAAGTCAGCAAGCGCGGCGTGATCGACGTCCTGCGCAACGGCATCAAGCACGGCCCCCATCACATCGATCTGTTCTACGGCACACCCTCGCCAGGCAATCCGGCTGCCGTCGAGCGCTTCGCCAAGAACCGCTTCGGCGTCACGCGCCAACTGCGCTACAGCCGCGACGAAACGCAGCTTGCGCTCGACATGGGCACGTTCATCAATGGGCTGCCCATTGCCAGCTTCGAGCTGAAGAACAACCTCACCAAGCAGACCGTCGACGACGCCGTGCAGCAGTACAAACGTGACCGCGACCCCCGTGAGCGGCTTTTTGAGTTCGGTCGCTGCATCGTTCACTTCGCCGTGGACGACAAGCGCGTGCAGATGTGCACGCAGCTGAAGGGCAAAGTGTCCTGGTTCCTGCCGTTCGATCTGGGCTACAACGATGGCGCCGGCAACCCGCCCAACCCCGACGGCCTGATGACCGACTACCTCTGGAAGCGCGTGCTCACGCCCGCCGGACTTACCGACATCCTCGAGAACTACGCCCAAGTCGTCGAGACCAAGGACGAGAAGACCGGCAAGAAGAGCCGCAAACAGATCTTCCCGCGCTATCACCAGCTCGATGTGGTTCGCAAGCTACTGGCAGATGCAGGCAAGCATGGTGCGGGGAAACGCTACCTGATTGAACACTCCGCGGGCAGCGGTAAGTCGAACTCCATCGCCTGGCTCGCGCACCAACTCATCAGCTTGCGCAAGAGCGATGCCGACATCTTCGACTCGATCATCGTCGTCACCGACCGCCGCATCCTCGACAAGCAGATCAAGGACACGATCAAGCAGTTCGCTCAGGTGGGTGCCACTGTCGGCCATGCTGACCGTTCTGGCGACCTGCGCGGCTACATCGAGAGCGGCAAGAAGATCATCATTTCAACTGTGCAGAAGTTCCCGTTCATTCTCGACGAGATCGGTAGCGAGCATCGCGGTCGTCGTTTTGCGATCATCATCGATGAAGCGCACTCCAGCCAGGGCGGCAAGACATCCGCGGCTATGGCGACAGCATTGGGGAAGAGCGGTGCCGCCGCAGAGGATGAGACCTACGAAGACCAGGTCAACCGCGTCATGGAGGCGCGCAAACTGCTTCCCAACGCCAGCTACTTTGCCTTCACAGCGACGCCCAAGAACAAGACCCTCGAGATATTCGGCGAGCCCTTCGAGGAAGGCGGCCAGGTCAAGCACCGGCCCTTCCACAGCTACACAATGAAGCAGGCCATCCAGGAGGGCTTCATCCTCGATGTGCTGCGCAGCTACACACCGGTGGAGAGTTACTACAGGCTCGTGAAGAAGATCGAAGACGACCCGGAGTTTGACACCAAACGGGCGCAGAAGAAGCTACGAAAGTACGTCGAGAGTCACGAGCACGCGATTCGCCTCAAAGCTGAGATCGTTGTCGATCACTTCCACTCGCAGGTGCTGGCGCTGAACAAGATCGGCGGCCAAGCGCGGGCGATGGTGGTGACCAGTGGCATCGAGCGCGCAATCCAGTACTACCACGCCATCAGCGAGTATCTTGCGGAGCGCAAGAGCCCGTACAAGGCCATCGTTGCCTTCTCTGGCGAGCACGAGTACGGCGGCAAGATGGTCACCGAGGCATCACTCAATGGCTTCCCCAGCAATGCCATCGCGGATCGCATCAAGGAGGACCCGTACCGCTTCTTGGTGTGCGCCGACAAGTTCCAGACCGGCTATGACGAACCGCTGCTGCACACGATGTACGTCGACAAGGTGCTGTCCGGCATCAAGGCAGTGCAGACGCTCTCGCGGCTGAACCGAGCACACCCACAGAAACATGATGTCTTCGTGCTCGACTTCCAGAACGACGCAGAGGTTATTCGCGCATCCTTCGAGCCCTATTACCGCACCACCATACTTAGCGAAGAGACGGACCCGAACAAGCTGCACGACCTCAAGTCAGACCTCGACAGCTATCAGATCTACAGTGACGCTCAGGTCGAGCAGTTCGCGGAGCTGTACCTCTCAGGCGCTGATCGCGACAGGCTTGACCCGATACTCGACGCTTGCGTGGCCGTCTACAACGAGAGTCTCGATGAAGACGGGCAGGTCGACTTCAAGAGCAAAGCCAAGGTCTTCACTCGGACCTACGACTTCCTGGCTTCGATCCTGTCCTACTCAAACACCGAGTGGGAGAAGCTCTCGATATTCCTGAACTTTCTCATCCCCAAGCTACCGGCTCCTATCGAAGAGGACCTGGCCAAGGGCATCCTCGAGTCAATTGACATGGACAGCTACCGTGTCGAGAAACGGGCGGCCATCAAGATCGAGCTTGCAGACGAGGACGCCGAGATTGAAGCCGTCCCGACGAGCGTCGGCGGCCCCAGGCCGGAGCCGGAGTTGGATCGACTCTCCAGCATCATCCAGATGTTCAACGATCAGTTCGGCAATATCCCGTGGACCGACACCGACAGAGTGCAGCGCCTCATCACCGAGGACATCCCCGAGAAGGTCGCAGCGGACCGCGCCTATCAGAACGCGCAGAAGAACAATGACAAGCAGAACGCCCGCATCGAGCACGACAAGGCACTCGGCCGTGTCATGAACGCTGTGCTCAAGGACGACACCGAGCTGTTCAAGCAGTTCAGCGACAACGAGGGCTTCCGGCGCTGGTTGTCAGACACCGTGTTTGATGTGACCTACGAGGAGCCGGTAGGCGCAGGCACCAAGTCTGCGGCAGGCGAGCGGGGCGGCTGATGAGGATAAGACACATATCCATTCGGAACTTTCGGGGTATTCGGGAAGCAGACTGGAAGCTCTCATCCCACTTCATATGCCTAATCGGCCAAGGCGACTGTGGCAAAAGCACCGTTCTTGACGCCATCGGCTTGGCGCTGAACCATCGGTGGTCGGTTCCCGTGACCGATGCGGACTTCTTCGGCTGTGACACGTCCCAGGCATTGTCCATCACAGTCACGGTCAGCGACCTGCCTGCCACTATGACCCGCGAGGACCCCTATGGCCATTGGCTTCGCGGCATCGCCGAGGACGGAACCGTGCTTGACGAACCGGACGCCGAGTCGGTGCGTGCACTTACTGTTCGGTTCAGCGTCGATGACACTCTTGAGCCCAAGTGGGAGTTGTGGAAAGAGGCTATGGAAGGTCAAGAGAAGACCTTGTATGCCAAGGAGCGCTCTCAGCTAGGAGTGTTCCAGATAGACGATCGGTTCGATGCGCATCTGAAATGGGCACAGGGTTCGGCTCTGTCTCACCTGAGTGGAGAAGCTGATGTTGGAGCCCTCTTGGCAAGGGCGCAGCGCGAAGCTCGCACTTGTGTCTTCGACAACCAATCGCCGAGCTTGCTAGAGGCTGCTGGCAAAGCTAGTGAGAAGATGCTGGCGCTAGGTGGCGCGATCCTCGCGAACCCCAGACCTGGCCTCGATCCCAGCAGCCTCGGACGCTCTGCCAGCCTTGTTCTCCACGACAATGACGTGCCGGCGACTCAGTTGGGTCTCGGGTCGCGCCGTCTGGCGAGCCTTGCCTTTCAACTTGCAGCCGTCAAAGAGGAGTCAATCGTGCTGATTGATGAGGTCGAGTATGGACTCGAGCCTCACCGCCTTCTCCATGTCCTAGAGCACTTGAGAAAGCGAGCCAAATCAAGCAAGGGCCAGGTTATCTTGACGACCCATTCACCGCTCGTTGTCGAGGCCGTCAGTGCGGCAGAGTTGCACGTCGTGCGCAAAGAATCATCAGCGGTCAGTGTCCTGCAGGTCCCTGAGGACGTAGCGGACATGAGGATAGCCGAACCACAGGCGACGATTCGCAGTGGTCCATCTGCAATGCTGGCCAAGCGCGTCATCGTATGCGAGGGCAAGACGGAAGTCGGGATTTGTCGCGCACTGGCGAAATACTGGGACGCGGCAGCCAAGATCCCACTCGCGTTGGTTGGGACGTCGATAAGGAATGGCGGGGGACGGGAGGCACCTCGAAAGGCCTACTGTCTCGCCACGCTCGGCTATCAGGTGGCTCTGGTTGTCGACAACGACCTCAGCGGGGAAAGCAAGGTAGCTTTTGACGCCGACGTCGCCAAGGCGATATCGGTGGGCGTGGCGTCAATCGCATGGCAAGACGGCTATTCCATCGAGACTCAAGTCGCGTGCTGTCTGTCTGCAGATGCTCTCGCGAAACTCCTGGAGCTGGCGGTGTCTTTCCAGGAGACTGAGAACCCCGAGGAAGCGATACGTGCGTCTGTTGCTGCTCAGTGTGACGGTGCGACGCTGTCGGGACTTGACCCTGCGGCGTGGACTGTACAAAGCGGCAAGTCCCTCAATGAGATTCGCGTTGCAGTTGCAGCCGCAGCCAAGAAGAAGAAGTGGTTCAAGGACGAGACAAAGGGGGAGCAGCTCGGAGAGTTCTTGATTACCCAGTTTGATCTGCTCGATCCGCAGGGGGCCATGATGACGCGGATCGAGCGAATCCGCCGATTTGCCTTTGACATCGAGTCAGAGTCCGAGCCGGAGCCGGACCTCTAGCAATGGTCGACGACGAGCTGCGTGCCTCTGCTTCACGGTTACTGGCTGAGGCGCCGTGCGTTGTCATCTTGCCTGCGGGCTGTGGAAAGACACACCTGGTCGCGGCGTCAGCGAGAGTCGCAAGCGACCTCGGCAAACGTGTACTCATACTGACGCACACGCACGCGGGAGTCGATGAGATTCGGAGAAGAGCCCGCAGCTTTGGCGTGCCGTCGAATGCGGCGAAGATCACCACAATCGATAGCTGGTCACATCGGCTTGTGGCCTCATTCCCTCGTTCGTCTTCTTACGTTTGCACCGAGGAAATCGTCTGGTGCGATGTGCATGGAGCAATGGCTCGCCTCATGACCAATCCGCACATTCAGGCGATGGTGCGAGAATCATATGACTACGTCGTGGTGGACGAATACCAGGATTGCAGCTTGCCTCAGCACGCCTTTGTCATGGCGGTTGCTGATCTGGTTCCGACCATCATCTTGGGTGACCCCCTCCAGGCGATCTATGGTTTCGGCGGTCCCCTTGTGGACTGGAAGACGGACCTATCCGATTTTCCGGTATTCCGAATGCCCATCGTTCCCTGGCGTTGGCGCGGGCACAATGAAGCGCTTGGCGACTACCTCATGGAAGTCAGAAGCAAGCTAGAGGCTGGAGAAGCGTTTGACGCCTCCGGAGGGCCGGTGACCTGGGTCAGTGACACTCCGGATCATCGGCGCTCTGTCTGCTGGAGCAAGGTTGGGGCAGTTGGAAATGTGGTGCTCTTGGTGCAGTTTCCACGGCAGTGCGAAGCGTTGGCTCGGAGTCTTGGTGGCAAGTTCGGGGTCATGGAGGACGTGGAAGGCAGCCTTCTACTCAACCTCGCCAGAATCGCGGACGGACCCGACGGGCTGCAGACTGCGGCCGCCATCGTGGATTTCGCCTTCAAGAGTCACGCGAAGCTGCCCCCAGATCTAAAGGTCAAGGGGAGGGCAATGAAGGCGGGCACGTTTCCGACGTTTCGGCCGTCTAGCTCCCTCGGTCCAGTCATCACCGTGTTGAAGACTGTAGAAGCCAATCCGTCCCCGACGACCATCGAGGCAGCCTTCAGTGCGATCGACTCGCTTGGCGGCACGCTGTTTCGCAAGGAAGCGTGGAGCGACATGTTGCGCGCGATTCGTGTGTGGCATGAGGGTGCCGCGACACTGGCTGAGGCGGTGCGAACGGTACGCGATCGGTGCCGCATCGTGGGAAGACGACAGACAAGGCTCAGTGTTTCGCGCCCAGTGCTAATCAAGGGCCAGCAGTTCGATGAATGCGTGATTGTCGGCGCAGATGCCTTGAACGCCAGGGAGCTGTATGTGGCAATGACTCGACCGCGAACGAATCTCACGGTGATCAGGGAGAACCCGGTTCTGAGCCCATCCTAGAAGTCAGATCAATGAATGAATTATGTTGTCCGCCTACCGTTCGGCGTTTCACTGAGACTCCAAGAGACGCTGCAGCTCGTGGCGCAGGTTCGAGAGTTGTCCCCAGGTCCACCAATCATGAAGCCTCTATCTACATCACAATACTATTGCATTATCTCCGCACACTGCTTATACTTTAAGTCATGCATCAACATCTACACAGGCTCTTCAGGGCCGCACCCCAAGGTAAAGTGACGATGGGTTGCCGCAAGCCTCGCACCGCCCCCGGTTTCACCATCGTCGAACTCCTAGTCGTCATAGTCGTCATCGCTATCCTAGCTGCCATTACCATAGTTTCCTATATAGGCATTAGTTCCAAAGCCACAGCAGCCTCACTAGTATCTGATTTAGATAATGCTTCTAAACAACTCAAACTCTTTCAGGTCATAAATGGAGCCTATCCAACCGCCAATAATTGTCCTACGCCTGGTAGTACTGAGATCTGTCTCAAAGCTAGTGGTGGTACTGTCTACGTTTACACATCTACCAACACCACTAACCCTCAGACATTCGCTCTGACTGCCACAAAGAGCGGTACTAGCTATATTATCGCCAACGACACCAAGCCAGCCGTAATATCGGCTAGCCCTACCTTAAACTGTCCATCAGGCTTCATACCAGTCCCAGGCAGTATAACCTACGGTACAGCCGACTTCTGTGTTATGAAGTACGGAGCTAAAAACGTCGGTGGTGTTGCCACATCTCAAGCTGCCCTAACTCCCTGGGTCAACATCTCCCAAACATCGGCCATTACCACTGCCGCAGCAGCCTGTACTGATTGTCACCTCATCACCGAAGGCGAATACCTGACGATTGCTCAGAATGTCTTGAACGTAGCCAGTAACTGGAGCAGTGGCACTGTTGGCACTGGTTACATATACAGTGGACATAACGACAATGCTCCAGCTAACGCCTTAGCTGCCGACACCAATGACAGCAATGGCTATTACGGTACTGGCAACGTCGCTAACTCCAACCAAAAGCGCACCCTAACCCTGAATAACGACGAGATTATCTGGGACCTGGCTGGTAACGTCTGGGAATGGACATCAGGCACAGTTCAGTCGCCAACTGTCCAGCCCGGTATAACTGGTACTGGCGCTAATTGGCGCGAATGGACCGCCGTCACTAACCCAGGTACCATCTCACCTAATCCATCGGCCAGCGCAACGGGCATAGCTGGAGCCAGCAGTTGGAATAGTGGCAACGGCATCGGCATGATCTATAGTAGTGCTGATGAGTCGGGTCTGCGTAGCTTCCTCCGCGGTGGCAATTGGTACAGTGGCGGTAGCGACGGGATTCTGACGCTGTATTTGATCACCACTCCCGGCGGCACGTTCGCGTACGTCGGGTTCCGTGCTTCTCGGTGATATATCCCGTTAGAGATTCGCCGTACGGCGAAAGCTTTAACGGGATATAGACCGTCGCTGCAGCTGAATGTAGGTGCACAATTCCCCGAAACGTCAGGCCATTCAGACCGACCCAGGGAGGACACAGATGCCGAAGAGCAAGGAATCCAAGCCACACCTAGTCGCTGTTCCAGAGATTCCGACGTCTACCCGCAGGAGTGTCTACGTCGACCTTGTCGACGAGTTCGCTAAGAGTGATCTGCAGAACGCCAAGATCGAAGGCGTCAAGCTGAGCGCGGCCCTCAGCGTCAAGAAGGCCATCGCCACCCTCGGACTCAAGAACGTCACCGTCGTCACAGTCAACGGCGAGGTGTATCTCACGAAGAAATGAATCCGTCGCTGAGCCGGTGAAGGCAGAAGTGATTGATTATCTTGAGGGCGGAGTCACTACTTACGGGATCAAGTTCAAGAAGTATGACACGGGGAGAAGGTTGGACGCGTGATCAACCGCTAGCCGAATGAAGACGATAGACAGGTTATCTCTAGTGGGCTCTGGCTTCGAATAGACTTACGGCAGCCTGATACTCGGCGGCCAGGTCGAAGCCGGCATCAAGCTCTGGTGTAGTCGACTTCATGCCCGCGTACATGATGCAGACGAGATGCAGCCCACTGCGCTCGCCCGGCAGTGACTTGAGGCTGTACTTCTGCTCCGAGTCGTTCACGTCTATGCCCCCGCGCCCGAGCATCGCGATCTCGAGAGTGACTTGTTCAACTTCCTTCTTGTCCATCCCTCGGAAGGTCGTGAGGGCATCGAGCAAGTACATGACAGCATCCATGCGCAAAGCCCCCGGCACGCGCTCTCGAAACGTCGACGCGGCCAGTCGTGAGAGGCCCTCGCGCGCAGGTTCTGCTCCCGGCCCGTATTCGTCGAGTTCGAGCGCGCGCCGGTACTCCGCATCGGCGAGTTCGCCCTGGCCGAGAGCCTCATGGGCTTGGGCCATCCCTACGTGCGCAAGTGCGTCACCCGGGGCTAGGGTGGTCGCTGACTGAAAGTGCTCCAGGGCCTCTTGGGGTCGTCTGCTCTCAAGGAGACAGGCCCCGAGGTTGCGATGTGCCACGAGGTTGTCTGGCTCGGATTCCACGGCGTGTTCCAGAAGAGGAATGGCCCGCGCTGACTCTCCCGCTCGGGTCAGGGCGACGGCCAGGGCTACTTCTGCGTTGGTGCTGCGCGGCGCAGCCGCGACCGCAGCCTCCAGCGTCTCGATGGCTGCCGGCAGTTCGCTCACATCACTGAGCGCCATGCCGAGGTTGTAGAGCATGGCCGGATCGTGCGGAGACTCGCTCTGGAGCAGGCGGAGAACGAGAATGCCCTCGGGATAGCGGCCTTGCTCAAGGGCACCGATAGCCACGGCAAGGGGCTCGGCATCCTCAGGGCTCGGCGTCCAGCCGATCTCGAGGATGCCCGCTCGCGCGACGACGCTGGCTTTGCCACCAGCCCTGGCGAGGATAGCGCCGAGGTGGCGCGCAATCTGCGTCTCACTCGGACCGCTGCTTTGCGATGCGCCGCCCTCGGCACGCCCCAAAGCTTCGACTGTTTCCAGCGCGACCCGGTACTCATGACGGAAGCCCACTAGCGCTCACTCTCCTCGGAATCGTCATGCTCATCGGCAACCCATGTGTACCAGTCGGCGATGCCCAGAAGCTCGGCCCAGGCATCAATCACTGCGTGGTCTTGAACTCCATCCGAGCTGTTCTGGCGCCAGACCTCGAGGAGCTGGCTGCCGGTCGCGGCGTGGCCGCTGTACTGATACGGCGCTGCAAGGCCCGGCTGGGTCCAGCGCTCGGCCCAGAACAAGGCGAGCGCGGCGCTGATGGCGCATGTGGCATCGACAACGCGTTGTGGCAAGAGGCCGGTACCCGCCGCATCGAGGGCCTGCTCGTTCTCACGGAGTTGGTCCGCCAGCACGCGCCGCTGAGTCTCCCGCAGCACCTCGAACTCGGTCTCTATGAGCGAATCAATAGCAAGGCCCAGCGGGATCGAGCGCAGGTGCACGACGACGCCTTGGAGCAATTGGGCTGCAAGTTGACTTGCGGATGCTGGACCCAGCTTGACGGCGGCGGTTTTGGCGAGCGCCGCCGTGATGGCCTTGAGCCCCTTGGCGCTGGGGCCAAGGTCAATTGGCCCGGAGGCGGCGGCGTTCACTCTGCGGCGGAGCATTCCGCACTGGAATACGACCAGGTAGTCCACAGCCCATGCATAGTCAGTGCGGTACTCGATGACATGTGCAGGGGCCGAGCCTCGCGCGAAGCGGATCGCCGAGAGCGTTGGGAGACCTGGCGACTCGACCACCACGACTTGGGACCCGGAAAGCCGTTCGGCTTCACGGAGCGCGTCCCGCGAGATTCGTCGTGCCTCCGGTAGATCGCCCGGGGGTGTAGTTGAACTCACCGTGATCCCTCTGCCAGCCTAGCCAGTGTGCCTCGCGCCAGCTTGGTGCTGCACGAGAGCATTGAGTAACGTGACTGTACTACAGTCCCCGGACGTGACGCTGCGACGCCACCATTCAGGCGCGATTCGCCCCTTGTGTGATTGGACGCATGTCTATTCCGGCGAGGCATGAAGGGATCAGGTGCAAGCTCGAAAGCTGTCTGGTTAGGTTCCACCTGCAGCTAGGCGTCTCGCTGAGATTCCAATAGACGCTGCAGCTCGTAGCGCGGGTTCGAAAGCTGTCCACTTAGGTCCACCATCTTCCCCGCTAATCGCCACTTTCCCCGGCGGTTACCCAGGGCTCACCTGTAGCGCAAGGGCCTGAAAGTCCTCGAAAAGTCCACGCCCCGAGTCGGGCCTACCTCTCGCCATACGCCAGTGGTAGCCTCTGTCCGTCGCCGCAAGCGTCCGGAAAGACCGACGGTCAATTGAACGGGGGGCGCGATGGGATTCATCGAGTGGGTACAGGGTGCCATCATTTGGAACCGAACGTTGCTGCAGGTCATGGTGTGGCTGAGCATCGTGCTCACCCTCGTTCTGGCGGTCTACGTCGGCATCCACGTCAGCATCTTCTGGGGAGTCGTCGTGGCCTTCGCGACCCTGCTTATCGCGCCACTGCTGTACATGCTGCTCGTCTTCGTTGTGTCACTCATCACCCTCCCGTTCCGTCGGTTGGCCGAACGGGGACGAAGCGAGTGACGATCAGCGCGAAGGCCGACGCTGGCCTCACTCCTGACTCGGCTCGCCACCACCAACGCTGAGGTCTGGAGCTCCAACGTGACCACGGGCAACCTCTCCTTCGAGGCGGGGCGCGCGGCCGACCACGATGACCTCGCGATTGCTCTCGCGCTCGCCGTCTGGGTCCAGCACGCGCAGGGTGAGCCGCGTCACCTCAGCGCAGACGAGAAGCAGGCGGTCACCGTCTAGCCAATCCCCCGGCGAGGATCCAGCCGGTGTGGCCGGGGCGGTGCGTTTGCCATGGCGCGCCGCTCCGGCGCTCGCTTCT
>Ga0209539_1000424_pt1 | contig 24446 bp, 22 predicted proteins | sample BarGraNGADG00312_2_FD_184499 | JGI IMG/M metagenome (GOLD analysis project Ga0209539, IMG submission 184499) | Arctic peat soil microbial communities from Barrow, Alaska - Barrow Graham LP Ref core NGADG0011-312 (SPAdes) (version 2) | ecosystem: Environmental > Terrestrial > Soil > Wetlands >...
TTTAAAATTAAAATTCGAGGTTATATCAGGATATGTACAGAAATGTTACCTGAACATTGCTTCTGATTTGAGTTCCGGATTACACTTTAAGCTGTTAATACTTTGATTTATAACTAAATATGAATATTGTATAAATCTGTTCTCCTCTGAAGCAGGGAATACCGTAAACCGCACACCGTATACCGGATACCGTTTCACTTTTGACTGTTCTATCGTTGCTTTTTGAAGAAAAATTTAAAATAGCCGGTAACAATTCATCGATAAACCCGATAAAACTCTGCAATATGATTATCAGTATAAAATAAACTGTTTCACTTTAATATGAATATGTTTAGAAACTTATAATCAATTTAAACTTCAAATCTTTAAAAAATGATTGCAAAGTATTACCTGGCTATCAGGCCACAGACAGATGAGCACCACGCTGTGCACAGGGACGGATGTCCTTTTTTGCCGGACCATGAAAAGAGGATTTACCTTGGGACTTTCAATTCAGGCCAGGATGCAGTTCTGGAAGGAAAACGGCACTTTATCAAGACAAACAGCTGACCATGAAAAGAGGATTTACCTTGGGACTTTCAATTCTGGCCAGGATGCCGTTTTGGAAGGAAAACGGCACTTTATCAAGACAAACAGCTGTCAGTTCTGTTCGAAAGATCATAGTGGTCCCAATGAGCAACCTGAGCTTCACAAAAGAGTCCAAAAGGCTTTAATCCCTGTTGAACCAGAGATATCTTTATCGTACAATACAAACTTGCTTTGCTGTCTGAATTGACCGAGACGTTTAATGCATGGGGTACGGGGCAGTCCTCCTTCGCTAAAGCTTCGGAGGCTGAAAGGTGCAGGGAAGTCCTAAAAAATAGAGCTAAAGGTTGATTGTGAAATCATCGGCATCATTCATGACAGGAAACTTTTTCCTGAATTCTGATAGTTCAGGAAGGGATATCGCGGCAGAAACTGAGCACTCTTTATCACGATCAGCAGATGCTATAATTTCTCCGCGCGGATCTATTATCATTGAATCACCGCTATAAGTGATCCCTGTTCCATCGGTACCGGTTCTGTTCGATCCGGCCACATAGCATTGATTTTCGATGGCTCTGGCTTTCAGAAGTGTGGGCCAGACATTTTTTCTGATTTCAGGCCAGTTTGCAGAATAAATAATCAGATCGGATTCATTCCTGTTCCGGCTCCATACGGGGAAGCGGAGATCGTAACAGATATAAGGACTGATTTTAACTCCCCTGAAGGTGAATGTCAACCTCGATTTCCCAGCGGTGAAAAGCCGGTCCTCTCCTCCCATGCTGAACAAATGGCGCTTATCATAAAAGCTGACTTCATTATCCGGAGAAACAAATACCCATCTGTTTAAGTATTCAGTATTATCCTTTACTATATAACTGCCGCATAATCCGAAGTTTCCCATATCAGCCAGGCTTTTCATCCAGTCGAAGGTTTCCCCGAGTGGTGATTCGCCTAACTCAGCCGGATGCATTGAAAATCCTGTATTGAACATTTCAGGAAGTACAACAATATCGGTATTATTATTCAGAGGGGAGATAAGTTCACCAAGTTTCTGAAAATTACGGGATTTATCTTCCCATGCTGAGTCGGGTTGGATAACTGAGATTTTCATAACAGACAAAGGTAATATTATTTTTTTTACACAGAAAGCCAAAGAGGGTATCACAGTGTGCCACAGAGACAACACGTCCCGCTGAAGAAGAACATCCTCCCCCAATAAAGGGAGAATTAAAAGGAGGTTCCTCTCACTGAGATGCCCCAGTTTCACAGGATTTTGGAGGCAATCTAAAGGGAATTGTGTTGCAAAAAAAAGTACAGGTCTTAAGGTTGCCTGTACTTTATTCAAAACAGTTTTAGGATTTATTTTTTATTTAAAGAAGTATAGTAGTCACTGAAAATACCATTGATAAGTGGTTTGTAATATAGCCAGAAGAATCTCCTTGTATCATCAGGTTTATCTGAGTAAAGGATTCCCTTAAGCTTCTCAACTCCTTTAAATCTGGAGGTACAGTATGGGACATTGTAGTTTGCAAAATCCCCTGAAAAATAGTAGATTCTCTGGGAAACAGGTTCCTGTATAACTGCAGGGAACTCACTTAAAAGACCATTTACAGCAAGCAGAGTATCGCCTGATGGTGTTGTATCAAGTTTGAATTTTGAAACAATTTTATTTTGAAGCGGATCGATAATATCAAACCACTGGTCAAAAGCAACTGATTCCGGAACCCCGTACTTTTGAACAGATTCAGCATCGGTAATTATATGAGGTATCGCATTTTTGAGATGAGTCCCCTCTTGCATTACCACAATATCTTTTTCTTTCAGTATGACAATGCCTGGTTTTGTGAATGTCCATGGCTTTTTGTATTCCTTGCGGTACATTGACGTCATCCAAACAGGGAAATCTTTGCCGGTAGTGTCAAGCGAGCTGAAGTATTTTCCTGTCCAGCCTGAAAAAGTTATCCCAAGTTTTTCCTGGGTTCTGAATGAATCAAATTGAGATGTCGGATAGTCAAAGGAGTTATATTCAATTATAATAAGCTTTTTCCTGTCTTTCATCTCCTTAATAAGAAGGAAGTCATTATTATTAAGTCCCCCATATATTTTTCTTGATCTGCGGCTTTTGTTTAAGCCTCTGTACCAGTCGTTAAAAGATATTCCGTAAGTATCAGTAAAATAGATAGCATCATTTTTTTCAGCCAGATTTATAAGATCAGTCAGACGATATTCATTTTTATCCCAGAACCTGTCGCGGATTGGACGTTTTGGGAAAAAACCATAATAATCTTTCTTGTAGGAATAACTTGTCTTCGATTCTTTTTTTACAAATCTTTCATAAGTCAATATCCAGTTAAATGGCTTGTGATGTTCGCGATCCAGAGTCGGCACTGTTTTATCCACTATAATAATATCCAATGGTTTTTTAGTTTGAAAGCTCCATCGGATCAGATTAATAACAGGCAGGGCAATAATTACTGCCAGAATGATAACTACAATAAGCAGAGTTTTTTTCATAACTGAATATATCTGAATGTATTCAAATACAATAACTATTACCTGATTTTAACCAAAATGCCAATTTCAATTGTTAAAAGTATTAATTTATTTTTTTTAATGAAAATAAATCTGAGGCAATTTAGTAAAAAATATTGAACCGCAAAAACTGTCAGTAGCCACAGGATGAATTATCGCCTCTTTTGTCAGGACCTCCGGTTTTTTCACCTCCGGGAAGTATCATTATAGCATTGACACTACCAATTGATGAACGTTCTTTTAATATGTAACCCATCTCCCCAAGTTTTACAGAAGTAAGGCTGTCGATGGCATTTTTTTCATAACTGATCCAGTCAGGCAGCCACTGATGATGAAATCGGCGGGCATCAACGGCCTGCCTCATATTCATCCCGAAATCAATTACATTAACAATAACCTGGAATACGGTTGTGGGGATAGTTGAACCACCGGGGGAGCCGAGAACCATAAAAAGCTTTCCCCCTTTTTCCACAATTGCAGGGGTCATTGAACTAAGCATTCTTTTTCCGGGTTTTATCGCATTTGCTTCTCCGCCAACCAAACCGTACATATTCGGGAATCCCGGTTTTATAGAAAAATCGTCCATCTGATCGTTAAGGATAAACCCCGCGCTGTCTACTACGATACCACTGCCAAATGTGTTATTAAGAGTGGTTGTAGCTGAAACAGCGTTGCCTGCTGCATCGACTACAGAATAATGTGTTGTCTCCTCGCTTGTATATCCCTCTGTTGAGCCTGGCTTGATTTCCAGTGAAGGGGAAGCTCTTTTTTCGTCGAAAGTCCTCATCCTGTCCAGTAAATACTTTCTGTTAATTAATTGATCAACAGGAATTTTTACAAAATCCGGATCACCATGGTATTCCGAACGGTCAGCAAAAGCCCTTCTCTCGGCTTCCGTCATCAAATGAATTGTCCGGCAGGAATTGAAACCCCATTCCCGGAACGGATATGGATCTATCATCTTAAGAAGCTGAATCAGAATAATCCCTCCGCTCGAGGGTGGAGGAACGGTAATAATTTTATAGCCATTATAATCAGCACTGAGAGGAATCCTGGAAACTGATCTGTACTCCTGTAAATCCTGTTCTGAAATGATCCCATTGCCTCTTTTCATCTCATGTATTAACAGGCGGGCGGTCTTCCCGGAATAGAATCCATCACGGCCATGATCCCTGATTCTCTTAAGAGTCTCGGCAAGAGCATGCTGAATCAGAATATCTCCCTCTTTCCATAAGGAATCCTTCACAAAAGCCGGTCTGAATGAATTTCTGTCAATGAATGTTTTCCGGTTGTTATTAAACTCTTCGGCCTGGCCTCTGGTTATTGGAAATCCTTTTTCCGCAAGGTCAATGGCAGGTTGAATTACCTCATTAAACGGGAGTTTACCATATTTTGAATGAGCATTAATCATGCCATCCACTGTACCGGGCACTCCGCTTGCAAGATGAGTAGATATACTCACTCCTTCTGATACATTACCGGCTTTATCAAGATACATATCCCTATTAGCAAATTCCGGAGCTTTTTCCCTGTAATCAATCACATCGGTTTTCCCATCACTTGTCCTAATAAGCATAAACCCACCTCCGCCAATATTTCCGGCTTCAGGAAAACATACAGCAAGAGCAAATTCCGTAGCTACTGCAGCATCGACAGCATTACCTCCCTTCCGGAGGATAGAAACACCTATTCCTGAACTCTCAGGATGAGCCGATACGACCATTCCATTATCAGCTATAATATCCTGACCTTCTGTAGATTTAATCTTCTCTTTAACAGTCTTTAATGAACATCCTGTAATGATTGTCAACCCCAGAAAAATACTAATAGTTTTTTCCATTACTGATTATCAAGTTCAACGTTTCATTATTATTATAAACGTGCTTTTTTACTTTGTGTTACTTTGTGTTCAACTTTGTGTCCCTTAGTGGTAAAAAAAATTTAACCACGAAGGCTCACAAAGGAATTAGATCAAATCATAATCATTGCCCAATACAATTATACCAATAAACTCTCTATAAATAAGGTGTTGCTTACAAAATCTGTGAGAACAGGAATTGTTTTATTACTTTTACGCAAACATTTTTATGATGGTGCCAAATCAACCTCTTGCTGAAAGGTTAAGACCAAGAGATCTGAGTGAATTCTGCGGACAGGAACACCTCGTAGGCAAGAATGCAGTTTTGAGGAAGGTGATAGAATCGGGAAATATTCCATCGTTTATTTTATGGGGGCCTCCCGGTGTGGGAAAAACGACACTGGCAGGGATCATAGCTAACACTCTTAAAAGACCGTTTTTTCATCTGAGCGCAGTTCATTCAGGAGTCAAGGATGTCAGGGAGACGATAGAGAAAGCAAAGAACCAGCAGTTCTTTAACCAGCCAAACCCCATCCTGTTCATAGATGAGATACACCGCTTTAATAAATCTCAACAGGATTCTCTTTTGAGCGCTGTTGAACAGGGAATTATAACTCTGATCGGTGCAACCACCGAAAATCCCTCTTTTGAGGTCATATCCCCGCTCCTTTCGCGATGCCAGGTATATATAATGAAACCATTAGAGGAAGAGGAGCTTATACTGTTAATGAACAAAGCATTGAAAAAAGACATTTACCTTGCAGCCTACGACATAGAAATTGCTGAACATGAGGCTCTTATACGTGTCTCGGGCGGTGATGCACGAAAACTTTACAATGCTCTTGAACTTGTTGTAAGTTCAGAAGCTGACGAAGCATCTTCCGAAAAAATCATTATAAGTAATGAAATGGTTTTACGACATGTCCAGAAGAATCTGGCACTATACGATAAAAATGGGGAGCAGCATTATGATATTATTTCTGCCTTCATAAAATCACTGAGGGGAAGTGATCCAAATGCAGCAGTATACTGGCTGGCACGTATGGTTGAAGGAGGTGAAGATCCTAAATTCATTGCAAGACGTATGCTTATACTGGCAGCTGAAGATATTGGTATTGCAAATCCGAATGCGTTGCTTCTCGCCCAGGCTTGTTTTGAAGCCGTAAATGTAATCGGATGGCCGGAATCAAGAATAATTTTATCGGAGGCGGCAATTTACCTGGCCACTTCCCAGAAGAGTAATTCATCGTATATGGCTATTGAGAATGCAATAGGGAGTGTCAAATCCGAAGGTGATCTTCCCGTACCGTTGCATATAAGAAATGCTCCTACCAAACTTATGAAGAATCTGGGTTATGGAAAAGAGTATAAGTATGCTCATAGCTATTCGGGAAATTTCGTTCCTGATAATTTTCTCCCGGAGGAAATAAAGGGAACAGTTTTTTATGATCCGGGGGTGAATTCCAAAGAGGAAGAGATCAGGAAAAAACTTTCTATTATGTGGAAAGATATTTACGATTACGATAAGAAATAAAAAGACAAAAGGGAAAAGACAAAATGAATAATGGAATGCTTGAATAATGGATTATGGAAAAATGGAGAGTGCTATACGAGCAACAAGGAATAAGAACTGTCACTGAGGACCATAGAGAACTGCAGAGTTTCCACGGAGAAACAAAGAGAAAATAAACTCATAATACTTATTACAAATATATTTTTTAACTTTGTTTAATATGTCAAACGCTGGAATAAATATTCCCGGGATAAGTTTTAATGAATCTGGAAATTTTCTTTTGATTGCAGGTCCCTGTGTTGTTGAAAGTGAAGAGATAGTATTTGAAACAGCTGCCCATCTGAAAAGGTTATCTGAAAAATACCGGATTCCCTTTGTTTTCAAATCATCCTACAGAAAAGCTAACAGATCCAGAGGAGATTCATTTTCAGGCATTGGCGACATTATTGCATTAAAAATTCTTGCAGAAATCAGGAAAAGATATTCGGTCCCGGTTATTACCGATATACATAATCCCGAAGAAGCTGAAATGGCAGCAAAGTATGTTGACATATTGCAGATACCGGCTTTTTTATGCCGGCAGACAGATCTTCTGGCAGCAGCTGCCAGGACAGGGAAATGGGTTAATATAAAGAAAGGACAGTTCTTGTCAGGATCATCCATGAAATTTGCTGTGGAGAAGGTGAGAGAATCAGGAAACAACAATATTATGCTTACAGATCGGGGCAATATGTATGGATATCAGGATATTGTCGTTGATTTCAGGAATATTCCGGTAATGAAACAGATAGGTGTTCCCGTAATAATGGATATAACTCATTCACTGCAGCAACCTAACCAGGAAGAAGGGATATCAGGAGGACGACCGGAAATGATTGAGACTTTAGGCAAAGCAGCGATAAGCGTTGGAGCCGATGGTATTTTTATTGAAACACATCCTGACCCTTCAGTGGCAAAGTCGGACGGAGCAAATATGCTGAAGCTCTCTGGAATGGAAGACCTGTTGATTAAACTAATTGCATTGAGAAAAACAATAAATTCATTTAATTATTAATCCTTAATACCTTTTGTATGAAGAAACTAATTTTTATTATGGCAGGTCTGATCATTATGTCTGTCGTTAGCGCTCAAACCCTTGAGGAAATCGTTAAAAAGTATACTGCAGCCAATAAACTTGACCAGGTTTCTAATTTAAAAACGATCAAGATCACTGCAAATATGTCTATGATGGGCATGGAAATGCCTATGGTAATGTGGATGAAAAATCCAAATAAAATTAAATCTGTAACTACTTTTAACGGGCAGGAGATGATTCAGGTTTTTGATGGAGAGAAAGGGTACGTTGTCAGTCCTATGACAGGTTCAACCGACCCGGTAGAAATGACTGAGGATCAGGTGAAACAAACTCTCAGAAACAGTATGTTCCAGAATTACATGGCTAATTATTTTAAAAATGGTCAGCTGGCACTGGCAGGAGAAGACAAAGTCAACGATAAACCGGCTTATAAGATAAAAGCTACAGCCGAAGGTGGAACTGTTATAGATATGTATATCGATAAATCCTCTTATCTTCTGGTAAAAACATCCACAACAACTTCACAGGGTGGCATGACAATTACAATGGATTCATACCTATCCGATTATACAGAAACCAGTGGACTTTTAATCCCGATGAAAACAACATCATCAGCACAGGGAATGGATATCATAATCAATTTCACAAAGATTGAGGTTGATGTTCCTATGGATGACAGCCTGTTTAAAATCAAATAAAATTTGGTGAACCAGCAGAGGCGGGATGCATTCCGCCTTTTGCAGCAGACCTATAAATAGCAGAGGCGGGATTCATCCCGCCTTTACTATTTGCAGCTGGCCTGTAAGCCGGATTCTGTGCGGTTTAGGTTTCTGTAAAAGAATTTAAAACCGGTTTCCATCATTTATCTCGGCACGGTATCGCTACCGTGCTCATACGACCTACCCCCCGGCATCGGACGAGCAGCCCTGAACGCCGGTATACATGGTCTTTCAACCCATAAGGTGTACGGCTCCCGATGTTGCCACCAGGACCGGTAAGCTCTTACCTCACCTTTTCACCCTTACCCCGACTGAAGGGTCGGGACGGTTTTTTTCTGTTACACTACTATACCCTCACGGATATCTTCCCGTTAGGAAGTATGGTGCTCTGAGTTGCCCGGACTTTCCTATCCGCCATATGACGGATCGATGGAACAGCCTGCTGCAGTGCAAAGGTAAGAAATTGCAGGGTATTTAGATACACCCTGATATAATATTGGTTATTTTTGAGTCCTAAAAGAAGTTTGGAGTGAGCTAGAGTTTGGAATGCCTAGAGTTAAAAAATAAACTGAAAACAGCTAACTCTTGACACTTTAGGCACTTTAGGCACTTTAGGCACTTTAGGCACTTTAGGCACTTTAAAAAATGAAAGATATTGACATTAATGACTATGATTACGATCTGCCTCCAGAATATATCGCTCAGCATCCTGTTAATGAAAGAGATAAATCGCAACTTCTTATTTATAGAGATGACGATATAGTCAAAGACACATTCAGAAACATAGATGAGTACCTCCCACCCGATTCACTGCTTGTATTTAATAATACCCGCGTAATACGCGCCCGGATTCTTTTTCATAAAGAGACCGGTGCTGTTATAGAAATTCTATGTCTCGAACCTCTCTCACCTTCGGATTATTCTTTATCATTCAGCTCGAAAGAATCTGTTGAATGGAAATGTATAATTGGAAATCTGAAAAAATGGAAGAGAGGTGTGTTAACGGTCTCTTTTGAATATGACAGTAAAAAGTATTATTTATATGCGGAACGACTTCAACCTGAAGATGAGGCATGGCGGATAAGGTTTAGCTGGAACAATCAGGAGATAAGTTTTGGTGAAGTGATTGAAGCAACAGGTCACATTCCCCTCCCGCCCTATATAACAAGAGAAGATGAAAAGGAGGATATTGAAAGGTATCAGACTGTGTATTCCAGTATCAAGGGATCTGTAGCTGCTCCGACAGCAGGTCTGCATTTTACAGGTAACGTGTTCGAAAAGCTTAAAACCAGAGGAATAAAATCGGTTGAATTGACTCTCCACGTGGGAGCAGGTACTTTTCAACCCGTAAAAGTCAACAACATCGTCCTCCATGAAATGCACTGCGAGCATTTTTTTATAGATACAAAGACAATCGAAATATTACTTGAAAATTATGGAAAGATCATAGCTGTTGGTACAACCTCGGTCAGAACAATAGAAAGTATATATTGGCTGGGGGTCAGGCTGATTAAAAACCCGGCTGATTCCTTCCCGCATTTTTCACTGGGGCAATGGGAATCATATGAGATGGGGACTGGTTTTTCTGTGAAGCAATCACTTGGAGCATTATTGAAATTTCTGAATGAAAAGAATTTATCTTATCTTCATGCATCAACAAGTATTATGATCATACCGGGATATAAATTCAGAATGACTGGCGGGATGATAACAAATTTTCATCAGCCCCGCAGTACTCTTCTGTTACTTATTTCAGCCTGGACAGGAAAAAGATGGAAAAATATCTATACATTTGCCCTGGAAAACAGGTTCAGATTTTTAAGTTATGGTGACAGTTCCCTCTTATTAAGATAACTATGCTATTCATCAATGTAAACATGCATTTCATCAAATTATATTTTTATAACGAAATTTTTAGTTTAATTTTGATAATAAATTGATTTTTCGTTATTTTGATACCAAAATAATTTCAGGATGAACGAAAACAGATTAATGCAACAGGTGATTGCAATTTTTTCGATTTTTATGGTGTTTTTCTATCTCGGGGTTGGCGCCTATTTTATATTTTATTCCAATCTGAGTTATATCGATAAACCTGTACGGGTCATAGTTGGATCGACTTTTATCTTTTATGGTTTATACAGGGCATTCAGAGCTTATGTTAAAATAGTTGAGGTTTTCTTCACTAAAGATAAAGACGATGTGTAGATCTCATAGTTCTCAGAGAAACATTTAGAGAGAAATTATTAATACTCACTTAAGGCTTGGCACACACTTTGCAGTGAAATAAAATTAATAATTTCAAACCTAAATTAATTTTAAGAACATGAATAGAGTATCAGTTATTCAAAATTTTATTATTATTGCGTGCCGGAATAAAAGATTAACACCCTGTAACGTAGTGGATAGAAATATTAATCATAAATTATTCTCCTACATGCAATATCCTGTATTTGGATTGTTACTTATTCTTGCATCCTGCGGCGGTATGGGTAAAACAGCAACTAATGAAACAGCCACCAGAGGAAATATCAGGATTTTGGCTGATGAATCATTTCAACCACTTATTGAAACTGAAGTTTTTACTTTTACACATCTGTATACAAATGCAAAAATCAAAGCTGAGTACAAACCAGAGTATGATGTGATAAATGATTTTATGAATGATTCCGTAAAAGTAATTGTTACAAGTAAAAAGCTTTCGGATTACCAGATTCAATACCTTCGTGACACTCAGATCATTGCCCGTACCTCAGCATATGCTTACGATGCACTTGCAATTATTACAAACCGGGAAAATAATGATACACTCTTAAAATATAATACTGTCAAAGATATTTTCCTTGGTAAAGTAAAAACATGGAAAGAGATCAATGAAAAATCCAAACTGGGTTATATCCGCGTTATTTTTGATAATAACAAATCGGGTAATATCAGATATTTTAAAGAACTTTTTGAAATAAAAGACTCATTGAGTAAAAGTTTCTATGCTGTCAATAATAATGCAGAAGTTATTAATTTTATTTCAAAGAATCCGGATGCTCTCGGTATAATTAGTGCTAATTGGATAAGTGATAAAGATGATTCGTTGAGCATGAGTTTTATCAGGAAGATAAATGTAGTTGCAGTTTCACAGCAGTACATTAATGATGGTAGCTATTATCGTCCGCATCAGGGTTTTATCTATGACAAATCTTACCCCTTCGTAAGAGAAGTTTATCTTATTTCGAGGGAGACATTCACAGGATTAGGTTCGGGTTTTATAAACTGGGCATGTGGAGAACAGGGACAGAGGATTGTTCTAAAATCCGGACTTGTACCAGCAACAATGCCGATAAGGTTGGTTCAGATAAAGCACTAGGTGCAGGGTGCAGGGTGCAGGGTGCAGTGTGATAGTTAAGAGAAACGAGAAACTTGAGGAACGAAGTGACGAACCGGAGCGAAGCGGAGCTCGGCGAAGCCAAATCCCGCAAAGCGGAAGAGCAACAAGCAACAAGGAAAAGAAATTAAGAAGCAGAAATTGGAAGAATATAAAAAATTAATACTATAATTGACATCAAATTTTTATAGCTATGAAACGTTTAATTTTAAGACCAGTAATTATTCTGGCAGTTTTATTAACAGTTTTTTCGTTTAATATTAAGGCTCAGGATTTGGAAGCAGCTACATTACTGACCAGGAGCGAACAGTATGATAAAGCTCTGGCCATGTTCCAGCAGTTAGTTCAGAAGGAGCCGGCAAACAGCAAGAATTATTTCTTTTTCGGTGAAAATTATCTTCTGGAATACTTTGCCGATACAATATCCAACTCATTAACTGTGGCAGCTAAATCGGCTAAAGAAATATATCAGAAAGGTGTCGATGCAAATCCAAATGACCCTCTAAACTATATCGGACTTGCTAAAGTTGCTTTCTATATTGGCGATAATAAGACTGCTGCAGATATGCGTGCTAAAGCAAAGAGTTTCCTCCTCCCCTATAAGAACATAAAGAAGATCGTCCCCCCTGCAAAAGATTATGCCTTTGCACTGGCAAAAATTGCCGAATCATATATAAAGGATGAAGAGGTTGATACTTCACTTGCATTGCCCCTTGTCAGGGAAGCTATTAAAATTGATAAAAGCAGAGATGTTTATTTAATTGCCGGTGATGTATATATTCTGGTAAATGACGGATCAAAGGCTATTGCATCTTATAAACTGGCACAATTTGCTGATCCTCAATCACCAACTGCAAACATGAAAATCGGTAATATATATGTAAAGGGACGTGCCCTACAGGCAGCGATTCCATATTTTGAAGAAGCGATACAACTCAACGCAAGTTATGCTCCTGCATATCGTGAACTTGGACAATTGTATCTGCTAGCCCAGAGGTTCGATTCGTCAAGAGTGAATTTTAAGAAATATCTCGATCTTACTGCCGGCAATATTCCGGCAAAAACAAGATATGTAAATGCTCTTTTCTACGCTAAAGATTATGACGGAGTAATAAAGAACGTTGAAGAGATTTTCCTTATTGATAAGTCCAGGACTTATATGAACCGAATTGCCGGTTATTCATGTTATGAGAAGACGCCACCTGATTATGATAAAGCTCTTTCCTACATGGAGACACTATTTAAAACAGTTGCACCGGACCGTATCATTAAGAAAGACAATTATTATATGGCAAGGATCCTTTTAAAAAAGAACCTGAATTTCTCGAAAACGGTAGACGAGAACAATGGTCTTAAAGTACAGCTTGAAAAAGAAAAATCAAAGCTTGCAATAGCTCCAAATGCTGCTGAAAAGGCAAAGATTAAAGTTGGAATTGATGATCTTACAACTAAAATATCAAATCTTGATAAAGATATAGCAAAAGCTAATTCTGAAATAGACAGAGCTTTTGTCGAATACGCAAAAGTACTGAAGTTTAATCCTGAAGATAAAAGTGTACTTAGCGAGATGGCGACTAATTACTATAATTATAGAAAATATGATAATGCAGCAAAGACCTGGCTCAAGCTGATTGACCCGGCTCAGGATAATACAGATGATTTAATGCGTATAGGAAGAGCATATTATATCGGTGAAAAGTATAAATCGGCCGATTCTGTGTTTAATGCAGTAATTGCTAAAACTCCGAATTACATACCGGCATATCTCATGATTGCCAATACATATACTAAAATGGATCCTGACCTTAAACAGGGTCTTGCAAAACCGAAATTTGAAAAACTTATTGAGGCTGCAAAGGTTGACTCAATCAAAAATGCTTCTGCCATGATGGACGCTTTTGGTTATCTGAGTTATTACCATATGATGAATAATAACTTTAGCAGATCAAAGGATTATTATAACAGGATGATTAACCTCGATCCCAACAATAAGGAATATAAAATCAGGGGATATATCGGGATAGGCGGTGTTGAGCTACGGTCGACCACAACCGAAAAAACAAATGAAGGCAGACTTCCATATTTGTCACGAGCAACAGATGCGTATAATAAAATTCTGTCCATTGACCCAATGAATACACAAGCAAAAGGCCAGCTAAATTATATTAAAGAGTTCGAAGCATCGATTAAAAAAGGTATAAATCCAAATGAGATTAAAGGTACTGTAAAGAATGCAGCAGGACAACCCTTGCCATATACTTCGGTCAGGGTGAAGGATACAGCAGTAGAGAACATGGCAAATACCAGAGGCGAATTTAAATTCGAAATACCACAGGGGTCAGAATTTCTTATCATAAGCTTAAAAGGATATAAATCACTGGAAATACCAATAACAAAATTAAGGGTTTATAATGTTACACTGGAACAATAAAGTTGTAAATGACGGAATCAGGAAAAACTAAAATTTTAAAAAATATAGGGTATAATATTGTTTTAACGGTTTTTTTTTGGGAATTATTCTAAACTATATCAAAAGTTTAACATTATTGTACGCACTATTGGAAAAAATCAATTCATGATATATATTTGCAAAACGTTAAAAAATCTTAAACCTAATCAAATCGATAAAAAATGAGTAAACAAGGAAGTTCGTTCAAAGATGCGTTGCAGAATATTTTTGCAACTAGTGCTATTTTAATAGCGTTTATAGTATCCTATTTATTGTTCACACAAATAATGGGTAATCCTGTAAATTTCGAAGGTGGCAATCCGGCTGGAAAAAATCTGGAAGGTAACTATCTTGGAATCATCTATAAAGGTGGTTTCATTGTTCCTATTCTCATGACATGCGTATTAGTCCTGATCATTTTTATTTTTGAAAGAAGCATTACTCTTTCAAGAGCAAAAGGTAAAGGCAGGTTAAATACCTTCGTCAGTCAGCTTCAGAGTCTACTTGCACAGGATAAAATTGAAGAGGCTCTTGAAGCATGCGACAAACAAAGAGGTTCTCTTGCCAATGTAATGAGAGCAGGTCTTACACGTTATCGTGATCTTCAGAAAGACAAAGAACTTGAAAAGGACCAGAAAATCCTGTCAATTCAGAAATCATTCGAAGAAGCAACTGCTCTTGAACTTCCGATGCTTTCAAAGAACATGGTTATTTTCTCAACTCTTGCTTCAATTTCAGTGTTGATCGGTCTTATCGGAACAGTTCTTGGTATGATCCGTGCATTTGCAGCTCTTGCACAGTCTGGCGCTCCTGATGCATTACAGCTGGCAGCTGGTATTTCTGAAGCTCTTATTAATACAGCTTTCGGTATCACAGGATCAACCCTGGCAATTATTGCATTCAACTATTTTTCTTCCATGATTGACGGTTATACATTTAAAATTGACGAAGCAGGTTTCAGTCTGACGCAGAACTTTGCAGCTTCACTGAGATCCAACTAATTTTAAATTTATCTTTTGGTTTCTATTAATTAATAAAAAAAACAATGCCAAAGATTAAATTACCAACGAAATCGCCTAGAATCGACATGACGCCGATGGTTGACCTGTTTGCTGTTATTTTGATATTCCTTATGCTGACTACTACCATGAGACAGCAGGAACCGGCTGCTGTTGATACGCCCTATTCTATATCAGAGAAACCGACGCCTGATTTTAATACAATGACTCTTCTCATGTCAAAAGACAATAAAGTCTACCTGAATTTTGATAACGGGCCAGATACTCTGCTTAAATTCAGACCAAAGATCCTTGCTGAAATGGGCAAGAGATACAATATTGAATTTACAGAGCCTGAGTTAAGGGAATTTGAAAAATATCCTTCTTCTATTGGAGTTCCGATTCTGAAGATGAAGGAGTTCCTTGATTCAGAGGATCTCAAGGCAAGGACTGCCTTACAGACAGGTATCCCGATTGATTCAACTGACAATCAGCTCGCAGATTGGATATTCGCTACCCGTTTGGTAAATTCGAATGTTCAGGCTTGTATTAAAGGTGATACAAAAACCGGGTTTGAGCTTGTTCAGAGAATCCTTGATATTATGGCAGACAAGAATGTGTTCAAGTTTAATCTGGTCACATCTCTTGAAGCAGCTAAAATAAACATTGCAGAAATACAGAAGTGATATGGCAGAAATAATTCAAGAGGAAAAAGCAGGCGGCAAAAAGAAAGCCAAGAAAATTGCCCCGCATATCGACATGACGCCGATGGTTGATTTGATGTGTCTTCTTATCGTGTTTTTCATGCTTACCACGGCTTTCAATAAGGCAAAGATCATGGAAATTAACATCCCTGAGAAGATCAAGGATAAAACTATTGAGCCTCCGAAGATTGCTGCAGCCCGTACACTGAATATCATCCTTGGACCTGATAATAAAATTTATTGGTACCCGGGAGTTATAAAAGAAGAGGATTATAATGATCTGCCTCCTCTGTTTGAAACAGATTTCAGTGCAACAGGTATTCGTGCGAAGCTACTGGAAGGAAACAAAACGCTTGCCAGAAAGATCGCTGATTTTAAAAATCAGGTCCTTACCGGAAAAATTATTATGGCAACTGATTCTGTTGCAAAATCAATCAGCAAGCTTAAATCAGATGATGACACTGGCCCGATTGTTCTTATAAAAGCTTATAAGAAAGCTAATTACGGAAACTTTGTAGATATTCTCGATGAGATGAATATCTGCGGAATCGCCCGTTATAACTTTGTTCCAATTGCTTGGTACGATGAGAGAATGGTGGAAAAAGCTGCAGGAATTGCACCGACAACTACTACTCCTCCTGCCAAGAAATAAACCGTAAACCGCAAAAGAAATGGCAAAAGAAAAAGTGAATGCTCCTGACTTTGATGATATAGTATTCGAAGAAAGGAATAAGGAATACGGAGCTTACAGACTACGTAAAAAGTACAATCGAAATGTACTTATCGGAATGCTAATAGGTATACTAATAATAGGAACTGCTATTATTACTCCATACCTGAATGCAAAAGCGGCTGAAGGCAGATCAAAACGTGCTGAAAGGCAGGTAGAAATTAAGCTGGAGAACCTTGATACACCTAACGAACAGGTTGCTCCTCCTCCTCCCCCTCCTCCTCCACCGACTGATGTTGTTCAGCAGCAGAGATATGTTCCTCCTGTAGTTGTTGACTCGATCAAACCTGAAGATATAAAACAGCTGATGACAGCTGATCAGGCTCAGACCGAAGTTACAAACAAAGAGGTAGTTGAAGTTGTACAGCAGGTTAAAGAGGAAGTCCAGGAAGCAGATCCCGAAGCTACACCATTTGTCGTTGTAGAGGAGATGCCAATGTTCCCCGGCGGAGACGTAGAACTTCTGAAGTATATTTCAGAACACACTCAATATCCTGAAGTTGCAAAAGAGAACAATATCCAGGGTAGAGTTATCGTCAGGTTCTGTGTTACTTCTAAAGGTGGCGTAAGTCAGGTAAGTGTTCTGAAGGGTGTTGACCCGGAACTTGATAAAGAAGCGATAAGGGTTGTTAATACACTTCCGACTTTTAAACCAGGCAAACAAGGTGGAAAACCAGTACCAGTATGGTATATGGTACCAATTACCTTTACACTTAAGTAAAATCCTAGTTTACAGATAATGATAAAAGGCTGGATCTTGCGATCCAGCCTTTTTTAATTGCCTTCTTCCTTTGTGTTCCTTCGTGATGTACTTTGTGATCCTTTGTGGTTCAATGTTTTAACTTTTACCACAATGGGACATTAAGGCTATCACTAAGGGTCACAAAGGACTTTTTAAACAATCCCCTGGGGGATGAGGCCAATTGGCTATTTCTTTAATTCTTTCTTAAGCAACAGTATAAAATCTTCAATATCCTTCTCCTGCGTATCCCAGCTACACATCAGACGCCATTCCGATCTTTTCTCATCCCAGGGATAGAAAAAGTATTGGCTCCTTATCTTTTCAGCAACCCTGGCAGGCATTATTACAAAGACACCATTTGACTGAACTTTCTGTGTGACCGTTACTTCCGGGATCTGCATTAATCTCTCACCAAGTATTCTGGCCATTTTATTGGAATTTGAAGAATTGTTTTTCCACAGGTCATTACGGAAATATGCAATATACTGAGCCGAAATAAACCTCATTTTTGAGGCAAGTTGCATACCCTGTTTCCTAAGATATTTAAAATCGGCAGAAAGACCTGGCTTAAGGAAACAGATCGATTCTCCGAACATCATGCCGTTTTTTGTACCTCCGAATGAAAGGACATCGACACCGGCATCAGTTGTAATTGCTTTAAAAGGTAAATTGAGCCATACTGCTGCATTTGCTATCCTGGCGCCATCCATGTGAAGCAACATTCCCCTGGCATGAGCAAAATCAGCAATTTCTCTTATCTCAGCAGCATTGTAAACTGTTCCCATCTCTGTTGCCTGAGTAATCGAAATGACTTTAGGTTGTGAATGATGCTCAAAATCAAATCCATGCATATGCTTTTCAATAAGACCGGGATTGATCTTTCCGTCGGGTGTATCGACAACAAGGACTTTGCATCCGGTAAATTTTTCAGGTGCTCCGCATTCATCCTGTTCCAGATGAGCAGTTGATGCAGTAATAATAGAATTCCAGGATCTCGTTATTCCGGAAAGGCCCAGCACGTTGGCTGCAGTACCGGTGAATACAAAAAATGTTTCTGTAGAACTCCCTAATTGTTCTTTAAAAATATTTAATGCCTGTTCAGTGTAAATATCTGATCCATAACCCGCTACATGACCAGAGTTTGAAGAGATTATTTCTTTTAAAATCTCGGGATGAATACCGGCGTTATTATCACTTCCAAATCCTCTTTTCTCGATATTGTTTTTCATATTGTTCCCACCAAACTATTTCTCTCTTTTTCTTAACCCTTTCCTTTGTTTCTTATCTTCATCACCATTCTCTTCTCCTGGCATATTACCTCATCCTCCCTGCCCCTTCTCCTTAAGGAGAAGGGAGTAAAAAAATGATAATCAAGTACATAACCCCTCTCCTTAAGGGAGAGGGGAAGGGGGTGAGGTTTATATTCAGAAGATCAGAATGAGGTCTAGACTTTTTTCTTCTTTCTAAAAGCAAAAAACAGCATTATCAAGCCAAAAACAAGCATCAATATACCCATTATGATATTTACATTGACGCCAAGTGACTTATGATACATTTCGGTGTTTGACATTGTAAAAAAACCGAATCCAGTAATTAATACTCCTACGATCGAAAACATCAGACCTATAGGTATTCTTATATCTACCATTTTAATTTCCTCCTACCAAAACATTATTGTTAATACTAGAAAAATCACGCCTACAAGAATAGCAAGACCAATAGGGCGCTGATACCACTTCAGATCTTTATCGTCAAGCGTACGTGGAGTAAGAGCATAAACCAGTCCTGTCAGTTCCGCATCAGATTTTTTCTGCTTCGTCACAAGAGTCAGGCCGATTGTAACAGTTGTGCTCACTATAAAGGCTATTATTGCAGTCCAGAAATTCTGTGCCATCTCAACCGGGTAAGTGTGGAGAGTAGCTATCCAGCCACCTTTGACCAGAGATGTTGCCCCGGCAGGTATCGTTAAACCATGATGCAGCAGCGCCAGCAGGAAACCCAGAAGCAATCCCCAGAATGCTGCATGACCAGTGGTCCGCTTCCAGAACATTCCAAGGAAGATAACTGCAAACAGAGGTGCATTGATCAATGAGAAAATTGTCTGAAGGAAATCCATTATGTTGCCGAACTTACCTGCTACATAAGCTGAAGCAATGCTCAGGAGAATACCAACAACAGTAGTAATACGGCCCACTTTCAGATAATGTTTTCCGTCAGCTTCTTCATCACCGGTACGCGGTCTCATATAACTTTGATAAATATCATAGGTCCACACCGTATTAAATGCTGAGACATTACCTGCCATTCCCGACATGAAAGAGGCCAGTAAGGCGGTGATTCCAAGTCCCAGAACACCTGCCGGAAGGTATTGTTTAAGAAGCATGATGATAGTTAAATTATAATTTAATCCTCCGCCTGGATCTGCAGGGATAACAAATCCTTTACCGGGATCGTTGGAAAGAGCCAGTGCAATTATTCCAGGAACAATTATCAGAAAGGGAATAAACATTTTAGGCAATGCCCCGATAAGAGGAACTTTCCTTGCTGCTGCTTTAGATTCCGCAGCAAATGCCCGCTGAACGATAAGAAAGTTTGTACACCAGTAACCAAATGACAAAACAAATCCAAGACCAAACAATATGCCATACCATTCTACCCCCAGTGGATTGGATGTAGCCGCCCCGGTATGACTCCAGGTTGTTGTAAATGTTTCCGGTGCAAATCCCCTGGCTGTAGCAATGGGAGCTAACTGTGCTTTAAGTCCAACCCATCCTCCAACATCTTTCAATGCCAAAAATACTAGCGGTAATAGTCCGATAACTATTATGAAGAATTGCAGAACTTCATTATAAATTGCAGATGAAAGTCCTCCAAGATATGTATAACCAAGAACTATCAATGCTGATACCCACAGACTAAGATCGAAATTCCATCCCAGAACATTTTCCATCAGAAGAGCCAGGGCATACATCGATATACCTGATGCAAGGACGGTCATAACAGCAAAAAGAATTGCATTCAATGCACGCGTCTTTTCATCATACCTAAGCTTAAGGAACTCAGGTACCGATCTTGCTTTGGAGCCATAATAGAATGGCATCATGAACAAAGCAAGAAAGATCATAGCCGGAATTGCACCGATCCAGTAAAAGTGGGTTGTCAGCATCCCGTATTTCATACCGGAACCTGTCATACCCATCACCTCAAGGGCTCCAAGGTTTGTAGAAATAAAGGCTAATCCTGCTACCCAGGCAGGCATTGACCTTCCGGCTTCAAGAAATGCATTGGCATTTTTCATGAATTTTCTCAGGAACCAGCCGATGCCAAGTACAAATAAAAAGTAGATTATCATGATCAGATAATCTATCCAACTCAAATCAACTCTCATAGTTAAAGGATTTTAGATTATTATTCATTATTAATGTCCAGTTATATTCGAATGATCAAAGGTTATTAAAACGGCAATAGTAAAAATACATTTTAAGATCGATTTCCAAATAATATTAAGAAATAATTTTAAATGTCACGATTTAAAATATTGTTTATAAATATCAGGCGGCTCTGAAAGAGCCATAGATGAATAACCCCCGGCGAAACCGTGGGTAAAACTCATACTCCACCTATAACAGCTCTGAAGAAGCTGAATATAACATAATTAAGCCCTTTCATGACTTGAGATCTTATGTTTAGTCTGCAGATTTAATGGCAAAACATTATATTTGCTGAAAGATTAAGGTGAAAACACGATATTTTATATTCATCTCATATAAAGGCACTTCCTATCATGGCTGGCAATTACAACCCAATTCAGTAACTGTTCAGATGATACTCGAGGAAGCATTATCAGTAATCCTCAATGAGAAGATTTCTACTGTTGGAGCCGGAAGAACCGATGCCGGGGTTCATGCTCTGATCTTCTGTGCTCATTTTGATAGTATCTCGCAAGACCTTTCAACAACCGGGAACCTTATATTCAGGCTCAACCAATATCTGCCTGCAGATATTTCAGTTAATTCATTAAAAAAAGTGGTTTCTGACGCAAACGCCAGATACAGTGCTATTTCAAGAACTTATAAATATTATATTTCCAGGATAAAAGATCCTTTTTTTGATAATTCAAGCTTGTTCCTTCATGGCAAAATTAACATTGCTTTAATGAACAAAGCATGCGGCTTGTTAGTCCTTCATTCTGACTTTACCAGTTTCAGCAGACTTCATTCAGGTGCAAAATCGAATATCTGTAAAGTTTATAGTGCCAGGTGGGATGAATCTGATAACCGACTGGTACTGACAATTAAAGCCGACCGGTTTCTCAGGAATATGGTCAGGGCGATCGTGGGAACAATGGTTGAAATTGGCTTTGAAAAGACTGATCTTAAGGAATTTGAAGAGATCATTCTGGCAAAAGATCGTTCCAGGGCAGGGAAATCGGCTCCTGCGAAGGGGTTATTCCTGGCAGATATTGAGTATCCTGAGGAAATATTTATTTAGTATTCATCCGGCAGCTCTTTTAACTGAGCTAAGCTGAATACCGGACCATCCTTGCAAACATATACCTTTCCGACATTACAACGACCGCATTTTCCAAAGCCACATTTCATTCGATTCTCGAGGGTTGTATAGATGTTATCATCAGTAAAACCTAGCTTGGCAAGCACTGGAAAAGTATATTTTATCATTACCGGAGGACCACAAACTATTGCAATTGTATCTTTTGATGATGGAGCAATTTTCTCAACTATTGTTGGAACAAATCCAATCTCTCCTCTCCAGTCAGGGGACTCTCCTCCCGGATCAACAGTAGTGACGAGCTTAACATCTTTACGTTCCTCCCAATCTTTTAGTTCATCTTTATAAACCAGGTCTTTAACGGTTCTTGCCCCGTAAATAATCGTTACATCTTTGAAATTTTCCCTCAGATCGAGTGCGTTCCAGATTACGCATCGCATTGGAGGCAACGCAATTCCACCGGCAATAAAAAGAAGACTCTTTCCTTTCCATTCATCGATCGGGAAAACATTGCCATATGGTCCTCTGAATCCAATTATACTCCCCTCTTCGCAGCCTGAAAGAGCATTGGTAACCTTGCCCGTCTGCCTGAAAGTACATTCAATATATCCTTTACGGGTCGGAGGTGATGCAATACAAAAAGTCGATTCACCCACGCCATAAACCGAATATTCGCCAAACTGACCGGCTTTATAAGAAAACTTTTCCTGATCAGCTTCATTTACAAATTTAAGCATGAACGTTTTTACTCCGGGTGCCTCATAAGTGATTCTCTCAATCCTCATAAGGTATGGTATATATAAATTATCCATCATACTGTAACCTCCTGAATAGAAATTAAATGTTCGAGAATATTCATATCAACCGGACATGCCCTGGAACAACGGCCACAACCAGTACAGCCATAAACAGATAACCTTTCCGGCATGTAAGAAAATTTATGCATGATCCGCTGTCTCCACCGTTCAGACTGCACCTCACGAGGGTTATGTCCCGAAGTATGGAGTGTGAAATGTGAAAAACCGCAGGAATCCCAGCATCTGACACGTGAACCGTTCTTGCCATGGGCTTCATCCTGGATATCAAAACATGCGCAGGTCGGACATACATAGGCACATGCACCACAACCCAGACATCTAAGCGATTGCTCAATCCATTCTTTACTCTCAAAAAACTTATCAAGTCTTTCCCTTATTTCTTCATGATTAAATCTTACAGGAACTTCAGCAAGGAATTTCTCTTTTTCAATATTATTGGTTTTTTCAAAAAGATTTGAGGCCAGATTAACCACACTTAAGCCTTTTTCAGTCAGTACTTCAGCAAGATAATCACCATCTTCTCCCAACCTGGTGAATAAAATGTCGCTCCCCGGAGTATTTCCTGGATTGCCGCCGACGGAGGTACAAAAACAGTATTCATCTGATTTACTGCAACTGAATCCAAAAACAGTAACCTGCGATAAACGGTTATTGTAAATTTCGTCTTTATAATCCCAGTTAAAAATTGAACTCAGCTCTCCAATTCCAACTGCATCACAAGGTCTGACCCCCCACAGTACAACTTCAGGAAGATTTTTAAGATCAATTCCTTTTACTGACATTCCCTCTTTGCTTTTGGAAAAATCGAGTATCTTTTCAGTACGTGGAAAAGCAAGATCCTTTGATGATTGGGAAGTCTGAACATAATCAGTTACAATTCCCGAAAAACTTTCTGCTTCTTTAAACGAGATTTTACCGTTTTTTGAGGAGGGAGCATAAACTTTTTTACTGTTCTGCTTTAAGATATCGAAAAGCTTTTCCAGCGAATCTTTCCTGATTAATCGCTTATCAATATTCATATTTTATTGTATAAAATTTTCTTTATCATCAGGTTTGAAGGTTGACATAAGATGCCCACCTTTGAGAGAAGGCTGATATCCACCAAAATGTTCCCTTGCGTCTTCAAGCATTTTCTTCGTCAATAAGTTAAGCGGTATAGAAAGAGGACATGCATTGTAGCATGCATCACAATCAATACAACGTCCGGTGAGATGGATCGCCCGCATGATATGCCATTCAAGGTTACCAAGTTCATGTGATGGAACCGGTATCCACTGAGGCTGGTTGAAATCTACTGTACATCTGTGACAGTAGCACATTGGACAAGCTGCACGGCAGGCATAACATTTAAAACATGGCGAAAGTTCATCGATCCAGAATTTCCAGCGCTCAGCCGGAGTCATCTTAGCCAGTTTGTCAAGCATCTCCTTGTTACGTGTATCAATCTCGATCTGATACTGATGGACAAATGTTTCAACCTCAACAAGGTTGCCAAATTCTATTAATTTACTTTCGGGTGTTATTCCCAGAACAAGAAGGTTTTCATCATTTACCTGAAATTCTGAAGCGAGCTGAATTATACTGCGCATGACAGGTAAAGTAGCAGCAATAGCCATCTTTCCCTTTTCTTTTATCTCACGTTTAGTAATATAAGCAGCCAGGTTCTGAACACAACGACTGTCAAATATTAATTTTTCAGCATCTTCTGCATTTTCAACAAAAAGCGCCCTTGTTTTATTTGCAGAGCCTTCCTCATAACCAATCACAACCTTAACGGCAGAGGTTTCAATAAGCTCCTTGGCACGTTTAATTAATTCAACCATGGCTCACCTCCTTTTCAGGGTATTTAGCAACTTTCTTATAATCGGTATAAGGGCCTAATTCACGAATTGATG
>Ga0209539_1000425_pt1 | contig 24376 bp, 22 predicted proteins | sample BarGraNGADG00312_2_FD_184499 | JGI IMG/M metagenome (GOLD analysis project Ga0209539, IMG submission 184499) | Arctic peat soil microbial communities from Barrow, Alaska - Barrow Graham LP Ref core NGADG0011-312 (SPAdes) (version 2) | ecosystem: Environmental > Terrestrial > Soil > Wetlands >...
GGTGGTCCGCGTGCTGAGAGCCGGTGCGGGACGCAAATGAGGGCGGGGAGCCAGCCGAAGCCGACTCCCCGCCCGGGGTTCCGATGCTACGTGGGCAGGCGCTCGCCCGTGGTGGCCGAGAAGTTGTGCTGCTCGCCGGTGCGGATCCGGACGTGGACGACCTCGCCCTTGTCGGGGACCTTGCGCGGGTCGGCGCGGAGGACGATCTGACTGGAGTCGTCGCCCGAGCCGAGCTTGTCGTGGAGCTCCTTGGATCCCTGCAGCTCGCCGTACAGGAAGGCGTCGGAGCCGAGCTCCTCGACAAGGTTGACCTTGACGGGGATCGAGTCCGGGGTGCCTGCCGGCACGACGTCGAGCGACTCGGGACGGAACCCGATCGTGATCTCGTTGCCACCGGCCGACTGGATGGTCTCGCGCGTGAGCGGGATCGTGGCCTCACCGAGGACGGCCTTGTCGCCCTGGATGTGGAAACGGCCGATGTTCATGCCGGGGGAGCCGATGAAGCCGGCCACGAACACGTTGTTCGGGGTGTCGTACAGCTCGCGCGGCGTACCCACCTGTTGCAGGAGGCCATCCTTCAGCACGCAGATCCGGTCGCCCATGGTCATGGCCTCGACCTGGTCGTGCGTCACGTAGACGGTGGTGACGCCCAGGTTCCGCTGCAGGGACGCGATCTGCGTGCGGGTCTGCACGCGCAGCTTCGCGTCGAGGTTGGACAGCGGCTCGTCCATGAGGAACACCTGCGGGGAGCGCACGATGGCACGGCCCATGGCGACGCGCTGCCGCTGGCCACCGGAGAGGGCCTTCGGCTTGCGGTCGAGGTACTGGGTGAGGTCGAGGATCTTGGCGGCCTTCTCGACACGCTCGCGGATCTCGGCCTTCGGGATACCGGCGATCTTCAGGGCGAAGCCCATGTTGTCCGCGACGGACATGTGCGGGTAGAGCGCGTAGTTCTGGAACACCATCGCGATGTCCCGGTCCTTCGGCGGCACGTCGGTGACGTCGCGGTCGCCGATGAGGATGCGACCGCCGTTGACATCCTCGAGGCCCGCCAGCATGCGCAGGGAGGTGGACTTGCCACAGCCCGACGGGCCGACGAGGACGAGGAACTCGCCGTCGGCGATTTCGAGGTCGAGCTTGTCGACCGCGGGCCGCTCGGAGCCGGGGAAGAGGCGCGTGGCCTTGTCAAAGGTTACTGAAGCCATGGAATTGAATCCCTTCACCGGCAGGTACGTGCCGGACGATCCGTTGTGAAAGCTGCCCAGGTGTCTACCTCGACACAGCCGGCGAGCCGACTTCCCCGATTGTGCCACAGGACCCGTCGTCGGCGCGAGGCCTTGGCCAGAACGTAACCGCGATTTTACTTGTGGGGGCGCGGCGCGCGCTGTGCGATTCTTGATGCATGGAGGAGATCGGCGGCTACCGGCTGGTGCGGCGCATCGGTGCCGGCGGCATGGGCACGGTCTGGGAGGCGGTCGGCGCCGACGGCCGGGCGGTTGCCCTGAAGCTCCTGCACCCCCACATCTCGCGCGACCCGTCCGCCCGCGCCCGGCTGGTGCGCGAGGTGGACCTGCTCCACCGCGTGCGCGGCCGCGGCGTCGCCCGGGTGCTGGACGCCGAGGTCGAGGGTGACGAGGCCTTCGTCGTGACCGAGCTGATCGACGGCCCCACCCTCGAGGACGACGTCGCCGCGCACGGGCCGTTCACCACACCCGAACTCGCGAACCTCGCCCACGGGCTCGCCGACGCCCTCCACGCGATCCATCGGGTGGGTGTCGTGCACCGGGACCTGAAGCCGGGCAACGTCATGCTGCCCGCCACCGGCCCGGTGCTCATCGACTTCGGGATCGCGCAGGTGGCGGACGACACGCGGCTCACCCAGGTGGGCATGGTGACCGGGACGCCCGGCTACCTGGACCCGGAGGTCGTCGACGGCGCCCCACCCTCGCCGTCGTGCGACTGGTGGGCCTGGGCGGCGGTCCTCGTCTTCGCCGCCACCGGCCGCAAGCCCTTCGGGACGGGCCCAGCGGTGGCCGTCCTGAGCCGCATGTCGCAGTCCCGGGTGGACCTGGACGGTGTGGACCCGCTCGCCGCAACCGCGCTGTGGGCGGCCCTGCAACTGGACAGGCGCCACCGCCTGGACCCGAACGCCGTGCTCTCCGTGCTGGATGGGCGCTGGCAGGAGGCGGACCTCCGGGAGGCGCTGGCCGCGCTCGGTATCCGCCAACGGGGCGCGATCGCGGCTTCGGACGCCACGATGGTGCTGTCCGGCGGTGCGCCGCCCACGCTGGGGGCTCCCGCCGGATCCGCGCCGACCATGGCCCTGCCGGCGACGGCGCCGGCCACGTACGCTCCGGTCGGTCCGCCGCGACGTGACGTCCCCGCGACGGTTGTCACCCCGGCGGGTGGGTGGCAGCAGCAGTCCCCGACGGCGACGCGTGTCCTGCCCCAGGGCGTCCCGCCCGCCGTCCGGACCGACCGGGGCGCGCCCGCCGGGTGGGTCGAGCCGGGAGCGCCGGCAGCCTGGGACGGCGACGCGCAGCCGGTCCCCGCGTGGGCGACGCCGGCGGCGCCGCAACGCGGGGTGGTCGCCGCGGTGGGGTTGTTCGTCGTGGCGGCGGCCGGCACATGGCCGGGCGTGGCGCTCCTGCTCCTGGCCGCACTCATGCTCCTGTCCGCCACGGTCGGCTATGCGGGGAGGGCGATGCGCCGGGCGCGGTTCCGCAAGGGCGTCCGCAGGGGCGACGCCGCGCGGGCGGTCGCCTCGTCGCCGTGGTTCCTGGTGCGGGCTGCCGTCGTCACGGTGCTGCTGCTGGTGCTGGCGGGCGGGAGCGCGTGGATCGCCCTCCAGGTGGGCGGCTTCTCCCTCACGCCCGAGATGCTCGGCACCTGGCGGGAGGCCCGCGCGAACGTGCTGCTCTGGGCGAGCGCCGCGCTCTTCGCCGTCGTCGCCTGGTTCGGGCCGGGATCCGGCATCCAGCGGGAGGGTGCCCGTTCCGTCCTCGGGGCGGTGCTGCCCTACCCGGCGATGCGCGTCACGCTGGCGACGCTGTGTGTCCTCCTCGCCCTCGGGTTCGTGATCGCCGCCATGACCGGCGCACTCCCGGCCCCGACGTGGCAGCCCCTGCCCGTGACGCCCACGGCCTGAGGCCGCGGCGGACGCGCACCCTGACCTGATTCGGCGCCGCCCAGCGACGGACAGTAATGTGTGAGGCACGTCCCCTCCCTGACGACGGAGAGAAACACATGCCAACTGCCGACAATTTCCGGCTGACCAAGCAGGAACGGCGCGAGACGGCACGCGAGGAGGCCCGCAAGCTCCGCGAGGCCCAGGAGCGGCGCGCGAAGCGCAACCGGACCCTCCTCATCGTGGGCCTCGCCGTCGGGCTCATCGCCGTCGCCGCGCTCGTGTGGGGGATCGTCGCCGCGGGCAACAAGTCGGCCCTCGACGGCGTGACCCGGCCGCAGGGTTCCGACCTCACGGGCGGCATCCCGGTCGGCATGACGCTCGAGGCCGGCACGGACAACAGTTCCGTTGACGCTCGCGTGGTGAATGTCTACCTCGACTACACGTGCAGCTATTGCGCCCAGTTCGAGGAGATCAACGCCGCCGACCTGAAGACACTGGCCAAGGACGGGACCGCCACGGTGATCATCCACCCGGTGTCGATCCTCGACCGCTCCGGCGACTACTCCGGTTTCTCCGGCCTCGCGGCCAACGCGGCCGCCACCGTGGCCGACCGGGCTCCGGCCCAGTTCCTCGACTTCTCCCAGCAACTGTTCGTGATCTACACCGCGGCCGTGGACGCCGCGGTCAACTCGGGTGCCAGCACCGTCACCGAACCGACGATCGCCGACATCGAGGCTGCCGCCGTCGGTGTGGGCGTGCCGCAGGAGGTGGCGGACACCTTCGCCGCCGGCGATTTCACGGACTGGGTGGCCGCGACCACGCGGCAGTTCGGCCGCGACGGGTTCGAGGGCACCCCGACGATCCTCGTGGACGGCGTGGAGTTCGTCGGCTGGCCCGAGGCGGGCGCCCTCCTGGCCGAAGTCCGGACCACCGGCAACTGACCATTACCATGGGGTGGTGGCGGAACCGCCGCCACCGAGCCGCGGCCCGTCCGCGGCCGCGCCACCTTAGCTCAGTTGGTAGAGCTCCCGCCTTGTAAGCGGACGGTCATCGGTTCGAGTCCGATAGGTGGCTCTCCCGCGATCTGGAGGCACAGTGGAAGCTGATCCGCAGTTGCTACGGCAGTTGGACCTTTGGCGCGACCTCGTGGCGGAACAGCAGCCGCGCTGGCCGGACCAGGACGCGTTGCGCCGCGCCGTCGCCGAACTGGCGATCTCGCCGCCGCTCGTGTTCGCCGGCGAGGCGGACCATCTGAAGCTGCGGATGGCGGCCGCCGGGCGCGGGGAGGCGTTCGTACTGCAGGGCGGGGACTGCGCCGAGAGCTTTGCCGCCAACACCGCCGACCACATCCGCCACAAGATCATGACGATCCTGCAGATGGCGGTGGTGCTCACCTATGGCGCGTCGCTCCCGATCGTGAAGATGGGCCGGATGGCCGGGCAGTACGCCAAACCGCGGTCCGCGGACACGGAGGTGCGCGACGGCGTCGAACTGCCGGCGTTCCGGGGCGACGCGGTGAACGACCACGAGTTCACCCCCGAGTCGCGCATCCCGGACCCCCACCGGCTGGTGCGGGCGTACAACGCGTCCGCGTCCACCCTGAACCTCATCCGAGCCTTCACCTACGGCGGCTTCGCCGACCTGCGGCGGGTGCACGAGTGGAACAAGGGCTTCATGCGCAACCCGGCTTACTCCCGCTACGAGGTGCTCGCCGCGGAGATCGACCGGGCGGTGCGGTTCATGGGCGCCGCCGGGGTGGACTTCGACGCCATCAGGACCGTGGACTTCTACTCCGCGCATGAGGCGCTCCTCATGGAGTACGAGCGGGCGCTCACCCGCATCGACTCCCGCACCGGCCACGCCTACGATTGCTCCGCCCACTTCCTGTGGATCGGGGAGCGGACCCGTCAGCTGGACGGCGCCCATGTGGACCTGCTCTCACGCGTGGAGAACCCCATCGGCTGCAAGCTCGGGCCCACCGCCACCGCCGACGACGCGCGCGCCCTCATCGACAGGCTCAACCCCCGCGGGGAGGAGGGCCGGCTCACCTTCATCACCCGCATGGGGGCCGGACGGGTGCGCAACGCGCTGCCGCCGCTCCTCGAGGCCGTGAAGGCGCACGGTGTGCCCGTCACGTGGGTCTGTGACCCCATGCACGGCAACACGATCGTCTCCGACTCCGGGTACAAGACCCGGCAGTTCACCACCGTGCTGGACGAGGTGAGGGGCTTCTTCGAGGCGCACGACCAGGTGGGCACCATTCCCGGCGGGCTGCACGTGGAGCTCACCGGCGACGACGTCACGGAGGTGCTCGGCGGCGCGGAGCGCATCGAGGACGCGGGCCTCGGGGACCGCTACGAGACCCTCGTGGACCCCCGCCTCAACCACCAGCAGGCCCTCGAGATGGCGTTCGCGGTCGCGGAGATGCTCCGCGACTGACCGCTCATGGCGCGCTCGCCGGGAGCTGCCAGTCGACGGGGGCGGCGCCCTGGGCAACCAGCAACGCGTTGGCACGGGAGAACGGCCGGGACCCGAAGAAGCCGCGGGAGGCCGACAGGGGCGAGGGGTGGACGGAGGCGATGACCGGCGTCGGCCCGAGGGCGGTGGTCAGGGCCTGGGCGTCCCGGCCCCAGAGGATCGCCACGAGGGGACGACGGCGCGCCACCAGTGCCGCGATGGCGTGGTCGGTGATGGCCTCCCACCCGCGCCCGCGGTGCGAGGCGGACGCGCCGCGCCGCACGGTCAGGACGCGGTTGAGGAGCATGACGCCCTCGCGACTCCAGTGGGTGAGGTCGCCGTGCTCGACGGGCCGGGCGCCGACGTCGTCGGACAGCTCCTGGTAGATGTTCACCAGGGAGCGGGGGAGCGGGCGCACCCCGGGCTGGACGGAGAAGGAGAGCCCCATGGGGTGGCCCGGGGTCGGGTACGGGTCCTGGCCCACGATCAGCACCTTCACGTCATCCAGCGGGAAGGTGAAGGCCCGGAAGACGTCCGCGCCCGCGGGCAGGTAGCCCCGGCCGGTGGCGACCTCCGCGCGCAGCATGTCCCCCATTGCGTGGATCTGGGACTCAGCGGGCGCCATCGCTTCAGCCCAGGATTCGTGCATCAGGCCGCTGAGACTCACGGGAGAGACGATACCCGGCGGGCGCTGCCGCCCCGGCGAATGACAACGGTGTGATTCGCGCCGTACACTGGGAGGGTCGAAAGGAGCCGCCCATGTCCGAGGCCCACTCCTGGGCACCCGAGGCGCCTGCGGGACTCACGGAGCTCACCGAGACCGAGGCCCGGGTCCTCGAGTTCGAGAAGCAGTGGTGGCGCTACGCGGGCGCGAAGGAATCCGCGATCCGCGAGCTGTTCGACATGTCCGCGACCCGGTACTACCAGGTCCTCAACGCCCTGCTGGACAATCCGGCCGCGCTCGCCGCCGAGCCGATGCTGGTGAAGAGGTTGCGGCGGATGCGCCAGTCCCGCCACCGCGAACGTTCCGCACGCAGGTTGACCGGGGATTCAGGGCTGGACCGCTAGCCTAGGGGCATGACGGAGTACCCGGAGGACGAATTCGACGTCGCTGCCAAGCAGCGAGGGCCGAAAGGCGTCCATCGCCAGGCCGAGGCCACCCTGCGCCGCCTCGCCCCGTACCTCATCGTGCTGGTGGTGGCGCCCCTCCTCGCCTGGGGCATCATCTCCCTGTTGAACGAGGACCGCGTCGACCCACCGGTGGTGACCCTCACCGCCGAGACGTCCACGACGGCGTCGTCACCGGACGCGACCACCACCGCCGCGGAGGCCACCGCGAGCGCCGAGCCCACCGAGACCGCCACCACGTCGCCGGAGCCAACCGCCGCACCCGTCAACTTCGACGCGCCCGTGGTGGTGCTGAACGGGGCGAGGGTTGCGGGCATCGCGGCGCGCACCGCCGACGCCCTCACGGCAGCCGGTTTCACGGCTGTCACCACCGGCGACTACGCCGCCGCCCAGCCGACCGTGACCACCGTGTTCTACAAGGACGCGGACCTCCTGCCGACCGCGCAGGCGATCGGCGCGGAACTGGGCATCGACACGCTCGTGGAGCTGGGGAGCGCCACCAACTCGATCTCCGTCGTGTTGCGGACGGACTTCGAGGGCTGACGCCGCCAGCACCACGTTCGCCGAGGACCACGTCAGCGGGGCAACGGAGCGCGGCTCGCCGCCCGCCGCCACCTTCTCGGGGATTGCCCCGGAGGAGGTGCGGTGCTCCGCCGTCCAGTCCAGCAGGTCCGTCGCGATCCCGGCCATCCCGTTCTCGGCGGCCACCCACGCGTACAGGGTGGTCTGCGGGGTCCAGGAGACGCCGTCGTTGCGCCAGCCCTCGCCCGGGGACAGTCCACCCGCGGGTTCGCGCAGCGGCCCGAAGGAGCGCAGCCACGCCTGCTCCGCGCCTGGCAGGGCCTCCGGCTGGAACGGCGGCAGCAGGAGTGCCACGGTGGCGTCGGTGCCCTGCCGACCCGCGGCGGTCAGCGAGCCCGCCGGGTTGGCGTAGCGCTGGTACCCCACGACGCCGAACTCCGCGACGATCCGGGAACGCAGCGCGTCCCGCCGCATCGCGATCGCCGCAGGGTCGCCGTCGCCCGCGAGCGCCGCTGCGGCCTCGAGGCCCATGAGCGTGGCCGCCGCCGTGCCGAGCGTGAGGCGGTCCTCGGGCACCTCCCACGAGTCCGACGACGGCGCGGGCAGCGGGTCCGGGCCATCGGTCACGCCCATCAGGAGCGCCGTCGCGCGGGCGATGAGTGGCCCCAGGCGGGACTGTGCGTCCCCGGTGGTGTCCTCGTCCACCACCAGGTGGGCAGCCCACAGGACGTACCCCGCGGCGTCGAGCTGGTCGTCGCGGCCGTCGGCCACCGCGCCGCCCACCGGGAGGTACCGCGCCGCGAAGGAGCCGTCCGCGCGTTGCTGGTCCTGGAGGAAGGCGAGGACCGCGACGGCGTCGTCGACGTGGCCGGTGCGGGCGAGGGCCACCGCGGCGAACGAGGCGTCGCGCGGCCACACCAGCCGCCAGGAGGGGATCCACCCCGCCGCCACCGCGCCGTCCGCCGACACCGTGCCCGAGGAGAACGTCGCCCCGGTGAGCGTGTGGATGTCCAGGAGTGCGCCGGAGACCATGTCCTCCCACGAGCCGGAACCCGGGACCCGGCCGGCGCGCAGCCAGCGGGACTGCTCGCGGGCGAGGCGGGCGCCGGCGGCGTCGTCGTCCGCCACGCGGGAGCGCGGCGCGTAGGCGAGCGCGGCCCCCGGGGCGACAGCGGAGACCACACCGACGCCGTCGCGCGACTCCAGCACGACGCCGTCGAGGAGGAGGGAGGGCGGGGGCGCCACCTCCCGCCGGTCGGCCGCCACGAGTCCGGTCGCGAGGCTGGCGCACAGGACGGGGGCGGAGACCGCGACGGCCCACCGCCGCCACCCGCGCCGCTCGTCCGTCACGGCGTCCATCCTAGGCTCGGGCCGCGCACCCGGCGCCCCGTCCGCGACGACTGGGGCATCGCCTTGCACTCTCACCCGGAGAGTGCCAAAATCGAATTAGCACTCTCACCATGAGAGTGACAACCACACACCGGCTTGTCGGTGAGGCGTCCCACGTCGCGTGACCAGAACGCGAGCGGGCCGTCGTCCGTCGCGGGCACCCACGAGCCACCCACATCGGAGGAAGACTACCTCATGGCAAAGATCATTGCCTTCGACGAGGAGGCCCGCCGCGGAATGGAGCGGGGCCTCAACATCCTCGCCGACACCGTCAAGGTCACCCTCGGCCCGCGTGGCCGCAACGTCGTGCTCGAGAAGAAGTGGGGCGCCCCCACGATCACCAACGATGGCGTGTCCATCGCCAAGGAGATCGACCTGGAGGACCCGTTCGAGAAGATCGGCGCCGACCTGGTCAAGGAGGTCGCCAAGAAGACCGACGACGTCGCCGGCGACGGCACCACCACCGCCACCGTCCTCGCCCAGGCGCTCGTCAAGGAGGGCCTGCGCAACGTCGTTGCCGGCGCCAACCCGATCGCGCTGAAGCGCGGCATCGAGAAGGCTGTCGAGGCCGTCACCAAGCAGCTCCTGCTCATGGCCAAGGAGGTCGAGACCAAGGAGCAGATCGCCGCCACGGCTGCCATCTCCGCCGGGGACGTCGCGATCGGCGAGCTCATCGCCGAGGCGCTGGACAAGGTCGGCAAGGAGGGCGTCGTCACCGTCGAGGAGTCGAACGCCCTGGGCCTCGAGCTCGAGCTGACCGAGGGCATGCGCTTCGACAAGGGCTACCTGTCCGCGTACTTCGTCACCGACCCGGAGCGCCAGGAGGCCGTCCTCGAGGACGCCTACGTGTTGCTCGTCGAGTCCAAGATCTCGAACGTCAAGGACATGCTGCCCCTGCTGGAGAAGGTCATCCAGTCCGGCAAGCCGCTCGTGATCATCGCCGAGGACGTCGAGGGCGAGGCCCTGGCGACCCTGGTGGTCAACAAGATCCGTGGCACCTTCAAGTCCGTGGCCGTCAAGGCGCCGGGCTTCGGCGACCGCCGCAAGGCGATGCTGCAGGACATGGCCATCCTCACCGGCGGCCAGGTCATCTCGGAGACCGTGGGCCTCAAGCTGGAGAACGCCGACCTTGACCTGCTCGGGCAGGCCCGCAAGGTCGTCGTCACCAAGGACGAGACCACGATCATCGAGGGTGCCGGCGACGCCGCCGCCCTCGAGGGCCGCGTGAACCAGATCCGCGCCGAGATCGACAAGTCCGACTCGGACTACGACCGCGAGAAGCTCCAGGAGCGCCTCGCCAAGCTGGCCGGCGGCGTTGCCGTCATCAAGGCCGGAGCGGCGACCGAGGTTGAGCTCAAGGAGCGCAAGCACCGCATCGAGGACGCCGTCCGCAACGCGAAGGCCGCCGTCGAGGAGGGCATCGTCGCCGGTGGTGGCGTTGCGCTCATCCAGGCCGCGAAGGACGCGTTCGCGACACTCAACCTCGTGGGTGACGAGGCGACCGGCGCGAACATCGTGCGCGTGGCCGTCGAGGCCCCGCTCAAGCAGATCGCGATCAACGCCGGCCTCGAGGGCGGCGTCGTTGCGGAGAAGGTCCGCGGGCTGCCCGTCGGCCACGGCCTCAACGCCGCGACCGGCGTGTACGAGGACCTGCTCGCGGCCGGCGTTGCCGACCCCGTGAAGGTGACCCGCTCGGCGCTGCAGAACGCGGCCTCGATCGCGGCCCTGTTCCTCACCACCGAAGCGGTGGTGGCGGACAAGCCGGAGCGGCACCAGCCGATGGCCGGTGGCGGCGGCGACGACATGGGCGGCATGGGCTTCTAGGAGCCGATGCGCTGAACGCCGAGGGCGGGACTCCAATGGGGTCCCGCCCTTTCGCATGCCCGGGCGCCGGGCGCCGGCTCAGAGGGCGAACATGCGCGCGTTCGCGCTCTCGGCATCCGAGTAGGCCGCGGCGGCCGCGTCCAGTGCCACGGACACCTGGTCCAGCGTGGTCTCCACCTGCTGCTGGGTCACGCGCCAGCGCTGGGCGAGGTCCCCGAACGCGGCCGAGGCCGCGCCCGTCCAGGTGTTCTGCAGGGCCAGCAGGTGCGACATCATCGCGGCCACCTCGGCATGGATGCTGGCGGCGGACGTGCGTGTCCGGGCGGCGGCAAGTGCCACCTCCCCGGAATCGACGGTGTACTTCATGGGTGTTCCCTTCTGCGGTTGCTGAGGGGAACAACGCTAGGAGGCCGCCCTACCTCTCGACCGGGCGGAAGAGCGAGCCTGTGGACGCGTCGTCGTCGGGTGTGCGTGTGGAAGGAGCCGTGCGCGGCGCACCCTCCGTGGTGGCGGGCGCACCCTCCGTGGTGGCGGGCGCACCTTCCGTGGTGGCCGGCGCGGCGTCGTCGGGGCCGGGTGCCGTCTGGGTCTGTGTGCCCGGTGTTGCCGGGGTCGAGGCGCTCGGCGAGACCGGCGTGTGTGCGCTGGGGGCGTTCGGGCTCGTGGTGGACGTACCGCCCACGATGCTGACTCGGCGTGGCACGTCCCGCGCGCCCTGTGGGACCCGCTCGATGCCCGACGTGGCCGCGAGGTCCTCGCGGCGGGCGGGGGCGGTCCGGCGCTCCTCGAACGGGACGCCGATCAACTCGGGGTCGTCGTCGTCCGCCGGGGACGCGGGGTTGGTCACGGCGGTGGGCGGCAGCGGGATGGTGCCGGTGGCCCACTGGGCCGATGGCGTCCGCGACTCGTCACGGCCGAAGTGCGACGTCTCGTGGCGCGCACCGGCCTGCGGGGTGGCGGGCATGGGAACAGGCACGGTCTCGCCCTCCGCCCGGGGCGGGAGGGCGGCGAGTTCCGCCTTCAGCTTGACCAGCTCCGCGGCCAGGTTCTGGCGGGCGGGCTCCTCCCAGGCGGTGGCCAGCGGGCTCAGGAAGAGCCTTCGCCGGGCCAGCAGCCTCGTGATGATCGCGATGCGCGCCTCCACGTAGGACCGCGGGTCGATGTGGGCGAACTCGTCACGGACGCGCTTGCGGTAGTCCTTGTACTTCTGCGGCTCCACGGCGAGCGTGCCGAGGTCCGCGTCGCAGAGCGCGAGGCAGTCCACGTCGGCGGGATCCGCGTCGTGCCGCGTCAGGCTGAGGATGATGTCGTGCACCCGCCCGGCGATGCGCTCCGGCACCCCGAGCTCGAGCAGCTCGGCCTTCGCCAGTACCGCGGAGGCGGGTTTGTTCTCACCGGCCACTCGCAGGTACTCGTTGAGCGGCTTGGTGTCGAAGACGGCCCCGTGGTACCAGGCGGCCACCCGCACCACCTCGGGGTCATGCGTCTCCTGGGCGAGGGCGTCCACGCGCTGCAGCACCGCAACGAGGTGGGTGACACCGTGGTGGTGGCGGTCCGCGGAGGACCACCGCTCGAGCAGCCGCCGCCCGGTTGCCTCGATCCGGTCACGTGGCGCGGTCGCTCCGAGCGCGCTGACGCTGCGGACGAATGCGGGGAGCAGCCAATGTGGTGCGTCGTGAGCACCCATGATCACGTCCTGACGGTCGATTCACTTTCGATCGGCCATGGTATGCCCAACCGGCAGGAACAAACCAGCCGACGGCAACAGGGTGCGCGCGGCGGCTACAGGGCGCACTGCCGGACCCCCAGAAGTGGTACGACTGTACCACTTCACTCCACATTGGGCCCTCACTCAGGCTAGACCTGCGGCCGCGGCCACGGCTGCGGCAGCGCGATGCGAACGGTGAGGCCACCGCCGGGGGTCGCGATCGCCCGGGTCGTCCCGCCGTGCGCGCTCGCGATCGCCGCCACGATCGCGAGCCCGAGGCCCGACCCGCCGGAGGCTCGGGAGCGGGAGTTGTCGACGCGGTGGAACCGTCCGAAGATGCGGTCGGCATCCTCCGCGGAGACGCCGGGGCCGTGGTCACGGACCTCGAGGACCGCAGTGCCCCCGTCGCTCCCCACCGCGATCTCCACCGGAGTCCCCGCCGGGGTGTGCATCAGCACATTGCCGGTCAGGTTGGCCAGGATCTGGCGCACCTTCTCGTCGTCGGCGACGGCGTTCGTGGGTCCGGCGCCGGCGCCGTCCAGCCCCACCACCGTCACCGTCCGGGACGGGTCGAGGACGCGGAGGTCCGCAGCGGCGTCGTGGGCGAGATGCGTGAGATCGACGGGCTCCAGGCTCAGCGGCCGGCCCTCGTCGAGCCGGGCGAGCTGGAGCAGGTCCGAGACGAGCCCCGCCATGCGGGTGGCCTCAGACTCGATGCGTCCCATGGCACCCGGCACCTGGTCGTCCGGGATCCCGCCCAGCCGGTAGAGCTCGCCGTAACCCCGCACGGTGGCCAGGGGAGTGCGCAACTCGTGGGAGGCGTCCGAGACGAAGCGGCGCATCCGCTCCTCGGAGGCCCGCTGCACGGCGAAGGAGTGCTCGATCTTCGCGAGCATGACGTTCAGGGAGTTGGCGAGCGATCCGACCTCGGTCGTCGTCGGACCCTGGGGAACGCGCCGGGAGAGGTCGCCGGCGGCGATCGCGCCCGCCGTCGCCTCGATCTCGCGCAGCGGCCGCAGCGAGCGGTGGACCACCAGCTGGGCGAGCACCGCGCCGAACGCGATCAGCAGCACGTCCACCAGCACCACCCGGGTGAGGAAGGCGGAGAGGGTACGGTCCACCTCCCGGAGGGGTAGACCGATCGTCATGGTGCCGACCGCCGTGGCGGTCCCCTGCTGGTAGACGGGGATCGTGATGACCCGCCACAAGGGACCGCCACGGCTGTTGGGCACGGTGTGCGGCGCGGGGTCGTCGATGGAGGAGACGGGGAAGCTGTATCGGCCCAGGTCCGGGGCGCCGTAGTTCTCGACGGTGGTGGGCAGGACGAAGACGAAGTCGCCCTGCACCAGATCCGTCACGAAGACGTAGTAGTCGGAGGGCAAGGAGGTCGATTTGCGGTTTCCGGCCGCGATCTCGTCGAGGGCGGCGCTCCCGAGGGTGGCGGCCGACGACTTCAGCTCGCTGTCCACCTGCCCGAGCAGCCGGACCTGCAGCACCACCATCATGGCGAGCGTGCCGATCGCCAGGCCGAGGGAGAGCAGGCCCACGAACGCCACCACGAGCCGGCTGGCCAGCGGGACATCACGGAGCCGTTGCCTCATCACGCCTCGGTGCGCAACATGTAGCCGATGCCACGGCGCGTCTGGATCAGGGGTGTCAGCCCCTCGAGGTCGATCTTGCGGCGCAGGTAGGAGATGTAGGACTCCACGATGTTCGCCTCGCCCATGAAGTCGTACTCCCACACGTGGTCGAGGATCTGCGCCTTCGAGACCACGCGTTCGGAGTTGACCATGAGGTAGCGCAACAGCTTGAACTCGGTGGGGGAGAGGTCGATGCGGCGGCCGGCCCTGCGCACCTCGTAGGCGTCCTCGTCGAGCTCGAGGTCCGCATACCGCAGCACGCCCTCGTCATCGATGCCCTTCGTCCGCCGCAGCACGGCGCGGATGCGGGCCACCACTTCCTCCAGTGAGAAGGGTTTCGTGACGTAGTCGTCGCCGCCGGCCGTGAGGCCCTTCACCTTGTCCTCGGTGTCGTCCCGGGCGGTCAGGAACACCACCGGGAGCGGGGAGCCGCCCGCGCGGAGCCGCCGCAGCACCGTGAAGCCGTCCATGTCCGGCATCATGACGTCGAGCACCACCAGGTCGAGGTGGTGTGCCGCGGCCTGGCGCAGCGCCTCGTTGCCGTTGGCCGCCGTGACGACGTCGAACCCCGCGAATCGCAGCGAGGTCGCCAGCAGCTCGAGGATGTTCGGTTCGTCGTCGACGACGAGGAGCGTTGCCTCGGGCGTGGCGGACTGTCTCATGTGCCCAGTCTCGTCCCGATTGCTGGAAATTCGCTGAGAACGCTGCAGGTGGCGCCGTGGTGTTCGGCATGTGCGCGGCCTCCCGGGCCGGGGAGGGTTGCCGCTGAGAGGGAGGGTCGCCACTGACGGGGAGGGTTGCGGCTGAGACCGCTTGGTGCGCACCGCTCCCTGGGCGCAAACCCTCCCGGCGGGCGCGAACCCTCTCCCTCGCGCACCGCTCCCCGGAGCTGACCGAGCCGGGCTGATCGGGGATCGGCGGAGTGCCTCGGCCGACGGGGAGGGTTGCGGCTGAGACCGCTTGGTGCGCACCGCTCCCTGGGCGCAAACCCTCCCGGCGGGCGCGAACCCTCTCCCTCGCGCACCGCTCCCTGGGCGCAAACCCTCCCCGCGGGCGCGCTTGCCGTCCGCTGAGACCGCTACAGGTAGCGCCGCGGGTCGAAGCTCTCCAGCGGGATGATGCGCACCCGTGGGAGGGCCGTGTTGAACGCTCCGATGTCGTCCTCGAGGTCGAAGATCTGGAGGCCCTCGCCCACGAGTTCGGCAAGGTGCGTGTTCAGGAACTCGCGGAAGCACAGGATCCCCACGCGCCGGCCGAGCCGGAGGAGTTCGGCAACCTGCGGGATGAAGTCGCCGTCGTGACTCACGAGGAGGACGTCACCCGACCCCTGGTCCGCGATCGCGCCGAGCGTGCGCTGTATGCCGACGTCGACCACCTTCTCGCTTCCCTGGGAGGACAGCGGGATCGGGTGGAAGTCCATCGCGAGCAGCGCCTGGACGAACCCCATGGGCATCTGGCCGGAGGAGGCGTTCAGGAAGAAGAGCCCGCGGGTGCCGGCAGCCCACGACTCCCGGGAGAAGGAGAGGATGCGGTCCCACCGCGGACGCTCCTCCGGGTTGGGGCGCCGCCCCAGAACGCTCATCCCGAGGGTCGCGTCGATGTTCTCGCCATCGACAAGCAGGTAGGTCGTCACCGGGTTCGCCACGCATCCAGCCTAGGCGGTTGCGGCCCGTCAGGGCGCCGGACGAGGTGAAGCCCCGGCCGGGGCCGGGGCTTCACCGAGAGTTCAGGCAGGGTACTACTCCTCGATCTGGGGGGTGGGCTCGCCGCCCTTGAGCGCCGCGAGGCGGGCTTCGACCTCGGAGTCCATCCCGTAGTCGGTCAGCTCCGCGAACTGGCTCTCGAGCGAGGTGGCCGCGATCTCCGCCTGACCGGCCACGCGGGCCTCCTCGCGGCGGACCTGGTCCTCGTACCGGGAGACCTCGGTGGTGGGGTCCAGCACGTTGATGGAGGAGATGGCCTCCTGGACCATGCCCTGGGCCTCCGCGGTCTTGGCGCGTGCCACGAGCTCGTCCCGCTTGTTGCGCAGCTCGTCGAGCTTCGCGCGCATCTGGACCAGTCCGTCCTTGAGCTTGGCCACCACCTCGTTCTGGGCGGCGATCATCGGCTCCGATGCGCGGGCCTCGTTCTCGGCGGAGAGCTGCTTGGTCAGCGCGATGCGCGCCAGGCTGTCGAAGCGGTCCGCGTCCACGGTGCTGCCCGCCCCGCGGAGCTCGTCCGCCTTCGCGGAGGCGGCCCGGGCCTTGTAACCCCAGTCGGTGGCCTCGGCGACGTCCTCGGCGTGGTCGCGCTCGGCGAGCCGGAGGTTGCCGATGGTCACGGCGACCGCCTCCTCGGCCTCGGAGATCGAGGAGCTGTAGTCGCGCACCAGCTGGTCGAGCATCTTCTCGGGGTCCTCGGCGCGGTCGAGCAGGGCGTTGATGTTCGCCCTCGTGAGCTGCGAAATGCGCCCAAGGATGGACTGCTTCTCGGTCATGGTGTTCCTCTCGGTGGTTTGCTGCTGATTGGTGAAATGTGTGGTCCCCGCCGGACGCCGGGGAGTGCGGCCTCAGAACCTGCCGCCGAAGCCTCCGCTTCTGCCGCCGCCGCCGCGCCCGATGGACCCGCCGAGTCCCCCGATACGGCTGCCGCCGAAGGAGCCGCCCCGCGAGCCTCCGCCCCAGCCACCGCCGAAGGAGCCACCGCCGAACGAGCCGCCGCCCCGCCGTCCGTCGTTGTCGAGGATCTCGCCGAGGATGCCGCCCAGGATCAGGCTGCCGATGTCCACCCCGCCTCCCCGGGTGGGCTGGTTGGTGTTCCACGGGAAGTTGTCACGCTGGCGGGTGGCGAGGCTGAGCGCCTCGTCCACCAGTCGGTCGGCCTGGTCGAGGGACTGGAGGGCCGCTTCGGGGTTGGCCTGCGCCATTCCCCGGGCCGCCTCGAGCAACCGTCGCGCCTCGGAGAGCCGCGTCCGCGGCGTCGTGTCCATTGCCCCGCGGTTGGAGGCGATGAAGCTGTCGGCGCTCGCGATCTTGGCCTCGACGCGGGGGAACCGCTCGGCGGTCAGTTCCGCGGACCGGCGCTGGTTGGCCTCCCGCTCCCGGTACGGCATGAGCGCACGGTCGAGGGCCGTCTCCGCCTGTTCGAGGCGGGAGAGCGCGGCGATGGGGTCGCCGCCGCGGCGGGCGTTGTGACCGTCCGATATCGCGGCCTGGGCCTCCTGGCGCGCGGCGACGATGGCATGGTCGCCCCCCGCCAGCCTGGACGCGTCCTTGATGTCCGAGGTGAGCGAGGCGATGCGCTGCTCAAGCCTTGGGCCCGACTCCGCGAGCGCCGTGTTGGCGCCGGCGACGGCGGCGAGCAGCCGGTCGGCATGCCCGATCGCCCGCTCCGCGATGCGCGCGTTGCCGACGGCGGCCGCCCGGTCGTCCGCGGCGAGTCGCCCCTGGCCCGCGGTGATGGCGGACCTGGCCGACTCGAGCAGCTGGAGTGCCTGGTCGGGGTTGCTGGCGATCGAGGCGAGCGCGCCGGCGGAATACGCGGTCGACAGCGACGCGAGGATCGAGCGGGCGCCCTCCACCCGCCGCCCGACCTCCTGGGCGCGGGTGGACATCTCGGCGAGCACCTCGCCGGCGCGGGATTCCATGGCGCGCAAGTCGTCGAAGGACTTCTTCTCCGCCTGCAGCGTCTGGTCCACCGACTCGGCGAGCCGCAGGATGCCCGTCAGGAGCGCGCGCCGCTCCGGCTCCGTCTCGGGGATGTGGTCGTCCAGCCGCTTGCGCAGCTCGAACGCCTGGGTGGCCTGCCTCTTCGCGTTCTCGAGCGCGCGGGCATAGGTGTCGGTGGCCTGGAGTCCGAACTGGGCGCGGGCGAACCCGAGCTCCTCCTCGGAGGACCGGATGGCGTCGTCGACCTGGACGAGGGCCGAGCCGGCGCGCTTGTCCAGTTCCGCGGTGGGGACCTGGCGCGGGTCCACGCCCGCGGGGGCGCCCTTCCTCCTGCGGCCACGCGAAGCGAGCACCGCCCCGCCCACCACCACGGCGCCACCGGCGGCGATCCACCCGATGGGGATGCCGCCCCCGGACGTAGCTGACCCGCCCCCGCCGCTGCCGGCGTAGTCCTCCCGCAGGCCGTCGGCGAACGCGATTGCCGCGCCCGACCAGTCGTCGTTCGCGAGTGCGGGCTCGACGCCGTCGGCCAGGATCCGGGAGATGGTCGCGGCCTCGACGACACCGTCCGTGTCCACCGAAACGTCGTAGACGCGGTCCCCGACGGCGACCGCGAGGAGCACGTCGTTCACCCCGAGATTGGAGGCGCTGGCCGCCTCGTTCACCCAGGCGGCGGAGTCCATGCCGTCGAAGGAGTCCACGAAGACCACGAAGAGGTCGAGGGGGGTCTCGTCGGCGAGCCGGGTGAGGGCCTCCTCCACCGCGACGGCGTCGGCACCGAGCACGCCCGCGGAGTCCGTGAGGTGTTCCTCGAGGAACGACGGCGCTTCCGCCGGTGTGGCGACGGCCAGCGCCGGTGCGGCCACGAGGCCGCCGAAGACGGTCATGGCGCCGATCGCGGCCACGCGGTGCAGGATGCTCACACCCCGATCTTTGCCGTCCTTCGGCGTGCCCGCAATGCGGATAGGTGCGCATTTGCCCGATTCGCTCCCGGCGCAACCATGCGGCGCCACGAGCGGGTCCGGCGCCACGTGCACAATGGTCACATGGCGAGAGTGACCGTGCTGCAGCTGGACCCGGCCGTCCCGCTCGACCGGTTCGGGCCCTGGCTGGACGAACTCGGCCTGGAGGTCGAAGTCGTGGAGGTCTGGCGGGACGGCATGCCCGCGGACCTCGAGGGCGGCGTGCTCATCCTGGGCGGGACCATGGACGCCTACGCGGAGGCCGAGCACCCCTTCCTGCGGGAGGTCCGAGAGCTCATCGTGCGGCGGGTGGAGACGGACCAGCCCACGCTCGGGATCTGCCTCGGCCACCAGCTGATCGCGGTGGCACTCGGCGGCACGGTGGACGTCGGCGCTGGCGAGGAACGCGGGCTGGTGGAGGTCCGCTGGCTCGACGGCGCCGCGTCGGACCCCGTGGTGGGGGAGGCGGCCCGGGCGGGACTGACCGCGACGGCCAGCGCCCACCACGACGCCGTCGCCCACGCCCCGGACGGCGCGCAGGTGCTCGCCGAGTCGGACCAGTTCGTCCAGGCGATCCGGGTGGGTTCCACCTGGGGGCTGCAGTTCCACCCGGAGGCCTCGCCGGAGCTGGTCGAGGCGTGGAGCACGCACGCGCAGGAGCCGGACACGGCGGCGATGGTCACCCAGCTGCGTACCGCCGAGGCCCGGGTCGTGGCTCTCGGGCGGTCCATCGCGCACTCGTTCGGGCGCCTCGTGCTGGACAGCCTGCCCCATGCGGACTCGCCCCGTGACGGAGAGCACGGGTAGGATTCTCCCGAGGCGCCGAACTGGCGTTCCCCATAGCACGGAAGAGGTTTGGCTGTGCCAACCGGCAGGATCAAGTTCTTCGACGCCGACAAGGGTTTCGGTTTCATCCAGTCCGATGACGGGAGCGAAGTGTTCCTGCATGCCACCGCGCTGCCGCCCGGTGTCTCCGCCCCGAAGCCCGGGACCAAGATCGAGTTCTCCGTGGCCGACGGCCGGCGCGGCCCGCAGGCGCTCGCGGTGACCCTCCAGGAGCCGGTCGCCTCCGTGGTCCGCAACACCCGCAAGCCCAGCGACGAGATGGTCCCCATCGTCGAGGACCTCATCCGCCTCCTCGATGACGCCTCCAACACCCTGCGCCGCGGCCACTACCCCGAACACGGCAAGAACATCGCGAAGGTCCTTCGCGTCGTCGCCGACAACTTCGACGCCTGATGGCGGCCCGGACAGCAGTCGGGGACCCCGTCCTCGAGGCGGCCGTTGACATTGCCCAGCGGGCGGCCAACGACGTCGCCGGGTCCGCCGTCGGAGAGCACCTCGGCTTCCGGCTCGAGGGCGACCGGCTCGGCGCCCACCTGTTCGAGAGCCTGACCCCCGGGTACCGCGGGTGGCAGTGGGCCGTGACGGTCGCGCGCCCGCCGCGCTCCCGGCACGCCACCGTGTGCGAGGTCGAGATGATCCCCGGCGAGGGTGCGCTCGTCGCGCCCTCGTGGCTGCCATGGGCCGAGCGCCTGCGCCCCGGCGACCTCGGCGCCCAGGACGCCCTGCCCTACCAGAGCGAGGACATCCGCCTCGACCAGGGCTACGAGCAGACCGACGACGCCGAGGCCGACCGCCTCGCCATCTGGGAACTCGGCCTGGGCCGCGCCCGCGTCCTGTCCGCCGAGGGGCGCGCCCAGGCGTTCACGCGGTGGTACGACGGCGAGCACGGGCCCAACGCCCAGAGCGCGCGCCACGCCAAGGGCCAGTGCTCCACCTGCGGTTTCTTCATGAAGATCGCGGGTGCCGGCCGGGTGATCTTCGGGGTGTGCGGCAACGAGTGGTCGCCGTCCGACGGCAGCATCGTCTCGGTGGACCACGGCTGCGGGGCACACTCGGAGACGGACGCGCCCGCGGCGGGCGGCGAATGGATCCAGAGCCAGCCCGTCATCGACGAACGCGACCTCGAGATCGTCCAGGTCCACGACACTCCGGCCCGGGTGGTCCCACGCATGGACGAACCCGCCGCCCCATGACCCGGCCGGACATCGCCGACCAGCCGATGTTCCCGCTGCGGACGGTCGTCCTCGGCACATTCCTTCCCACGATTCTCTTCGAGATCGGCGTCGGCGCGATCTTGCCTGTCATCGCGGCGTCCACCCGAGCGCTGGGCGGGAGCCTCGCCACCGCCGGCCTGGTCGTCGCGCTCATGCCCATCGGGCAGATCCTCGCGGACGTGCCCGCGGGCGCGGTGGCGGCCCGCATCGGCGACCGCGCGGCCATGATGCTCGCCGGCGTCGTCGCCACCGCCGGGTTCACCACGGCGGCGCTGGCCTCCAGCGTGACCACCCTGGCCATCGGCGTGATCGTGGTGGGGGTGGCGTCCTCCACCTACTTCCTCGCGCGGCAGTCCTACCTCACCGAGGTCACGGCGCCGCTGAAGCGGGCGCGGGTGCTCTCCACGCTGGGCGGCGTGCACCGCATCGGCCAGTTCATCGGCCCCTTCCTCGGCGCCGTGATGATCGCCGCCGGCGGGTTGGTCGCGGTCTACTGGATGGCGTCCGTGGCCGCAGGACTGTCCGTGGCCGCCGTCGTCGCCGTGGGTGCGGACGACGGCGCGGTCGGGGCGCGCGACCGTCTCGCCCGGATCAGGGCGAAGGAGACGGTCTCCATGAGCCGGGTCGTGCGGGAGCACCTGCGGGTCTTCGGCACCCTCGGCGTCGCCGTGCTCCTCATCGGGGCCGTTCGTGGCGCCCGGCTCAGCGTGCTGCCGCTGTGGGCGGAGCACCTCGGGATCGACCCCGCGCAGACCTCCGTGATCTTCGGCCTCGCGGGCGCCGTGGACATGCTGCTCTTCTACCCGGCCGGCCGGATCATGGACCAGCGGGGGCGCCTGTGGATCGGCATCCCCTCGATGCTCGTGATGGGACTCTCCCTCGCGTTGCTCCCCTTCGCCACCACGTTCGGCGCGGTCGCCGCCGTCGCTATGCTGCTCGGACTCGGCAACGGGCTCTCCTCGGGCATCCTCATGACCCTCGGGGCCGACGTCGCCCCACCGGAGAGCCGCGCCCAGTTCCTCGGCGTGTGGCGGGTGATGTCCGACCTCGGGAACGCCGTCGGGCCCCTGGTCCTCACCGGGGCCGCCGCGCTCGGGTCCGTGGCGCTGGGAGTGTGGCTGATGGCGACGTCGTCGGTCGCCTCGGCGTTCGCGCAGGCGCGCTGGGTGCCGCGGTACTCGGTGCACGCCAACCGGACCACCCGTCGTCGGGCGGGCCTGATTCCCTGATCCGGCGCGTTCGGGCCAGCCGGGGCGGGGCGCGTCAGCGGGCGACGGCGTTGTCCAGGGGCTCCCCGGCGAGCAACTTGCGCAGGTTCCGCGAGGTGAGCTCCCCGGCGCCCAAGGGGCGGCCGCCCGCGACGTGCGGCGTGATGATGAGGTTCGGCGCGTCCCACAGGGGTGAGTCCGCCGGCAGGGACTCCGCGGCGGTGACGTCCAGCGCCGCGCCCGCGATCCGGCCCTCGCGGAGCGCCGCGAGCAGCGCGTCCTCGTCCACGGTCGAGCCCCGCCCCACGTTCACCACCCACGAGGTGGGCGGCAGCGCGGCCAGCCGCCGGGCGTTCAGCGCCTTCGTGGTGTCCGGCGCCGTGGGGAGGATCATCACCAGCACGTCGGTCCGCCCGAGCTCCGCCTCGATGTCCGCCTCGGCCACCACGCGGTAGCCGTCGCGCGTCCCGGCGCTGCGCGCCACCCCGGCGACGGTGGCGCCAACCGCCTCGAGGAGCGGGGCGAGTGTGGTGCCGATGGAGCCGAAGCCCCACACCAGCACCGACGCACCGATGAGCGACGTCAGGCGGCCCTCCGGGCGCAACTCGGGGGAATCGAAGAGCGAGCGGTCCCAGCGGTGCGCGGCGTGGTTGTCCAGCACGAGCGGGAACCGCCGCACCCCGGCGAGGGCCAGGGCGAGCGCGTGCTCGGCGACGCCGTCGGGGGCGTCGATGTCCAGGTGGATGTCGTTGGGGACGAGCAGTTTCACGGGAGCTTCCTGTCCATGCGGCGGGCCCACGGCCACGCGAGCGCCCCGAGGGCGACGCCCGCGATCGCGGTGTCCCTGGCGATCTCCGAGCCCCCGACCAGGAACACGACAAGCGCGACCGCCCACAGCCCCGTCCCGGCGAGGACTACGGGGACCATCGGGATGTGGGCGGGTGGCAGTTGCCGAGAGACGAGGGACTCTTTCCGGGGCACGCGCCCATTGTGCCACGGTGCAAACGCCGGACCACTTACTGGGCGGTGTTCGCGCCCGAAACAGGAGCCCGGCACAATCAGGTCACGTGAGAACACCAGTCAGCGCTCAGCGCGCCTCCAGTCCGGCCCACCCGCAGTGGCTGGAATCCATGTTCAGGATCCACGAGCGAAGGTCCACGGTCGGCACCGAGATCCGTGGTGGCCTTGTGACCTTCTTCACGATGAGCTACATCATCGTCCTCAACCCCCTGATCCTCGGTTTCGTGCCCGACGGCACCGGCCAGTTCCTCGGCGGCGGTGACGGCACCGGCGGAAACCTCTCCGTCATCGCCGCGGTCACCGCCCTCGTGGCCGGCGTGCTCTCCATCCTGATGGGGACCGTCGCCAACTTCCCGATCGCGCTCGCCGCGGGCCTCGGCCTGAACGCCGTGGTGGCATATGCCGTCGCCGCCCTGCCGGGCATGACCTGGGCGGACGCGATGGGCATCGTGGTGCTCGAGGGCCTCGTGATCCTCGGCCTCGTGCTGACGGGCTTCCGCACCGCCGTGTTCAAGGCCGTCCCGCGGGAGATCAAGGTGGCCATCTCGGTCGGCATCGGCCTCTTCATCGCGTTCATCGGGTTCGTGGACGCGGGCTTCGTCCGCATCCCCGCCAGCCTGGCCACGCCGGTGGAGCTCGGGATCGGCGGCTCGCTGGCCGGCTGGCCGCTGCTCGTTTTCGTGGTGGGACTCGTGCTCGCGATCGTCCTCATGGTGAAGCAGGTCCGAGGAGGCCTGCTCATCGCGATCATCTCGGCCACGGTGCTCGCCGTGATCATCGAGGCGGTGGCCAAGGTGGGTCCGCAGGTCATGGACGGCTCCAACCCCACCGGGTGGAAGCTGAACAGCCCCGCGATCCCGGACTCCTTCGTCTCCGCGCCGGACTTCTCGCTCCTCGGCCAGTTCTCGCTGTTCGGCTCGATCGGCAAGATCGGGATCGTTGCGGTCATCCTGCTCGTCTTCACCCTGTTGCTCGCCGACTTCTTCGACACGATGGGCACCATGGTGGCCGTCGGCGCCGAGGCCGGGCTGCTCGACAAGGAGGGGAACCCGCCCAAGACCAAGCAGATCCTGATCGTGGACTCCCTCGCCGCAGTCGCGGGTGGCGCCGGTTCGGTGTCCTCCAACACGTCCTACATCGAGTCCGCCTCCGGAGTCGGCGACGGCGCCCGGACCGGCCTCGCGTCCGTGGTGACCGGCGTGGCGTTCCTGCTCTCCACCTTCCTCTCCCCGCTCGTGGACATGGTGCCCTCCGAGGCCGCCGCCCCCGCCCTCGTGGTGGTCGGTTTCCTCATGGTGACCCAGGTCTCCGGCATCGACTGGAAGGACTACGGCGTCGCGATCCCGGCGTTCCTCACGATGGTCCTCATGCCGTTCACCTACTCGATCACGGTCGGGATCGGCGCGGGCTTCATCTCCTACGTTCTGATCGCCATCGCGCGCGGGAAGGCTCGGGAGATCCACCCGCTCATGTGGGGCACCGCGGCGATGTTCGTCATCTACTTCATGCTCAGCCCGATCAAGCAGCTGCTCGGCGTCTGAGTCCTCCAAACCGTCGCTCCGCCCGGGACTCGTCCCGGGCGGAGCTTTTCACGTCAGGTGGGCCACCACGTGGTCCACGCACGCGGTGAGCGCGCGCACGTCGTCGGGATCGACGGCGGGGAACACGCCCACGCGGATCT
>Ga0209539_1000426_pt1 | contig 24327 bp, 18 predicted proteins | sample BarGraNGADG00312_2_FD_184499 | JGI IMG/M metagenome (GOLD analysis project Ga0209539, IMG submission 184499) | Arctic peat soil microbial communities from Barrow, Alaska - Barrow Graham LP Ref core NGADG0011-312 (SPAdes) (version 2) | ecosystem: Environmental > Terrestrial > Soil > Wetlands >...
ACAACCCTATTCTTCTTACTTCTTCTTCTATCGATCCCGACCCTGGCCCAGCAGGACGATGCTCCTGTTATCGGAGTAAGCGATAAAAGAGTTGAAGTTTACGGACTGAAAAATGCCCGTGTGGTGGTTGATTATCAAACCACTCTTGAAAATACAGATATTCTCATTTCAAACGGAAGGATTGAAGCCATTGGCACAAACCTGACCTTTCCGAAAGGCACAATTACGTATGACCTGACTGGAAAAACTGTATATCCTTCATTTGTTGATGCTTACGCCGGAAACTTTGGTATTAAAGTCCCGGCAACCACGACAGATGTAAACCCATATACTGCCTTCTTTAATCCACCTCCGACCGGAAGAGGAGGAGCACAGGTTGCCACTCCGGAGGCCAGGATCGCCGATTACTGGAACGATGGTATCAACTCATCATTTGACTTTTCTTCAGAGTTTATTCCTGATCCTAAAGTTTCAGCTGAATACCGTCAGATAGGATTCGGAGCAGTTGTAGCATTTAAAGCCGATGGAATTGCCCGTGGTACTTCAGCCCTGGTGAGCACTGGCGATGGGAAAGCAAATAATGTGATCCTGAAAAACAAGACTTCAGCAAATTACTCAATTACCAGAGGCCGTTCATCAGACCTTTATCCGGCCTCGCAATTTGGAGTAATTGCCCTGCTCCGTCAGGTTAATTACGATGCACAGTGGTACAGGCAGCTTCCTGCCGGTTATTTTCATGATGATGGTCTTGAAGCATATACTGCAAACCTTGCTTTGCCACAGATATTTGAAGTAACGAACAAGCTGGAGGTAATGAGAGCTGATAGAATAGGGAAAGAATTTGGCATAAATTATATTATAAAAGGTGGTGGTGATGAGTACCAGGCATTGAATGATATAAAAAAAGCAGGAAATAAGATGATCATTCCTGTCAGTTTTCCGGAGACTCCCGATGTTAAGGATCCTTACGATGCAGCTTCAGTCTCCTATACTGTACTTAAGCATTATGAACTGGCTCCGTCCAATCTGTCAAGGGTTTCAGGTGCAGGAGTTACTTTCGCAATTACCTCTTCTGACCTTAAACTCCGTTCCTCCTTTCTTACCAACCTGAAGAAAGCGATAAAATACGGTTTGCCTGAGACAGAGGCACTTAAGGCTTTGACGTATACACCCGCAAGCTATATAGGAGCATCTGATCTTGTAGGTACAGTAAAAAAGAATATGATTGCAAACCTCCTGATAACCTCCGGCAATATATTCAGCGATGATTGTGTCATTTATGAAAACTGGGTTCAGGGAATACCTTACAGAATAGTTGACCTCAGAATAAAGGATTTGAGAGGAACTTATACTCTTAAAATCGATACTGCCCAATATAAAATGGTTTTGTCGGGCACGTTTGATAAACCTTTACTTAAACTTTATTACGATTCAACTGAGATCAAAGGCGCAACATTTACTCTTGATAAGGATCTTGTAAGCATCAGCTTCGACAGGTCGATACAGAAGTATAGATTATCAGGATATGAGAATAATAAGAATATTGAAGGAAGAGGTCAGCTCGAGAGTGGCAAATGGATTAGCTGGAATGCAACTTACTCAGATAGTGCCACTGAACCAGATAACAACAGGAAGAAACCCAATCCTCCGGTACCTGAATTAGGTAAAGTAGTTTATCCTTTTACAGCTTATGGATGGACTGAACTCCCAAAACAGGAGGATGTGCTGTTTAAAAATGCCACTGTCTGGACCAGTGAAAAGGAGGGTAAGCTTTTGAATACCGATGTTCTTGTGCAGAAAGGGAAGATTTTCAGGATAGGAAAAAATCTTATTGCCCCTGAAGGGGTCAGGATAATTGATGCCACAGGAAAGCATCTTACTCCCGGAATCATTGACGAGCATTCTCATATTGCTGAGGATGCAACAAATGAAATGGGACAGGCTATTACATCTGAGGTTCGGGTTGGTGACCCGCAATGCTTCTTAAACAGGGGGTGCTTACATGCATCCATTCAGATGATGCTGAAATGGGCAGAAGACTGAACCAGGAAGCAGCCAAAACCATGAAATACGGAGGTATAAGTGAAACGGAAGCTCTTAAGCTTGTTACCATTAATCCTGCAATAATGCTGCATCTGGGAGACAGAACAGGCAGTATAAAGGTCGGGAAAGACGCTGATCTGGTACTATGGACCGACTATCCGCTTTCAGTCTATGCACGTGCAAGCAAAACAATGGTTGACGGCACATTCTATTTTGATGAAGAACAGGATGCAATAATGAAAGAGCAGATTGAGAGTGAACGAAACAGGATTATTGCTAACATTCTGCGAGAAGCGCCGGCAACAAGTTCAACAACTCCTAATTTTCCAATACGATGAGAAACAAGATATATTTTACAATACTGCTGATCCTTATCTGCCTGGCTCAGATAAAAGCGCAGAGTCCGGTTGTTGCTACGGCACAAATGAAACCGGTAATGCTTGTCGGCGGTACAATCCATACTGGCACCGGTAAGGTTATAGAAAATGGGACCGTAGTTTTTTCAGGCGGCAAAATAATCGCAGTTGGCAAGTCAGAAGATATAAAAGTTGATAAATCAGGTTCTGAAGTAATAGATGTAACCGGAAAACAGATTTATCCGGGTCTGATATTCCCGAATACGAGTATAGGATTGGTCGAGATTGGCAGCGGAGTTGATGTTGCAACCGACAACCGTGAAATTGGTGATCTGAATCCGAATGTTCGGGCAATTGCAGCCTATAACACCGATTCACATGTAATTCCTGTTTTAAGATCTAATGGCATTCTTCTTGTCCAGATCGTGCCTACGGGAACTCTGCTTCCCGGAACTTCCAGTGTTGTTCAGCTGGATGCATGGAATTGGGAAGATGCCGCTTATAAGATTGATAACGGCATCCAGCTTGGCTGGCCGAGAAAATCTTCATTTGTTGGAAGGAGAGGAGGTGGAGAATTTCAACCGGCAGCAACTACAGGCTCAGCCACATACGATAAAAATGTGGAAGCTCTCGAAAAAATCTTTACTGATGCTGTCGCATATGCAGCAATTGAAAAGCCAAAAGATGAAAATCTCAGACTTGAATCTCTGAAAGGGCTTTTCGATGGCACAAAAATCCTGTTTATCATTGCAAATGAGCCAAAAGGTGTAATTGCAGCGATCTCATTTGGCAAGAGATATGGTGTGAAGAAAATGGTTCTTGCAGGAGGCGACGAGTCGACCTGGGAAGTAAAGGATTTTCTTAAAGAGAATAATATCCCTGTACTTCTGTCTGATCCCCTTGGTCTTCCTAAGTATGATTACAGTGACACTAAACTTCCTTTCAAGCTGTCTGCAATGTTTAAAAAGGTGGGGATACTGGTAGGACTGACATATTCAAAACAGGCATATGGTAACCTTCCCTTTGCAGCAGGACAGACTGTAGCATATGGTCTCACAAAAGAGGAGGCTCTTCAGACAATTACCCTGAACAGTGCAAAAATACTGGGGATTGATGATAAAACCGGGTCTATTGAAGTAGGAAAGGATGCCAACATTGTTGTTTCAACGGGAGATATCCTGGATATATCAACAAATAATATAGAATATGCATTCATCACAGGGCGCAATATAAACCTCGATAACAAGCATAAGCAGCTATACAGACGGTTCCAGGCTAAATTTGAAAACATGAAATGAAAATAATCTCACTTGGACCGGCATATCCGTACCGGGGCGGGCCTGCTTCATTTAATGACCGTCTTGCCCAACAGTTTACTGCTGAGGGGCATGATATTGAAATATTCACATTCAGTCTGCAGTATCCAAAATTGCTTTTCCCGGGGAAAACACAATTTACTGATGGCCCGGAACCCGGGAATATTAAGATAACCCGGCTGGTCAATTCCATAAATCCATTTAACTGGATCGCTACCGGATTTAAGATTAAAAAAGCAAAACCCGACATTCTTCTCATCAGGTTCTGGCTGCCTTTCATGGGCCCTTGTTTTGGAACAATTGCCAGGATAGCAAAGTCGAACCGGCACACAAAAGTTATCTGTATTTTTGACAACGTTATACCACACGAAAAACGTCCCGGCGATAAAATTCTTACAACTTATTTTACAAATAGCATTGATGGGGCTATTGTAATGTCTCAGACTGTTCTGGATGATCTTAATAACTTCAGGAAAAATATTCCTGTTAAACTGTCTCCTCACCCTTTATTCGATAATTATGGTCTGGCAGTCGTGCGAAAAGAAGCATTAGCAGCGTTAAGGCTTGACACGGATAATTTATATCTCCTGTTCTTCGGATTCATCAGGGCCTATAAAGGACTTGATTTGCTGATCGAAGCATTTTCCGATAAACGATTGAGAAACAGGAAATTAAAGCTTATCATTGCCGGTGAATTTTACGAAGATGACAGAGTATACAGGGATCTTATTAAAAGGAATAATCTTGAAAATGACATTATCTTTTTTGATCATTTTATAAAAGATGAGGAGGTTCCTCTTTTTTTCAGTGCAGCCGACCTTGTTGTTCAACCATATAAGACTGCGACCCAGAGCGGGGTAACACAGATCGCCTTTTATTTTGATAAACCTATGCTGGTTACCGATGTTGGCGGCCTGAAAGAAATTGTTCAGGATGGAAAGTGTGGTTATGTTGTAAAGCCAGAACCTCAATTCATAACAGAAGCTATCATCGATTACTTCGAAAACAACAGGAAGCTAATTTTTACAGAAGGGGTGAAGCTGGAAAAAGATAAATTCTCATGGGATAAGATGACGGCGGCGATAGTGGAGGTATATAAAAGATGCCTCTCCCCAAGGGGCTGAGGCAGAAAAATTAGAAAGGTGAGGCATTTCAATCAGATATTCACCTTATCCTTGATCAGATAGCTATTCCGTTCTGATGAATTCCTGTTTACCAGTTCTCCCAGGAAACCTGTAAGGAAGAGGAACGATCCGATTATCATTACCGTAAGCCCGATGAAAAAGAATGGACTGTTAGTAACCAGAGGAGCCCTGAGATGATTAGAAATAAAAACCAGTTTTCTGACACCCAGATAACCGGCCATAGTAAAACCAATCAAAAACATCACAGTCCCAAGGGAACCGAACAGATGCATTGGACTTTTACCGAAACGGGTAATAAACCCGATTGTTAAAAGATCGAGATACCCTTTTATGAATCTGTCAAGTCCATATTTTGTAACCCCGAATTTTCGTGGCCGGTGTTCAACAATTTTTTCCCCAATCTTCCTGAAGCCGGCTTCTTTTGCCAGCATTGGTATGTACCTGTGCATCTCCCCAAAAACCTCAATACTCTTAACAACTTCTAACCGGTATGCTTTAAGGCCACAGTTAAAGTCATGAAGTTTTATCCCCGATGACCAGCGTGCAGTGCCATTATAAAATTTGCTTGTGAATCGCTTTACAAAGGGGTCATATCTTTTCTTTTTCCACCCCGATACAAGATCATATCCGTCATCCATGATCAGCTTTACAAGTTCAGGTATCTCATCAGGACTGTCCTGAAGATCTGAGTCCATTGTAATTACAACATCGCCGGCTGCTTCACTGAATCCTGTGTGAAGGGCAGCAGCTTTGCCATAGTTCCTCCTGAACCGGAAGCCTTTAACGAACTTATTCATCCCTGCCAATATTGTTATCTTTTCCCATGATGAATCAGAACTTCCATCATCAATGAAGATAATTTCATAAGATAGTCTGTTGTTTGTACAAACCCTTACGATCCATTCAGTTAATTCCTGAATAGATTCTTCTTCATTAAAAACAGGGATTACAATCGACAGATCCATCAGAATTGTATTCAGATTAGTTCGCAGGTGTGTCTATCAATGGATTACCTTCTTTTTTAACAAAGATACTTACGAGCAGCGTTATAATTGTTCCAAAAAACATAACCCCAAAAATACTGATAGGAGCCATTATAGCAGGTTTCATAATTTTTGCCTGCATTGCCATCGCGGTATCAATTGCTGCCTGGGGAGTTCCCTTGTCCACCAGTTTCTGTTCTGTAAATGCAAGCTGTTTAGCTAAAAGTCCGCTGTCAATAACAGTGTAGAGAATATATGTGAATACAGCCATTATAATTGCATAATAGAGGTAGATGACCACACCTGCACCAACCGACTGACCATAAGTTATATGGCCATGCATAGAGTTGTCGCGGTACGATTTAAGAAGATAATAGAGAAGGAAAATCTGAATTATAAAAAAAACATATCCCTGATATTGATTAAAGGAAAGATTCAGAAAATAAACAATGAGTGAGTAGACAACACCTACGAGGCCCATGATAAGACCATTTGTAAGATTCGTTTTCCAGACGTTGACTTTTTCTTCCATGATGTATATTATTTGATTGGTTAATAGTTTAATTGATTAACAACAAATATAATGTAAAAATAGAAATGAGAACTGATGTTAAATTGGAATAATTATTTTGCCGGCTACTGAAAAAAAAGTACTTTTGTGCGGGGTAAGTCTTATACGACCAGCTCCTGCTGAACTCCCCCAGGATCGGAAGGTAGCAAGGGCAGGCAGTTGTAGCGGTGCGATATAAGTAGCTTACCCTTTTTTTTAGTGCCTAAAGTTTGGAGTGCCTAAAGTACTTAGAGTTATAAATACTCTAGGCACTCTAGGCACTTCACACTTTAGTCACTTTTCTCTATATTTGTCGGAATTTTAGAACATCATGCTGATTCGAATATTTAACGAGAATCCAAACCCGAAGCATATCAGGCAAATAGTTGACCTGCTTGAAAGTGGCGGCATCATAATATATCCAACCGATACAGTTTATGCGATGGGTTGCGATATCCTGGCAACAAAATCAATCGAGAAGATAGCCCGTTTTAAAGGATTAAATCCCAAAAACCCGGAACTCTCCCTTATATTTCACGATATGAGTCAGCTTTCGGAATATACAATAATCAGGGATAATACAGTATTTAAACTATTGAAGAGAAACCTCCCCGGACCCTTTACTTTCATTGTACAGGCAAATAATCAGATTCCAAAACTATTCAAGAATAAGAAAAAAACTGTTGGTATCAGAATCCCGGATAATAATATTGTGCTTGAGCTGGTAAGAGAGCTGCGGCGACCGATTATTACAACATCAATACATGACCCTGATGAAGTAATTGAGTACACAACCGACCCTGAACTTATTTATGAGAAGTATTCTGATTTTACCGACGCGGTTATTGATGGCGGATATGGCAGGAACGAAGCATCCACAATTGTTGATTGTACTGGTGAAGAAATAGAAATTATAAGACAGGGACTTGGAATCCTGGAACTGTGAAAATCAATGTTTGTAAAAATTTCTGCTAAACAGGATCATAACCGTAAGAAGTTCAAGTCGTCCCAATAACATTAAAAATGATAGAAACCATTTGCCTGCCATTGGAAGAGCAGAATAATTTGTAAACGGACCGAATGTACCCAGGCCGGGGCCAATATTGCCAAGCATCGATGCAGAGGTACTGAAGGAAGTAACAAGATCATACCCCATAAAGGAAATAATAAAAGTACCAAGGCACATCACAAAAAAATATAATGTTATGAATACCAGCAGATTGTAGATCGTATTTTGTGAAATTATTCTTCCGTCGAGACGTACCGGTATAAAAGCATTTGGATGAATTAATCTTTTCAGTTCCTGCCGGCTGTTTTTTGTAATCAGAAGTAACCTTACAATTTTTATACCCCCGCTTGTTGAACCGGCAGTCCCTCCTGTAAACATCAGAATAAAAAAGATGATCAGTATTACGTTTCCCCATAAGTTATGGTCCTGAGTATAAAAGCCGGTCGTTGTTATTATGGATATAACATGAAAAGCACCATCAAGAATTGCTTTGCCGGAAGAGAAACCTGATTTAAAATAAAGTATCAGCGAGACTAGAACAACAAAGATAAAGCAGACCAGTGAGTAAAAAACGAACTCACTATTGCCAATGATCTTCTTGAAATTACCCTTAAGACCGAAGTAAATCAGAGTCATATTGGTTCCTGCAATAAACATGAATACTGTTATGACAATCATTACATAAGGAGTTGAAAAGGCAGCAATTCCATTGTTACGTGTAGAAAAACCTCCTGTCGACAAAGTCGAGAATGAATGACAGACTGCATCAAAAACCGGCATTCCTCCAAAGATTAGTAAGACGGCTTCTGAAAGGGTAATTAAGAAGTAAATAGTGACAAGACGTTTTGCCGCATCTTTAATCCTGGGATGGATCTTATCAGTAGATTGTCCAGAAAACTCAATTGCCGCAAGCTGGATATTAAAGGATTTTAATACCGGAAAAACAGAGAGTGAGATAAATATGATTCCGATTCCTCCAAGCCATTGAGTAAGACTTCTCCAGAACAGTATTCCGTGAGGCATCGACTCAATATTAGTAAGTATTGTAGCTCCGGTAGTGCTGAAACCTGACATTGACTCGAAAAAGGCATCACCAAAACTTCTTATTGAACCGCTGATAAGAAATGGTAAAGTTCCAAAAAGGCTAAAAATTATCCAGATACCCGTCACAATAATGTATCCTTCCTTGTTTCCGAAAATCCGCTCTTCATGACGGAGTGGAGTGAAAACCAAAACGCCTGTTACAACTGTAATAAAAGCAGAATATAAGAAAGAAGACGCTGCATGCTCTTGGTATATTAGACAAACTCCTGCCGAGATCAGCATGAACAAACCTTCAACAATGAGCAGCAGGCTGAAAGCCCTGGCTATTATCCTGAAGTTGACCATAAATAATCAGGTAAAATATTTAGAAAGTGTCTCGTAGGCTGAGGGTAATGTAAATACAACGACCTTATCATTAGCTTTTATTATAGTGTCGCCGGTTGCAATGAATGGTTCTCCATCTCTTGTTCCGCCTCCAACAATAGCATCCTTGGGGAAGTCAATACTTCTTAAAGTACCCTTGGTTATTTTTGAGTTTGCAGGAACATTAAACTCTATAACTTCTGCATCAGTTCCTGTCATGTATTTAACCTGTGTTACATTCGGATTAGTGGTGTGCCTGAATATTCTGCTTGCGGCGGCTATCTTTTTATTGATGATTGTGTCAATGCCTGTGTTCTCTGCAAGATTTATAAATTCCATGTTCTCAACCTCGGCAATAGTCTTTTTTACACCAAGCCTTTTTGCCAGGAGACACGATAGGATATTTGTTTCAGAATTACCGGTTACTGATACAAATGCATCCATTTTCCTTATTCCTTCCTGTTCAAGCAGATCAACATTTCTGCCATCACCATTAATAATAAGAGTACTGTCGAGGATCTCCGCGAGATCCTGGCATTTTTCAATATTTGAATCTATCAGCTTAACTTCACATGTTTTCTGAAGGTACAGGGCAACATGTTTACCTATCCTGCTACCCCCCAGTATCATTATATTTTTAGCTTCAAAATTTGTTTTCCCCGACGACTTCATCATTTCATCAATTCCCTCGTGCGTTGAGATAACAAAGACCATATCTCCGAACTGAAAATGTTCATTTCCTCGCGGAATGATAGTTATTGCATTCCTTTTTATTGCTACTGCCCTGTACTTATCATTTCTGTTATTAATAGCAATTTCCTGAAGGCTTTTGTTCAGGATAGGTGCCTTTTCATCAAGTTTCTGAACGTACATTGCCAGTTTGCCCTCTGAAAACTCCATGAATTCAGTTGATCCTGTTTCATGAAGGAGTCCAAGCACCTCACGCGCAGCGATCAGTTCAGGATATATCAGGGAGTCGACACCGATAGACTTAAAAAATTCCTGAGTGGAAGGCTCAAGATAGTCAAGATTGTCAATACGGGCTATTGTTTTTATGGCCCCAAACCTTTTGGCAAGAATGGATGAGGTTATATTGGTATCTTCGGAATGAGTAACTGCAATAAACAGGTCAGTTTTTTTGCGGAGTGCATCCAGTAAAATCTTTACGGATGTAGCAGAGCCTTCATAGGTCAAAACCTCAAGAGAACTGTCTATAGGTTTAAGCCGGGACTCTTCAGTATCGATAAGAATGATTTCATGATTTTCATTAGATAACATCTTGGCAAGATGCGTCCCAACTTCACCGGCTCCGGCAATTATTATTCTCATGAAAATTTTTTTTAAAAAAACATGACAAAATAAGAGATAAATCGCTTAATACTCAAGTTTTTTAGGACATTTATTTATTAACTTCTTATATCTGCTTAACAAATGCTCCCGATTTTCTTACAAAATGGATGGAGTCAATACCGGTAATCACAACCTGTTCAGGGATACGAAAACCTGAAGCCAACCCGGCTGAAAAAATAATTATCCCGGGAGGGTGCCGGAAATTTAAATTATTTTCAATATCAGGTTTTGAACCGGTAAGAATAACTATATCAGGAACGAATTCCTGAACAATGTTTTTGTTCAGAAAATCACTGATCAGTATCTTTTTCTCCCCTGCCCTGATACAGTAATGGTTATTCATCAGTGGGGTTGTTTTAATCCTGAGTCCAATTGATGCACAGTGTCTTTTTACTTCATTTGATACCAACGATGTATCGGAATAGAGATTCAGTATTTTGCCTGTTTTAATTCCGATTGTCGATGAACCTGGCGTATTGTATATGATTAATTCATTTCTGGTTCTTGATGAAATGTCTTTGGCTGCGCCAACGAAAGCAAAAAGGGTCATAAATAAAAAGGGATAAAATACCGGGAAAGATTTTCTATTCAACAGTGAACGAATAAACAGAAAAATTGAAATAGTAAGCAGTATACATTCAATATTCGTAATACCAATGTTTTCAATAGTAGAATATGGAAGTGAAGCGGCACGTGAAGTTAGCTGCTCCGTAAGACCGGTCAGGTAATTCAGGAGCAGAGCAAGAAATTGCGAAAGAAAATGAACCGGAAATATCATCAGAACCAGACATCCTGTAATAATCAACAGGTTCGAGAGCGGTACAATTGTAATATTTGCAAGGATGAAATATGTAGGGAACCTGTTAAAAAGCATAATTGTGAGGGGGAGAGTACCTGCCTGAGCTACAATAGTTACGACGGCCGATTGCCATATCTTATCTATTAGCCAGTTTTTAAAATGCAATATATTATAAAAGTCCTTGTAAAAACAGATTATATAAATAACTGCTGAATATGAAAGCAGGAATCCGGCATCGAAAAGTACAGATGGTTTTATAATGATTAGAATAAAGGCGGATGCCAGCACGGAGTTTATTCCGTTTACAGGTCTCTTCATCAGCGTACCGGCCTGGAGAAAGGTAAACATCAGGGTCGCTCTGAGAACTGAAGGAGTGAGGCCTGTCACAAATGCAAATGACCAGAGTATGAGAATTGTTATTAAAATCCGGAGAAAATTAAACCTCCCTTTTATAAAAAACAGAAGATTAAATACAAACCAACTCAGGAGAACAGCATGAAGCCCTGATACTGCCATAATATGCATAACACCGGCTTTAATAAAATTCAGTTTCTGTTCGGGATCCAGCATGCTTTTCTGACCAAGAATAATTGCTGCCACCAATGCCAGTCGCTCACCGGTAATGCCTCGTTCCCTATACATCTGGATGATCTTCTCTCTGATGATCAATGCCCTGTGAATCAGTTTTCTGTGAACAGGAACGGTATGGCTTATAATATCATGGCTATTTGTAAATGCATAATACCTGATACCCTGGGTTTCCATATAGAACCTGTAATCGAACTCATTTGGATTGCCTCTGTTTGAAATTTCAACCGGCGTACAGCCGATAATCAGTATATCACCGGGCAGGAATGGGACCGCCGATAAATCTTTTTTATTGTATAAGATGATGGACCCTGTTACTGATTCAGAATTTTTGCCATCAGATTTCCGGTTAAGTTTTACTCTTAACCTGATGCTATTTTCTTTCTCTTCGGGAAAGTCGGAGAGGGTGCCGGTGAACACTGTCCTTTCAGGTCGAAGTGTTGAAATGCTGTTTTTTTCGTTAGTGTACAGGATCAAGCCGCATATGAAAAGTGAGACTGTCATGGCCAGACCATAGATATGGTTGACCTGATATTTATTAAACAACAGGCTGATTAAAAATCCGGAAATAATGATAATAACAACAATTACCAGGAAAGTAATATCCGGTTTGAAGTAAAGGCCTGAAATAATTCCGGCACATAACGGCAGGCCAATACGAAGAAATGGAATTTCTTTATGTAGCACAGTCCGCAGCTAATGAGACCTAATAAAGTTAAGAAAAAGTTTGGAGTGAGCTAGAGTTTAGAGTGACTAAAGTTGTGAAGAAGTTTAAATTCTTATTCTTTTATTCTACCTGCTTTCTCAAGTAGCTTATCTATATAGTCTTGTGTAAAGTTATAGAATATTATAGGAGCACTGGTCGAATCATTCAATTCAGGAACCTTAGATGCTGTAATTGGATTATCAGAACTGGCCAAACTTTTTGGATACCCAAAATCAAAATATATTATGTAGTTTCCCCTATCCCAGAAATATATCTTATCCATTATCCATCTTCCTTTTGGACCCGGGAGATAAACATTTGATATTTTTTTTGACAACCAATCATATTTTTCTCCCTGGCCAATTAAGGTTGGTGTTCCATATTTTTCTTTATATGATTCAAATAATTTTTTAAGTTCATTCAGGTCACAATTATATGAAAATATTGGTTCTGTGATATTTGACCTGTTGCATAGAGTTAATTGAATACTGGTTAACCTTTGATCAATTATATAACTCCCTCTAAGATTAACTTTTGCACAGAGGGAAGGACTTATTCCTGCAAAATCATAGTATAAGTTTTTTTGTTTATTTCCAACTACATCTGTAGTTTCAAAATAATGCAATTCACCTATATTAAGTAAAGAATCCATTATACTATTGACTTTCAAATAGTCCATATCAAGATAAAACCCATGAAAACCAATTTTCTCGACTTGATGTTTTGAATTGTATGATTTTGTATTACAGGAACTTAATAATAATATTTGCATAACAATCAGAACATAAATAAGAAGACCGTGTTTGTAACGAATTAATTTCATAATAACATCATTAAATAATACTTGAAATTAGAGCGGTAAATATCATTATCAAATTTACTCAAGTAAATAGCTAAAGTCAAATTTATTATAGCAGTCAAATAACTAATTTACAGAAAAATTAATGGTCGTCACTAAAAGGTCTTAAATTCATTTTATTTTCTGCCCGTGTAGAATGGTCTTGTATTCGGCTTCAAACTGGCCTTTACTAATAGCCGTGAGTTTACCTTTAAGGAGCCTTCTTCTAAGTGGATTTATTTTGTCGGTGAAAAGAATACCTTCAAGATGATCATATTCATGCTGGATTATCCGGGCTTTGTAACCATCGAACACCTCATCGTGATACTGCCAGTTTTCGTCATAATAGGTTATCTTTATATGTGACTCACGCATTACTTCTTCCCGCAGATTAGGGATGCTTAAACAACCTTCATTCATAGGCTGCAACTCGCCGCATCTTTCAGAAATTTGAGCATTAATGAAGGTTTTTTTGAAATCGGCGAGTGAAGGCTCATCTTCAAGGAGAGGTTTACCGTCGATCACAAATATTCTTATTGATTTTCCAATCTGTGGTGCTGCAAGACCCATTCCTTCGGAGTGGTACATAGTCTCAAAAAGATCTTCTATCAATTGATTAAGTCCCGGATAATCCTCCTTAATCTCTTCGGCAACTTTTCTTAGTACCGCGTGTCCGTATATAACAATCGGGTAAGTCATTTCAGTTAATTATTTTCTGTTTTGTTAGATCTTTTATCAAGGAAAGACTGAAGAATTATAGCGGCACTTATTTTATCAACCATCGATTTATCCTTTCTGTCTTTCTTTTTCACTCCTCCATCGATCATTGTCCTGAAAGCCATTTGTGATGTAAATCTTTCGTCTGCCAGATATATATGTTTTTCAGGGTATGTTCTCTTAAGCTTCTTTATAAACGGATTAATGTAAACAACAGATGTACTGGGCTGGTTGTTCATCTGTACAGGATATCCGATAACAAAAGCATCTACCTCGTTGGTTTTAAGATAGTCTTTTATATAGTTGTCAAATTCAACGGGATTTACAGTAATCAGAGGTGAAGCGAATATCTGCAACGGATCTGTAACTGCCAGCCCGATCCTTTTTGAACCATAATCTATTCCGAGTATCCTGCCCATAATTTTATACAAGCGACAAAAGTACAAAAAAAGTAGAGACGTCCAATTTGGGCGTCTCTACAATATTATTGTAAAACAATTATTATTCTGTTTTTGTTTCTGGTTCTACTGCGGCAGCTGCTGCTGCAAATTCCATTGCAGCCATCCGCTGATATGATTTGTACCGCCATTTGGCGTTCTCTTCGGCAGCCTTGAAAAGTACATCAGCCTCACCCGGGAATGCTTTCATCAGCGAAGTATAGCGTACTTCCGACTTCAGAAAATCCTGGAACTTCGACCAGTCAGGTTCTTTTGAATCGAGTGTGAAAGGATTCTTACCTTCATTTTCGAGAAGGGGATTAAACCTGTAAAGATGCCAGTAGCCAGCTTCAACAGCATGTTTTGTCTCGAGCTGAGTCTTGCCCATTCCATCCCTTAAACCGTGGTTAATACAGGGAGCGTAGGCAATAATAAGAGATGGTCCAGGAAAAGCTTCCGCTTCTTTTAAAGTCTTGAAATACTGTGAGTTACTTGCACCCATAGCAACCTGCGCAACATAAACATAACCATAGCTCATAGCCATCATTCCAAGATCTTTCTTCCGGATTTTTTTACCTGAAGCTGCAAATTTTGCCACTGCTCCTGCCGGAGTTGATTTGGAGGCCTGACCTCCGGTGTTTGAATAAACTTCTGTATCGAGTACCAGAATATTTACATCTTCACCTGAAGCTATAACGTGATCGAGACCACCGTAGCCGATATCATAAGCCCAACCGTCGCCACCAAATATCCAATGTGATTTTTTAACCAGGTATTGCTTAAGACTCAATATCTCTTTTGCAATTTCCGATTTTTCTTTGGTGCAGGCTTCTATAACCTTTGCAGATGCAATTTTTGAAGCCTGAGCGTTATTTTTTCCCTTCAGCCATTCTTCAAACACAGCTTTGGTCTCAGCACTTACAGAACCGTTTGCCAAAGCCCCGGTCATACGTAAAGCTATACGATCTCTCAGTTTAGAGGCCCCGAGTGACAAACCCAGTCCATACTCCGCATTGTCCTCAAATAATGAGTTTGCCCATGCCGGTCCCTGACCATTTTTGTTATGTGTGTATGGAGTAGAAGGAGCGGAGCCACCATATATTGAGGAACATCCCGTAGCATTTGAAACTATCATTCTATCTCCAAAAAGCTGTGTTATTGCCTTGATATAAGGTGTTTCGCCGCAACCTGCACAAGCTCCTGAGAATTCGAACAATGGCTGAGCGAACTGGCTGTTCTTAACATTAACAAATTTATCTACAATTGTTTCTTTATAACCAACTTTTTCATTCATATATGTCCAGCGGGGAACTTCCTCAAGCTGCGTTTCAAGTGGTTTCATTATCAATGCCTTATTCTTTGAAGGGCAAACGTCAGCGCAGTTGCTGCAACCTGTGCAGTCAAGCACGCTAACCTGCATTCTGAACCTGAACTGTTTCAGAACTCCGGGGATTCCCTGGATAGTTGCTGTTCCTGCAGGAGCATTTGCCATCTCTTCTTCAGATAAAAGGAAGGGACGAATAACTGCATGAGGACAAACGTATGAACACTGGTTACATTGAATACATTCTTTTGGCTGCCACTCCGGAACGTTGACTGCGATGCCACGTTTTTCGTACTGGGATGTACCTGATGGGAAAGTTCCGTCTTCCCTGCCGGCGAATGCGCTTACAGGCAGATCATCACCTTTCATACTGTTTATAGGTTCCATTACATTACGGATGAATTCCGGAATATCACGGTTATCAACAGTTTTTGTGACTTTAATGTCTGCCCATTCTGCAGGAATTTCAACCTTTTCAACACTGCCACCTTTATCTACGGCGGCATTATTCATCTTAACGACCTCTTCCCCTTTTTTACCGTAGCTTTTATAAATTGCCTTTTTCATTTCTGATTCGGCTTTTTCATAAGGAATCACGTTTGCCACTTTAAAGAAAGCAGCCTGCATTATTGTATTGGTACGATTTCCCAGTCCGAGTTCTTCTGCAATTAAGGTTGCATTGATAATATAAAAGTTGATATGGTTCTCAGCCATATACTTCTTCATATGATCAGGGATCCGTTTCTTTGTCTCTTCTGCATCCCATATGGAGTTGAGAAGGAAAGTTCCGTTTTTCTTCAACCCTTTTAGCATATCATACTTATCGAGGTATGATGGTACATGACATGCGACAAAGTCAGGTGTATTTACAAGGTAAGGTGAGCGGATTGGTTTATCACCAAAACGCAGATGTGATGTTGTAATACCACCCGATTTTTTTGAGTCGTAAGCGAAATATGCCTGGCAATATTTATCGGTTGAATCACCGATAATTTTGATAGAGTTTTTATTTGCGCCAACTGTACCGTCTGATCCCAGTCCATAGAATTTTGCTGAGTATGTGCCTGGAAGGGCAACATGAATTTCAGGAAGTATTGGAAGAGATTTGAAAGTAACATCATCAACAATACCAAGAGTAAACTGGTTCTTAGGTTCTTTGAGCTTCATGTTCTCGAAGACAGAGAGAACCATACTTGGAGTAGTATCTTTCGAACTTAGTCCGAAACGGCCACCTACTATCACCGGTCTTTCCTGTCTGTCGTAGAACATCTCTTTAACATCAAGATAAAGAGGTTCTCCGTTAGCTCCAGCTTCTTTGGTTCTTTCAAGAACAGTTATTTTCTTTACGGATTTCGGGAAAATATCGAAAAAATATTTTGAAGAGAAAGGACGATAAAGATGTACAGTAATCAATCCTGTTTTTTCTCCTTTAGCTGCGAGGTAGTCGATAGTTTCTTTGGTAGTTTCTGTCACTGACCCCATCGCAATAATGATGTTCTCAGCATCCGGAGCACCATAATAAGTGAATGGTTTATATTCTCTTCCAGTAAGTTTGGTTATTTGAGTCATATAGGAGTTTACAATATCCGGTATAGGCTCGTAAAATTTATTAATGGACTCTTTAGCCTGGAAGAAAATATCCGGGTTCTGTGCAGTTCCCCTTGTTACCGGATGCTCAGGATTCAAAGCATTTTCACGGAATTTTCTGAGGGCATCCAGATCAATGAGTTTCTTAAGGTCCTCCATCTCGAGATATTCGATTTTCTGAACTTCGGCAGATGACCGGAAACCATCAAAGAAATGCATAAAAGGGATCCTCGATTTTATTGCAGAAAGGTGTGCTACACCTGCAAGATCCATAATCTCCTGTACACTACCGCTGGCCAGCATTGCAAAACCTGTCTGGCGAGTGGCGTAAATATCACTGTGATCACCAAATATTGAAAGTGCATGTGCAGCAACTGCACGGGCACTTACATGAAAAACACCCGGGAGAAGTTCTGCTGCAATCTTGTACATATTGGGTATCATAAGAAGCAAGCCCTGTGAGCAGGTGAAAGTTGAACAAAGAGCACCTGTCTGCAATGCACCATGCAAGGCACCGGCTGCACCTGCTTCTGATTGCATTTCAACTACTTTAACCTGTTCTCCGAAAATGTTCTTAAGTCCGTTGGCAGCCCATTCATCAATGAATTCTGCCATAGTGGAAGAAGGTGTGATAGGATATATGCAAGCTACTTCGCTAAACATATATGCAACATGCGCAGCAGCCTGATTGCCATCGCATGTTATAAATTTTTTTGTTCCCATTGTGATTTATATATTTGATTTAAAAGTGTGTTTTTAAAATAAAGCGCAAAAATATAAAAATTCAGTAATCGTTATCCTCCATTCATTGAAACCAGAAATTCTTCATTCGACTTAGCCTGAAGCAGCCTGTCGCGAAGGAATTCCATTGCTTCAACCGAATTCATATCAGTGAGGAAATTGCGCAAAACCCATATCTTTTGAAGAACGGTTTTATTCAGAAGCAGATCTTCTCTTCGTGTGCTTGAAGCCGGGATATCAATTGAAGGGAATATCCTCCTGTTTGAAAGCTTACGGTCAAGCTGTAATTCCATGTTACCTGTTCCTTTAAATTCCTCAAAGATGACATCATCCATTTTTGATCCTGTTTCTGTAAGAGCTGTGGCAAGAATAGTAAGTGATCCGCCATTTTCAATGTTACGTGCTGCGCCGAAAAACCTCTTTGGCTTATGGAGAGCATTGGAGTCTACACCTCCTGATAATACTTTTCCCGATGCAGGGGCTGTTGTATTGAAAGCTCTTGCAAGTCGGGTAATTGAGTCAAGAAGAATTACAACATCATGACCACACTCAACAAGCCGTTTTGCTTTTTCAAGTACAATATTGGCAACCCGGCAATGACGCTCGGCAGGTTCGTCGAATGTTGAAGCAATAACTTCAGCTTTCACATTTCTTGCCATATCTGTAACCTCTTCAGGACGTTCATCTATAAGTAATATCATAAGGTAAACTTCCGGATGATATTTTGCTATCGCATTGGCAATCTCTTGAAGAAGAATGGTTTTACCGGTTTTTGGCTGAGCTACAATTAACCCCCGCTGTCCTTTCCCTATAGGAGTAAACATATCTATTACCCTCACCGACAGCGATCCTTCACCAGGCTGGCACAGAGTAAATTTCTCATCGGGAAAAAGAGGAGTGAGAAAGTCGAATGGAACTCTGTCCCTTATAAAATCGGGACTTCTTCCATTTATCTCGTCAACTTTGATTAATGGGAAATATTTTTCGCCCTCTTTAGGTGGACGGATTGATCCTTTAATTGTATCTCCTGTCTTAAGACCGAAAAGTTTTATCTGGGATTGGGATACATATATATCATCGGGTGAGTTCAGATAATTGTAATCGGGCGATCTTAAAAATCCGTATCCATCGGGCATAATCTCAAGAACGCCTGTATTATATATTATACCTTCAAAATCATATGGCTTTTCTTTCTTCTCTTCTTTTAAAGGAATGATATCCTGAACAGTCTCTTTCACAGGTGATTCAACTATTATATCACCGAAATTGGTTTCTGAGGATGGCTTTATTTCTTCGAATACAACTTCACTGTTAATTTCAGGAATCGTATTTTCTGTAAAAGGCTCAGAAACCGGTTCTGGCTTGCTCTTCTCATACCTTCCGGAAGGTTCATTATCAGATCTTTCTTTTCTCTCGAACTTTTCTTCATGTCTTTGGTCCGTTCTCCATTTCGGAGCTTTTCTATTATCATGATACTGTTCTGATTTTTTAAACAGATCGGGCGTCTCCGTGGATTTCTCCGGTTTCCGGATCTGATCCTTCCTGTCTCCTTTTCTGGTTTCAGGTCTCTTAACGCCATCGGGTGAAACTGACATAACAGATTCTATCGATCTTTTTACCACCGGTGTTAAAGTCCTTGGTCTTTTTCCCCTTCTCATTGCGGAATCAGACTCCTGGCTATTAATTTCAGTAGAAGATTGTATTTCCTCCCCATCTGTTTTTGGTGGAATTTTGATTTCAGTGGTTTCAATTGCCTGATGGTCAAGGATTTTGTATATCAAATCCTGTTTTTTTAAAGTTTCTGCTTTTTTGACTTTAAGTTCTTTTGCAATATCCTTTAACTCAGGAAGCAGCTTCTTACTTAACTCAAGAATGTCGTACATATTTTAATGATAAATGGAATATAAGAGATCTTAATGATTTTTTTTGGAATCACGGGCCAAGAAATGAATATGAACCCGATGGATTATGCTATAACGTCTTCACATATCCTAAAAACCGCTGCAATATTAAATAAAATTGCTAATATATTTCCTAATAAATACTGTCAAAAATGCAACGGATTTTATCAAATCAATTAATAATTTGATATTCAATATGTAAAATAATTCTGCAATTTACTAAAAAACTATTATTCACCAAAAAATATTTAGCATAATATGTTGTATAGAAGCTTTTTTTTACTACAATTGTGGTACCTATTGCCTGAATTTTCTTTGAAGAACTAAAATCTGGCCTGTAAATGCGTCAGTTAAAGATAACAAAACAGGTTACTAACCGTGACACTCCATCGCTGGACAAATATCTCCAGGAGATTGGTAGGGTCGATCTTATTTCACCTGAAGAAGAAGTTATCCTTGCCAGAAGGATTAAATCAGGCGAAACTGAAGCTCTCAGAAAACTAGTTAAAGCGAATCTGCGTTTTGTCGTTTCAGTGGCAAAGCAATATCAAAACCAGGGAATGAGTCTGCCTGATCTTATTAATGAGGGTAATCTTGGTTTGATGAAAGCTGCTCAGCGATTTGATGAAACAAGGGGTTTTAAATTCATCTCTTATGCAGTATGGTGGATACGTCAGGCAATACTTCAGGCTCTTGCTGAACAGGCCAGGATTGTCCGTCTCCCCGTCAATAAGATTGGATCAATAAACAGAATAAACAGGGCTTTTGCACGTCTTGAGCAGGAATATGAAAGGGAACCCTCATCTCAGGAGATTGCTGAAATACTCGAGATGATACCTGAAGAGGTGAAAGATGCTTTGAAAACAAATGGACGTACAGTAAGTATGGATGCTCCGATCAGTTCAGAGGAGGATAACAACATGTATGACGTTCTGCAGAGCGCAGATACACCGAGTCCTGATAGAAACCTTATAAACGAATCACTTGCATATGAGATAGAAAGGGCGCTGAGTACTCTCTCCCCCCGTGAATCCAAGGTTTTAAAGTTATATTTCGGTTTAGGTATGAAACATCCTTACACCCTCGAGGAGATTGGTGAGGAGTTGAGCCTTACACGTGAAAGGGTCAGACAGATTAAGGAAAAAGCTATCAAAAGGATCCAGTTTACTACCCGCTGCAGAATACTGAAATCATATCTCGGATGACATTTTGTTTCTATCTTTGCCCAAAATATTCTTAAATGGACCACCTCGTATCTCCATCACTGTTAGCAGCCGATTTTACCAATCTCGAAAAAGATGTCATAATGATAAACAAAAGTGAAGCCGACTGGCTTCACCTCGATGTTATGGATGGCGTTTTTGTTCCGAATATTTCATTCGGATTCCCTGTTATCGAAGCTGTAAAAAGAGTTGCGGTAAAACCGCTCGATGTACACCTTATGATTGTGGACCCCGATCGCTACCTTGAACGATTCTGCGCTGCCGGGGCCAATTACCTGACAGTTCAATATGAAGCCTGCAATCATTTGAACCGGACAGTGACAGAAATACGAAATTTTGGAATGAAAGCAAGCGTGGCATTAAACCCCCATACTCCTGTCTCACTTCTTAAGAATTTACTGCCCTATATCGACATGGTTCTTATAATGACAGTTAATCCAGGTTTCGGCGGACAATCTTTTATCATGGAGAGTTATAATAAAATATCTGAGCTCCGGAAAATGATTGACGAAAGTGGTTATAACATTTTAATTGAAGTCGATGGCGGTATCGATACAAAAAATGCTGCAAAACTTATTGATTTAGGTGTTAATGTCCTTGTAGCCGGGAATTCTGTATTTAGATCAACTGATCCGGCAGGGACAATACATAGATTAAAAAACCTGATCTGAGAGTAAAACCCCTCTGTCGCTTCGCGACATCTCCCCCGGGGGGGAGACTCGAAATAAAGCAGGTTTTTCTCCCCCCTTGGGGGGAGTGCCCGAAGGGCGAGGGGGTTTAAGGAATTACATGGGTCTTCCTAACCAGCTCGTCAATATACCCGATTATCTCCTCAACCTGCTCCGGTTTAAACCATCTTATATCATTTTCTTTACCCCACCAGGTTAGTTGCCGTTTTGCATATCTGCGACTGTTCCTCTTAATAAGCTCAATAGCTTTTTCTTTAGATATTTTCCCATCAAAAAAATCAAAAAATTCCCTGTAACCAACACTGTTCAATGCATTCAGGTGTCTGAACTTATAAAGCTGTCTTGCCTCATCTTCCAGACCCATTTTAACCATATCATCAACCCTGGAATTAATCCTGTTGTAAAGATCATCCCTTGTCCTCTCCAACCCAATTTTAATTATTTCAAAGTCTCTTTTTCTTTTTTGGTTTTTAAGAAATGAGGAATATGGTATACCGGTCGTTTCACAAATCTCCAGAGCCCTGATTATTCGTTTATAGTTTTTCAGATCAACTTTTGCATAATGTTCAGGATCAAGCAGTTTTAAGGCTACCCTCAGGCCTTCAATTCCTTCCGCCCTGTATCTGGCAATGTATTTTTCCCTTGTTGCAGTATCAACATCAGGGATATCGTCAATACCATTACAGACAGCATCAATATACATTCCGGAGCCCCCGGCCATCAGGGTGATATTATTGCTGGAGAATAACAGTGGCAGAAGTTGAAGAACATCCCTTTCGAATAAGCTGGCGCTATAATAATCTTCGACAGATAAAAAGTTTATAAAATGGTGTTTTATTGTTTTAAGTTGAAGTTCAGAAGGAACTGCAGTCCCGATTCTCATCTCTCTGAAGAATTGTCTGGAGTCAGCAGATATTATTTCACAGTTAAAATGAGCAGCAATTTCAATAGAAATATCAGTTTTACCGACCCCGGTCGGACCAAGCAAAACTATCAGAAAATTTTTCATTTGAATATAAGCCCTTGGGAGAGTATTATTCGTCCTCGTTCAGGTTTTCTATATTTTCGAAATCGGGCAGTGTTTCTTCGTCATCCCCGTTAAGGAAGAGTTCATCAACTTCCGGTTCAACTTCATCATCATCATCATCGGAAACGACAATATTATTATATAGCTTAGGTGAGGTTCCACCGAAAATTACCTGTTTTGGAGGGATTCCCTTGGAATTTGTACAGGATGGATATTCACGACCATCAATCTCTTTTACCTCACCGGTATACTCTACAAACAGAGCTCTTTCATTAAAAAAATCAAATACATATATCAATTTCTGGTTTTTACGGAAAATAATATCTTCCAGAACACCAACTTCCATCGTCGAAGAACCTGTACCCATATCAAAAAGAGTGAATTCTTCCTCCTTTTCCCAGTTGTCTGTAGCCATAAAAAATGAAGCCATCTGGGATTTATCAAACTCCAATTCATCCTGAATCTGGTTATGAAAATCCATCAGAGTATGCGTATCAAGAAACTCAAATTCCCTGATAAATGACTCATCTTCATCTGATAACACTACAAATTTGTAAACCATAATATGTATTAAAAGAATGGGTGCAATATAATATTTTTTAGATTACAATATTCCAGCTGATTTTTTTTTTAGAAGAAATTCAATTGTATCTATCCCGTCGGCATAATCCCATAGCCGAGGCGACTGAGCGTTACCAAAAGGAATATATTGCTTGCCGACAATACACTGAATTTTTTCCTTTAGGAGTTCTGTTTGCTGTTTTACAGCATATTGAGATTCATAATATTCATAATAGAGTACCGAAACCGGAGATGAAATCCTGCCATCTTCTTTCAACAAAAGGTGACCTGTATCGTAAAAAACTTCTTTATTTACGAGGAAAACCGCTTTATTGAAATCGTAATTATTTGCATATTTTGAATGATTGATGACTCCTGCAAAATTATCCCAGCGTTTAATCATCGGTCTGAAGTCATATCCTTTCGGAAAATATAACTTTGATACATTTCTGCATCCAAGCCCGAAATATGAGAAGATATCAATTCCCAGACTTTCTAATTCATCATCTGATTCATCTCCTTCAATAATCGCAATACTGTTTCTGTTCTTCCTTATAATATTAGGATACTTGCCAAAATAATAATCAAAGTACCTTGAACTGTTGTCACTGCCTGTTGCAATCACAGCATCAAAGTTTGTAAGTGTACCATCGGTAAGTTCAATATTATTTCTGAATCCCGGGTTGATAGAGCAAAGGATATTACCGATGTAACTAATTAGTTCATGATCTTTTGAGCTGGTTTTTGCGATAAGATTATTTCCGGATATAAGTACAGAAAGAAAGTCGTGAAAACCGGCGAGGGGTATGTTTCCCGCCATAATTACACCCACCTTTAGCGGTTTCTTTTGTTCTTTGAGTCCAGGATAAGTGTTGGTCCATATGATAAGATTTTCCTCAGTTAGTTCTTCGGCTATAGTGGTAATGGCTCTTCTCACATTATCGGGTGTGAACCAAGGGTTGAAGTCATGCTGAGAGTCAATCAGCAGAGACAGATTGCAATCTGTCTCTGCTTCATTTAATGAGTTCCG
>Ga0209539_1000427_pt1 | contig 24318 bp, 22 predicted proteins | sample BarGraNGADG00312_2_FD_184499 | JGI IMG/M metagenome (GOLD analysis project Ga0209539, IMG submission 184499) | Arctic peat soil microbial communities from Barrow, Alaska - Barrow Graham LP Ref core NGADG0011-312 (SPAdes) (version 2) | ecosystem: Environmental > Terrestrial > Soil > Wetlands >...
CCGCTCTTCTCCTGGGTTCGAGCAGCCAGGAGGGGAAGTAGCTTCCCTGGCGGAGTTTGGGCACGGCGAGGTCGATGGTGCCGGCTCTCGTGTCCCAAGCACGGGACCGGTAGCCGTTGCGCGTGTTGGTGCGCTCGGGGCTCTTCTCGTTGTACCCCGCGTTGCAGACCGCCTGGGCGTCGGTGTCCATCAGGGTTTCCGCGAAGATGCGCAGCATTTCCTGCAGCACATCGCCGTCAGCCTCTTCCAACTGCTTGCGAAACCAGTCCAGAAGTTCCATAGTTGAATCGACCATTGTGCTCCTCCTTCATCTCGTATTTGCGTGTGAGAGAAGGATGGCACGATGGTCATCTATTTTCGAGGGGGATCTCAAACGGCGCGCGAGCCCGGGGACTGCGCTTCGGCCTACGGCCTCGCTCCATCCCCGGACAGGACACTCAGTCCCACCTCTTGATATCGGGGACTTACACCACTAGCGTGGACTCTAGCGGGTTGATGGTTATCGACAGCGAGGATCTCCGTGTCGAGGCTCAGCGCCAGTTGAATCGTCTGCGCTCCGGTCCCGCAGCCCAGGTCGAGGATCCTCGTGTCAGGCGCTCCCAGTGATACATTCGAGTCCAGTATTGTCTTCAACGCTTTCTGCGTGGAGGCGTCATCGCCGGGACCCAGTTTCGGGAGGCTCGCGTCGAATATTTCGTAGAAGAACTCAGGCAGTTGTTCGTTCATCGCAAATCTCTCCTTGCCGGAATGCGCAACAATACGCATTTCTATCGTAATTGACCGTCGGAATCAGAACGTGGGAAGAAAGTCGCACCAGGGCGCGCTTCAGGCGCGCGTGCCGGGCACGTCAGATCGTGCTATGCGACTTCTAGTAAAGAACAGTCTTCTTCATACCCGCCGATGATAGCCCGCCGGTCTGAAGGCGTCAACAAACGATGCTCTGTAGCGACAAGCCCCGGTCAGGATCGGTGGCTGCAACAGCGGCATCCGTGTGACATCAGAACGTTTCCCCATGGTACACGTGCGTTCATACCTCCCGGATTGACCCCGGACACTAGTAGAATAGTCGAAGCAGTCCCGCGTGAACGTGAGCGCGGGGCCTCTCAAAAATACTCATTGGAGAGGAGGCGGCCATGGCCGACGGTGAGAGAAAGATCGTGGTGGCTCCAAACGGTCCGTACATTGTCAGTGGACGAGTCCCGCTGCGGGATGAAGTCGCGATCCCGAACGAGGAAGGAGATCCGCTCGAGTGGCGCGAAGGCGACGAGCTCGAGCACGGCGACTCGTACGCCCTTTGCCGGTGCGGGCAATCCACGACCAAGCCCTTCTGCGACGGCACGCACGCGAAGGCGGAGTTCGACGGTACTGAGACCTGCGACCGGCTCAAGTACGAGGAGAAATGCAGGAAGATAACCGGGCCGGCTGTCGAGCTGACCGACGCAGAGGACTTCTGCGCGGAGGCACGTTTCTGCCATCCGCAGGGAGGGACCTGGCACCTGGTAAGGAGGTCAGAGGACCCCGAGCTGGTGGACCTGGCGATCACCCAGGCGTGTAACTGCCCCTCCGGCAGACTTACCGCCTGGAAGGACGGCAAGCCGATAGAGCCTGAACTCGAGCCTTCGATCAGCGTCACGGAGGACCCGGGAGCCGGCGTGAGCGGCCCGCTCAGAGTCAAAGGCGGGATCGCTATCGAGTCCCAGGACGGGACTCCGTACGAGAAGAGAAACCGCGTGACGCTATGCCGCTGCGGCCAATCGAAGAACAAGCCGCTCTGTGACGGCAGCCACATTCACGTGGAATTCAAGGCCTGAATGTTTTCCTTGAGGCCGGTTTCGACCGCGCTTCCTCTTGATGGCCGCCGCATAAAGTCATTGTGAGCATCACCGGATGTGTCTAACGTCCTACAAGTGTAGACTGTGCCGGTATGCTTTGAAGCCTATCGACTCCAGAAGGAACCCGAACGCATGAGCTCTCTTGAAGTCGGAATAGTCGGGCTGCCCAACTGCGGGAAGACGACGCTCTTCAACGCGCTTTCCCGGTCGGGCGCTCTTGTCGCTTCGTACCCTTTCGCGACGATCGAGCCTAACGTGCGGGTCATTCCCGTTGCGGACTCCAGGCTCGACGAATTCGCTCGCCTGACCGAGAGCGCCCGCATGGTTCCCGCGACCGTGCGCTTCGTCGACATAGCCGGTCTCGCCGCGGGCGCCAGCCACGGAGAAGGCGTTGGCAACCGTTTCCTCTCGAACATCCGGGACGTCGACGCTGTTGTCCACGTTGTCCGGTGCTTCTCTTGCGGCGACACTTCGGAAGGCGAAGAATCGATCGACCCCGTACGTGACGCCGAGCTCATCGAGACCGAGCTCAGGCTCTACGACCTCGAGATAATGGGCCGCGAGCTGACAAAGTCGCGGCGGCTGGCGAAAAGCGGATCGAAGGAGTGCGCCGACCGGATCGGCGCTCTCGAGAGGATCGAAGAAGCGATATCCTCCGAGACGATGTCAGATCGGGCCGCGGTCGCCGGGGAGCTGGAGGTTCTCGCTCCGGATATGAAGCTCCTCATCCTCAAGCCGACCTTCCTCGTACTGAACGTCGACGAGGCCGGCGAAGACTCCGACAGGCGTGAGCGCGATCTGAGCGAGTGGGCTCAGCCGCGCGGGATGAAAGTGCTTCCGGTCAACGCGCTGGTCGAGGCCGAACTGGGAGAGCTGGAGCCGGATGACGCGAGGCTGTTCGCCGAAGAGATGGGCGTGGAGGAAGGCAGCCTCGACCGCATCATCACAGCGAGCTACGAGATGCTGGACCTTGTGACTTTTTTTACGGTCGGGCCCGACGAGTCCAAGGCATGGCCTATCCGCGCCGGGCTGACCGCCTGCCAGGCTGCCGGAAAGATACACAGCGACTTCGAGGCGGGCTTCGTCAAGGCCGAGGTCGTACACCAGGACGACTTCCTCTGCTCTGGAAGCTTTGCGGCGGCGCGCGAGGCGGGCACCTTCAGGCTCGAGGGGCGCGAGTACGTCGTCCAGGACGGCGACGTGATCGTGTTCAAGTTCGCCAACTGAAACCCTGGGCGTCGATCTGTTTCTCGATCATTCCCACGGCCAGTAGAAGAGATCGCTATTGCTGTTTCTCAGAAAGGCCTGAGGATCCCTTTCGAACTCTTCGATAAGTGGCTTGACGTCGTACCCCGGTGGCGACACCCTGGTGACCTCCGCGAAGAGAGGGTCGCCGGTCCTGAGGGTCTTTGGCAGCGTCTTTCCCTCGTGCACGTGGTAGTGGACTGAGAATTCGCGACGCAGCGAGGCCAGTGCGATAGCGTGAGCGTAGACCACCTGTGTAAGCTCGCGAACGATCTTCTCGAGCTGTTCGACCCGTCCCCGCAAATCCTTTTCTTCCATTTGCGTCTCCTTACTCGTTACAGCTGACGACCGGCGGCGCTATCGGGGTTGCGACGATATCCCCTTGAAGGGCCAAAGGGGGTAAGCCGCCGGTGTTACTCGAGGGCTCAGGAGGACGAAGCCAAGCCTTCGTCGTCTTCCCTGTCCAGTTTGGCGTCTTTCCGTTTCGGCAGTGCCAGCGTACCGAGGAAGCCAAATGCGGCCAGTACGGCCAGAAGGCCCATGTCCCAGGCCACTGCATTCGTCTGAGTGGCTGAGGTCACCTTCCCCTGCCCCACGACGAAGGTTGCTATCAGGGCACCGGCGATCGCAGTTCCCAGGGAGGCTCCCAGGTTCTGGAAGGTGTAGTTGAGACCGGAAGTCTCACCGGTCAGTTCTTTGGACACAGCGGATTGTTCTATCTCGTTTATCTGCGAAGCGACCAGCCCCAGGCCCGTGCCCAGGACGAGGAAGGCGGGAAGGAAGTCCAGGCCGTTCGCCCGCGAGCCCATTCCCAGACCCATCAGGCCTGCTCCCGCGACCATGATCAGGAATCCCACCTGAACGATCCGCTTGGGATCGAATCGCTTTGAGAGTTTCGAACCGACGATGGCCACGAAGAACAGCGTTATGGAGAGAGGGAGTATGGTGAGCCCTGTCTTGAACGCGTCATAACCGAACACCGTCTGCAGGAACAGGCAAAGGGAGAACATGATCCCGGTCATCAGAAAATACTGGAAGAGGTTCGTTGACACGCCGCCGATGACAGCCAGGTTCTTGAACAGTTCGGGGTTGATCAGCGTGTCCTTTCCCCGGCCGTGCCTGAACGTCTCCCACCAGATGAAGACCGCCAGGATCACCAGTCCTGCGATCACGAAAAGGACTGTCGGAGATACGCTGCCGACCGACAGGACCTCCTTGCCGCCAATGCTGTAGGGAACCTTGCACTTGAAGAACCCGTAGGTGCCCGCGAGTATGATCCCGTAGACGAGGATCCCCAGTCCGGCCGCCGAGAACAGGAGCCCCGGGTAGTCGAACTTCGGCCGCTCGCCTTCAAAGGGGCTGTCCTTGATCTTCTTGCGCATCAACAGGATGAAGATGACCACAAGTACTTCCATCAGGAAACCGAGGCGCCATGTGAAGTACGTAGTGAGAACCCCGCCGATGATGGGGCCGACCGCGGCTCCGACCGCCGCCGCCGCCGGTATGACGGCGAAGGCTTTCTTTCTCGCGCTGTCCTCTGTGAAGTTGGCCGAAACGAGCGAGATCATGGCTGGCATGACCAGTGCGGCCCCGAGGCCCTCCAGGACCGACCAACCAATGATGAGGACCGTGAGGTTGGGGGCGAGGCCCGTGATGAGTGAGCCGGTACCGTAGATGCACAGGCCTATGAAAAAAGCTTTTCTCCGGCCGATGATGTCTCCGACCTTGGCGCCCGCGATCATGAAAGCCGCCATGACCAGGGTGTAGACAGTGATCGCGGCCTGCACGCCCGATACTGTCGTGTTGAGGTCCTTGACCAGCGTGGTGATGGAGACGTTCATGAACGTCATGTCGAGCGTGAAGATGAACTGCGCGGCAGACATTATGATCAGGAGCAGAAGAATGGGGGAAGACTCAACCTTCTTCTCTGTCAGATCATCGGCCAATGCCGGCTCCTTTCGGACTGCCCTTCATGAATGATTCAACAGACGACGACGTTTACATGCTTTGTTATCCGTTGGTAAACGGGAAACTTGCATCCGGTTGCCGCGGCGCCCACGTCAGGTACAGACGATAAGCTGGCGCAGCTCGAGCGCCCCGGTCAGTTGAAGGCACAGGGCATACTGACCGAGGAGGAGTTCACCGCTCAGAAGGCGGCGATCCTGGGGTAGCAGCCGGCGCTCGATAACACAACGGCATCACGACAGGTAAGTCAGTCTTTGCCGTGCATACGAGTCTCGATCTGTGTGCGTGACGCGCCAGCGGAAGAGCTCTGGAGACAACTCTTTCAGCCCGCGCAGGTAATATCCGTTGGACAGGCTGATGCCGCCTTTCGTATCATAATCAATGGTACCGAGGAATAGATCTTTCTATCACCCGCGCACGGAAGGCAGTAGTTTATGTGGCTACGGTTCATAATCGTCAAACCGATAGGGCTTGCAATTGCGAGGAAAGAGAAATACAACCTCAAGTACACCGGTGAACAGCATGCCCCGTACAAAGGCCCGTTCATCCTGGTATCCAACCACCAGACCGGCGTGGACGTCTTCGCCGAAGGGCTGGCGATCCGCAAGGTCCTGAACCGCAGCAGGATGCTCCCCTGGGCCAAGACAGAGATAAAGCACGGCAAGGAAGGCTTCCTGGGCCGTATACTCTGGTACTGGCTCGGAACGATTCCCATCGACCGCGACGCGGTCGACGAAGCGCCCAAGGCGATCCGCAAGAGCCTTGACTACCTTCGCAAGGGCAAGATCATCTTCGTCCACCCTGAGGGGACACGTTTTCCCCCTGGTCAGCTGGGCCCGTTCATGTTCGGGGTAGCGAACCTGGCGCGGGCTGTGCCATGCCCTGTGCTTCCAGTCGGCGTGTTTAGGCGGTCCGACGGTGACGGGGGTATACAGGTCAACGTCGGCGTGCCCTTCTACCTCCCCGACTTCGAGCCGGTGCCGGACGAGCAGAAGGACCTGCCCGAGAACGTCTTCAGGCGCAACGTGGAGATGCTCAAGACGTGGAGCCGCTCGCTCGACCGCAACAGGAAGGGCATGAAGATGATGGCCAACATGATCGGCATGGTGCTCCACTCGGTCACCAAGCTCGAGCAGAAGATAACTCATGCGACCCTGTTCCGGATGGCCGACCCCAACGACAACGAGTACCTGCGCGACAGGGTGCTCGAGCTGCTGCCCGAAGGGTGGAAGAAGGTCGACGAAGCCGACTGGGGCGGCGAGAAGCCTTCGGCCATGAAAGACCTGCGCTGACATTCAGAATTGGGGCACGGTTTCAAACCCGCGTGTTGAACAACCTCCCAGAAATCGCGACTGAAGTCGCTCCCCAATCATTTTCATGTGCATGCCGGTTTTACCTCCTGAAACCCGGCTTTTTCCTTCCATTAGCAGGCTCCCGGACGCTACAATTAACAGGTGTTTGATACTCTTTCCGGCATTGACGAAAGGGGTTCACCTTGGCAGATGAAACGATCCCCAAAGCTATGGAAGCCAGGCTGAGAAGGCTGCGGATTTTCAATGTGGTCGTTGGGATCATCCTTTTCGTCCAGGGCATCCTGATGTTCTTCCTCAGCAATAAGTTCGCCGCGCCGATCACGACCGAGTACCTCGGCAACGGCACGGGCCGGACCTTCCCGGTCCCGGTACACCGACAGGCCGGCAGCCTGAGGCTCGGCCCCATGGTCGCGCTGTTCCTGCTGCTCAGCGGGATCGCCCTGCTGCTGATGGCCGCGCCTGGTATTAACAACTGGTACAAGAAGAACCTGCTCAAAGGGGCCAATTACGGCCGCTGGATCGAGTACTCCATTACCGCTTCGCTCATGATCGTGGTCATCGCGATGCTGTCCGGCATATACGACCTCTCGACGCTGATCCTTCTCTTCTTCATGAACGCGATGATGATCCTGTTCGGCTGGATGATGGAGCTTCACAACCAGACCACCGACAATACCAACTGGACTGCCTTCTATTTCGGCTGCATTGCCGGAGCGGTCCCCTGGGCCATCATCTGGCTTTACTTCATCTCCGCCGCCGCTGACCCGACCAGTAAGATGCCGGGTTTCGTCTACGGGATAATGTTCTCGCTGTTCATCTTCTTCAACATATTCGCCGTAAACATGGTCCTGCAGTACAAGAAGGTCGGCCCCTGGAAGGACTACCTGTTCGGGGAGAAGGTCTACATAATCCTCAGCCTGGCTGCGAAGTCACTGCTGGCCTGGCAGGTCTTCTTCGGCACGCTGAGGTAGCTGTACCGGTTGAGGCGCCCGGCTCACATTCCAATACTGGCAGCGCTCTTTTCAACGACGAATATCGATCTTTCGCTCTCCAATGCGGAGTAAGGAGTGAAATCCTTGTCCCCGTACAATGTGACTTTGTCGATACCGGCCTCACGTGCCAGGGACTCCATCTTTGACCCCGTAAGATTAAGGAGTTCGAACCTGTAGTACCGCATTGCAGGCTCGTCGCCGGCGGAGTCAATGAAGAAGTATTTGTGCGTCGTCTTATCAGTCCCGAAGTCGCAGGCGAGGAGGACGAAACAATCCGGCTCGGTCTCGACCACCTCCAGCCCTGTCTTTTCGGCCAGTTGCCTGTCGGCACTGGTGCTGCTGACGAGTAGGACCCCGCCTTCATTCAACATCGCGTACATGCCACTCAGAGATTCAACTACCGCGTCGTCATCCGGCTCGAGCGGCAGCGAGTTCCCCATGCAGATGACGGCGTCAAAAGTACCCGGCACTACCTCCGACAGATCGCGCCACGTCGACTTATAGAGAGCCACCTCCAGTCCTGCCGCGATATGCTTCGATCTTGCGACCTCCAGCATCTCCGCAGAGGCATCCGAGCCCACCACGGAGTAGCCCTCACGCGCGAGTATCCCGGTATGAACACCCGTCCCGCACGCGCAGTCGAGGACCGTCCTGGCGCCGTATCGTTCCATGAGAGTCACCAGCATGACACGGTCCGCCTCGAGGTCCCTCAGGAACATCCTGTCATATTCGCGCGCTATCTCTGCGAACCGCTGCTCCATGGATCACTCCTTCGGTATTTTCCCATTGTACCGGTGCCGACGGAATATGGCCTGCAGGGTCGAACGGATAATGATAGTATCAACCATCGACAGGTGGATACAGATGGCGTTCTGCGATCGACGACCCGGTAGGTATTGAGATGAAGGTAAGAGTCTGGAGATGCAGAATATGCGGGGACCCGTACATCGGTGTGTTGCCGCCTACTAATTGCCCTTTCTGCGGGGCGCACGCCGAGTACATCATCCTTGCCAGTGACTGGGATGACCCTAAGGTCGAGGTCCTGAACGACACGGACAGGGGCAACCTGGAGACGGCACTCGGAATAGAGAACTCGAACACCGCGTTCTACCGCTGTTCGGCTACCAAGGCTGACGAAGCGGGCGATTTCGAGGGCTTCGCCACTTTCAAGGCGCTCTCGAAGGTCGAGAACGAACACGCATCGACGATCAGGAAGATGCTCGGGCTGCCGAAGCCGGACTCGGAGCCTGCCGAGGAATGCCACGATGCCTACATAGACAACGTGAAGGAGTCCCTCGAGCGGGAGAAGAGAGCGACACGCTTTTACTCTGAATCCGCTGCTGTAGCATCGGACAAAAGGGTGAAAGAGGTGTTCGGCGCTCTCGTCATGATCGAGTCCGACCACATACAGCTGGACGAGGACAAGCTGGCTAAGCTCGAATCCTGATCCGGCGATGCCTTGATGGCCGCCAGCGCTAGATCAGCGGGACGATATTGGCGCGGGAGCGCTTCAGCTTCGCCATGACGAACAGGGCCATCGAGCGGGCAAGATCCACCTGTGAGAGCTGAAGGGGATGAACCCGCATCTGCCTGCAGAGGCCTGCGGTCGATTGGGCGAGGTCGTTGCACCCGGGGCTCATCGTCACGTTGCGCCTGCCGAGGCGCGCCTGGAGGGCCACGCCGTGGTCCTGGATGGCGCAGCTGCCGGCGATGTGCACCCGGCCCGAAACCCTGTCGACCTCCTCACGGTCGATGCCCTTGCCCATGAGGATCGTGAAGCCGCCCTTTCCGCCATGGTCGCGGTAGACCATCTCGACGATGCTCTCGGTGTTGCGGCGGCAGCCCTCCTTGCAGCAGCGCTCGGCTCCCCTGAGGAATGTGATGTCGGGCGGATAGTCGTCCAGCAGCTCGCACGTGAAGTATTGCCTTCGCTGCTCGAACAAGGTCTTGTTCACGATCTCGATGCCGGAAAGGTCGCCCTGTCCGATGCCGGTGGCGCTACTCAGTGCCAGGTGCTTTACGTCGGCCAGGTCAAAACCCATCAGCGCGGCCCCGACCACGTCCGTTGCCAGAGGGTCCGGACCACCGATCAGGAGGTCCATGGGAACCACGCATTTCGAGGCATTGAACGTCGTCGGGTAGTGTCCGTGATTCGTCGCGATCAGGCCGTCTATCAGGGCGAAGTCAGGACGGATGACGCGGTAGATGTCCGCGAACTTCTGGTGGATGCGGTAGTTGTGGTCCGCGATGCGGCTCTTCTGGTGTATGAGGCCGAACTGATTCTTGATCGACAGTGTCACCTGGGACATGCTGTGAGTCTTGAGCTTGGGGAGCGACAGGTAGAAGTTCTCGGCGCGCCGTTCGATGAGACGCTCGAAGACGAAATCCGAGATGTCGACGAATTCCTGCAGGCCTTCCAGGAAGATCGGCACCGCGCCGGTCTCGTCGAGGAAGACCGGGACGGCACCCGTCTCTTTGCACACGCGCATGTACCCCGCGCCCAGGAATACCAGGCGGGTGAAGTTCGCCTGGGTACTGTTCTCGATGACGTATACCGTGCGCGCCCCGCATGCCTGGAAATACCTGATGGTCTCGTGGAGCACGGCCGGGTCGGTATAGACGTTCGGCTCGGGACCCACGCCGTTGACCTTTATGTAGACGTCCCGGCTCGAACGCAGCATGCTTTCGCCGCCGCCGAAATGCTCGAAGACCTCCCTCACCGCTCGAGCGAGGCCCTGCTTCGTGTCCGCCAGGATGACCTCGGCACCGGCGTTCTTACTCTCCTCAACTTTCTTCAAATCTGCCTCCAGGGCAATACTGTGACTTCGGGGCCAGGCCCGGTCACTTGCGCGGCGGGATCTCGTCGAGGCCGAGCTGGCCTCCGGGGTTCATGATGCCGTTCGGATCGAAGTGGTGTTTGATCGCCTTCAGGACCTCCATCTGTTCCGACCCGATGTGGGACTCGAGCCACGGTGCCAGGAGTCGGCCTATCCCGTGGTGATGGCTCATGGTGCCGCCGAACTCGGTCATCCGGTCGATGATACCCTTCTGGAACGGAAGGTATTCGTCGATATCCATCCGGCCCAACAGTATGAAGTACAGGTTCGTTCCCTGAGGATAGAAGTGCGAGGCGTGCGTCATGCAGATGGTGCCCGGACGGCTCTTGATGTAGGCGCGCACCCCTTCGTGCAGGCGGTGGAGATTATCCCACGTGACGCTGGACTCCAGCGTATCCAGGAAGATGCCGTAGTCGTTGAGGTCCTCGCGCATATAAGGCTCCGTGTAACGCGTATGTTCCCATTTGCGCGAGGCATACCCGGTCAGAGGCAGGGCTCCGTGCTGGCGCGCTATACGCCCGATCTTCTTTGCCACGAGACGCGCGTACTCTTTGTCTCCTTCGACGTTGCCGAGGCAGAGGCTCCTCTGGCCCGGCTTGTAGCCGATCCGGTCGAGAAAAGCGTCGGCGAAACCGGGGACGCCGTACAGCTTCAGACCGCGGTCGGTCTCCTCCGGGTCCGAGATGCGATAGATGGCGGGCATGCCGAACTCGGACTGCATTATCTCGCGGCTGGCGTCCACCGCCGCTTCCCAGGTCGGGTACATGAAGCCGAAGCGCCGGCGGTTCTCGGGCATGTAGCGGAATATCTTCATGGTGACCTCGACGAGGATGCCGAAAGTGCCTTCCGAGCCCTTCATGATGTCGTGCACCTTGGGGCCGGTGGCCGCGGCAGGGAAGTCGAGGGTCTTGAACGTCCCCACCGGCGTCACGTACTCCTGGCTGAACACGATGTCGCAGGCGTCCCCGTAATAGGTCGAGGCCTGGCCTGAGCCAAGGGTCACGATCCAGCCCCCGACGGTCGAGTACTCGAAGGACTGTGGAAAGTGTCCGCATGTGTAGCGGAGCCTGGTGCCGAACCGTTCGGGGGCCTTGTTGAGCGCTTCCTCGTAGGCAGGACCGAACATGCCAGGCTGTACCCTGGCTGTCTGGTTGAGCTCGTTCACTTCCAGGAGCTCGTTCATGTGCGTGCTCAGAACGAGGGAGACGCCGCCTTTATACGGCCGGCAGCCGAAGTTTACGGATGACCCTCCGCTGAAAACGGTGATGGGGATGCCCTCGGTGTCGCAATACTGCACGATCTTCTGCACGTCGTGCTTATCGCGTGGATGCACGACGACGTCGGCTACCTCTTTTATGATCCCTTCGCGGAGCTCCTGTATCTCCTCGGAGGTCTTGGCCAACGAGTATTTTACGCGGGAATAGTCGTCAAGGGCGATGTTCTCCTGACCGACGATGGCCGCAAGCGCTTCGATCCGTTCGGGCTCGAGCGCCGGCGGGCGGTTGAGGACCACCGGTTCGTTGCCCTCATCCTGCCTGACTGCGAAATCGGCATCGCTCATGTGGAATTCCTCTTGCATCATCCTGACCCAGGCGTTGCTGGGATGCTTGAAATGATGTGGATCGCCGTACTTGGCGATGGACCGGTAGGTCCCGGGAGCCGGAGCCTCTTCTGACCAGTCCGGCCTGAATTTCTTGAATCTCATGCGTATGGCCTCCCCTGTATCGGGTTGTTCCGCAACGGACTCTTTCGGCGTCCTCTCAGCAGTCTAACAACTATTCCCCGTTCAGGTCTCCTCAAACCGGGTCAATTATTCTGGCGCTTCCACCGGCTGGATCTTTCCAGGCGCTTCCCGTGCCTCGCGCCGGTTCCTGACGAGGACGTCCACACTGACCAGTAAGACCCAGAAGGGCATTAGCAGGTTGATGTAAGGGACGATGTCGGACACGACGAGAAGGACCAGTGCTATTCCAAGGCCGAATATCGCCAGCCAGCGGTTGATGAAATAGGTGCGAAGAGCAATGGTCGAGGTGGATATCATGCACACCGCGGCCATCCTGATGGCGAATACGTTGAGCAGAGCGAAGGTCTTGTGATATCCGAGAGTCCACACCTCGTTACTGGTCTGCCTGGCCGGCGCCACCTTGAACATGGTTATCAGGCCGATCGCGACCGCCGCCGAGGCGAACAGCATCGCGACGAATATCAGTCCGCTGCCGAGGAGGCACAACATCATCATCTTCTTCCTGCCGAACCTGTCCGACAGCGCCCCGATGACATGCATTCCGAGGAACATCCCGACAGGGAATACGCATAGGCTGAAGGCGTACCAGAAGTCCCGGGTGGACGTGGCGACGGTGGGACCGAGAAGGCCGGTCGGCTGCAGGAAGAGGGCGGGCAGGATCGGGTAGATGATGCTGACGCCCAGTGCGTCGATAAGGATCACCGTGAACAGCGTCACAAGTACCAGGCGATCCCCACGGGTCCGCCCGTTCGGTTTTTTGCGAGGGCTTCAGAATTCTCCATAGGTTCGTATGATATCGCGAGTCTCATCAGTTTTTGAACAGGCGGGAGCCGCATACAAGGATTTTCTCAGTCTCGAGCGAGCTGAACTTGAATTGAATCTTTGTTCAGCATTGCCCGGTCAGGCCGGGCTATATAGAGTCGCTTTATGACAGCGCGATCACGAGGAAAGAAGATATGAAGAAGGCTCTCCTGCTATCGATTGCCCTGCTTCTGCTGGTCACGCTTATCGCCGCCGGCTGCGGCCCGCAGGGATTGACCATCGAAAAGGGCAAGCTGAGGATGTACGGCAACGAGAACGTGGGTTTTCTGGAGATCAAATACGGCAGGCCGATCGGCTTCTCGGCCGAGCTGGCGCAGGCGATCGCAAAGAAGCTCAACCTCAAGCTCGAAGTCGCCATCCTCCCCTTCTCGGACCTGTTCTCCCGCCTGACCGCCGATATCTGCGACATCGCGATGTCCGCCATCACCATAACGCCCGAGCGAAAGCTCCAGATGGATTTCTCGGAGCCGTATTTCACCTCCGGGCAGGCCCTCCTGGTCAGGACGGGTTCCACGATAACCAGCGAGGCTGACCTGAGAGGCAAGAAGGTCGGGGTCATAAGCGGGACGACGAACCAGGAAATGGCCAAGAAGATCCCCGGAGTCTGCCAGGTGGTCACGTTCAGCGACAAGCCCGAGATGTTCGACGCATTGATCGACGGCGCGCTCGACGCGGTCATAACCGACACGCCGTTCGCGCAGTACAACGCCAAGACGACAGGCAAGACCAGGATCGCGAAGGTGCTCACCACCGGGGACCTGTACGGCATCGCTGTGAAGAAAGGCAACACCAGGCTGCTCGAGAAGATAAACGCGGCCCTGGACGAGCTGCGTAAGGACGGTACGTACGACCGCCTTTATCAGAAATATTTCGGCGCGAAGACCTGATGCGGCCGCAGCTGACCGCCAAGGGGCCGATTCGATATTGCACTCCATATTGTGCCGCACTAGACTGTCCTCATGGTTTCGCCACGGAAACCTCATCAGCAACGAGCACTCGAACATCAGGAGAGGCAGGATCATGAAGAAGTTCTGGATCGCCGTCGCGTTGGTCGTTATCCTTTGCATGGTCGGGCTGATCACCGGCTGCGGAAGCACCTCGAACACCGGCAAGTCCTCCGCGTCGACGCCTTCTTCGTCGGCGACGTCCGGCCAGACCACCGATTATTCGAAAACGGCTAACTGGCTGGCACTGCCCTCTTCGAAAGATGCCACGAAGAAGGTGGACGTATTCTTCCTCTATCCTACCGTCTACCAGCAAGCGAACTCGAGCGCCCCGATGGTCTGCGCGATCGACAACCCTCAGATGCAATCCGGCGCCAAAGCGGCGTTATCGAGAGACGCGAGCGTGTTTTCGCCACTCGCAAACATCTACGCGCCCTATTACCAGCAGGCGGCGATTCAAGTCCTGGCCCTGCCGCTCGACCAGCAGCAGTCGATAGTTGGAGGCGTGCCGACGTCGGACTCGATCGCGGCATTCGACTATTTCATCAAGCACTACAACAAAGGCCGTCCTTTCATCCTGGCAGCTCATTCACAGGGATCGAACATAATGATCAACCTGATGGCCGATTACATGAAAAACAACCCGAGCGTCTACAAGCGTATGATCGCCTCGTACGTCCCGGGGTATTCCATAACGCCCCAGTATCTCGCTCAGAACAAAGAGCTGAAGTTCGCGACCGGCCCGGACGACACCGGGGTCATCATCTCCTACAACACGGTGGCCCCTTCGATAGCGGTGCCCGATCCTGTCGTGCTGCCGGGCGCAATGGTGATAAACCCGATCACCTGGACAAGGGATGAGACGGTTGCGACAGCCGCACAGAACCTCGGGAGTATCAAGGTTCAGAGCGACGGCTACCCGGTGATGGATGCGCAGGGCAATCCCCAGAAAGTGTTGAATTATGCGGACGCCCAGGTCAACACCTCGAAGGGCGAGCTGTTCTGCAGTTCGGTCGACCAGAGCACGCTGGACCCCGGGAACCAGATGGTCGCGGCTGGTATCTACCATACGTTCGACTATCCGTTCTACTACTTCGACCTCCGGGCGAACGCCGCGAACAGGATCGATCGGTACTTCTCGAAGAAATAGGACCTGCCCGGTCAGGACGGCCGTGCGACCTCAGGCCGAGGGTTCTATGAACGTCGCTCGCAACCGGCGCAGGGTGCCTGCATCCAGCCCGAGGCCGTCGGTGAAGTAGCCGTCGATCGTACCGAACCGCTGGCACACCTCGTCCAGCGCGGCGTGAAGGTACTCCTCGCGTGCTCCGAAGACCGGCATCAGCAGTTCCGGGTCACCGCCCATCGATTCAAAACGGTCGAATACCGGTTTGTAGGCAGGGAGCAGTTGCTCGTTGGTCAGGAGATACTCCTTGACAACAACGTCCTCGGGTACTCCCAGCAGTAACAGCATGGCTGCGGCCGCCCAGCCGGTGCGGTCCTTTCCCCCGGCACAGTGGAATAGTGCGGGACGGTGTTCGTCACAACTGAGGTCTGTGAATAAACGACGGTAAGCTTCGAGAGCGCTCGGCAGGCTCACAATCTGTCGATAGCCTTGCTCGAACAGTTCAATCCCCTTGCCACCGCCCAGCAGGCTCTTCGCCAGTTCAGGGTCGGAAGCCATGTTCAGTAGCTGCGCAGGCGCGGCACTGGTCTCATCCTTGAGCACGTCGACGACGATGTGTTTTGTGCCAGTTGGAACACGGTCGGGTTTCGACTTGCGCTCCTCTTCGACCCTCAGGTCGTAGACGGACCGGATTCCGAGGTGGATGAAATGCTCTTGCGCTTGTCCCTGCAGTTCGTCGAGGGCCGCCGAGCGGTACAGCAGGCCGAAGCGTACGCGCCCGCCCTCTCCCGTCGGCCATCCGCCGAGGTCGCGCATGTTCGTCACCGCCGCTATCGGGGTGCCCGGCCGGGGCAGTCCTTCAACCGAGGTTTCATTCACCATTTATTGCCTTTCCGCTGAAAAGATCATCTCCGTCTCCACTCCTGGTCCGGTATCTCCGGCGTCTTTATATCTTCATGATACAGAAATCCTAAGGCGCCTTGAGCCGCCTCGCGTTGACAGCCACGATTATCGTGCTCAGTGACATGAAGACAGCACCGATTGCAGGGGTAAGGACGATGCCGACCGGGTAAAGCACACCGGCAGCCGCCGGTATCGCGAAGGCGTTGTATCCGGTCGCCCAGACGAGGTTCTGAGCCATCTTCCTGTAGGTCGATCGCGCGAGGCCGATTATCGCAACGATGTCCCGGGGGTCGTTGCGCACGAGCACGATGTCGGCCGATTCGATAGCGACATCCGTTCCCGCGCCGATCGCGATGCCGACGTCCGCCTCAGCGAGGGCAGGCGCGTCGTTGACCCCGTCGCCGACCATCGCGACTATGAGGCCCCTTCCCTTGATCTCTTTGATCTTCTCCGATTTCTGGTGGGGGAGCACCTCGGCGAAGTAGTCATCGAGCCCGAGTTCACCGGCGACCCACGCGGCGACGTGTCGATTGTCGCCGGTCAGCATCATGCATTCCACGCCCATCTCCTTGAGGCGGGTCACGGCCTCGCGCGATTCGCTCCTGACCACATCCGCCATCGCGATGGCTCCGGCCGGCTTCCCGCCCAGGAGCACGTAGACGACCGTCTTGCCCTGGGCGGCGATCTCCTCGACCCGTGGGTCTTCGACGGCGATGCCGTGCTCGGTAAGGTATCCCGGGCTAACGGCAAGTACCTGCCTTCCACCTACGGTCGCCTGCGCCCCCACTCCGGGCAGCGCCTTGAAATCCTCGGCCCTGGCGGGTTCAAGTCCTCTCCTCTTCGCTTCGTCGACCACTGCGCGTGCTATCGGGTGCTCCGAACGGGACTCGACCGCCGCCGCCATTTCGAGCAGCGAACCTTCGGTGACATCGCTTGATAAAAGCACGACGTCCGATACGCCGAACCTTCCCTCGGTCAGCGTGCCCGTCTTGTCGAAAACCACGGCCTGCAGCAGCCTGGCCGCCTCGAACGCCGAGCGGTCGCGGATCAGCAGGCCCTCCTTCGCAGCCAGTGCTGTCGATACGGCAACGACAAGAGGAACTGCCAGCCCGAGCGCGTGCGGGCAGGCTATGACCATCACCGAGACGGTCCTCTCGATTGAGAAGGTGAAGCTCTTTCCTATCGAAAGCCAGACGACCAGCGTCACCAGGCCGGCGCTGAGGGCGATTATCGTCAGCCAGAGCGCGGCCTTGTTTGCAAGGTCCTGCGTGCGGGAACGGCTTGCCTGAGCCGCCCGCACCAGCTCGATGACCTGTGAGAGGTAGGTGTCCCCGCCGGTTTTCTCGATGACGACCTCGATCGCGCCCTCGCCGTTGACCGATCCACCGATGACCTCATCCGAAGGGCCCTTCGAGACAGGCTTCGACTCACCGGTGAGCATGGACTCGTCGAGGCTGGTCTCGCCCATCTCTATCCGGCCGTCTACAGGCACCTTCTCGCCGGGCCTCACGAGCACGCGGTCGCCGGGCTTTATCTCTTCGACAGGTATGTCGCGTGTCGCGCCTTTATCGACGAGCAGGTGGGCTTCAGCAGGCAGGAGCCGGACCAGTTCCTCGAGCGCGCTCGACGCGCCCATCACCGAGCGCATCTCGAGCCAGTGGCCCAGGAGCATTATGTCGATGAGGGTCGAGAGTTCCCAGAACAGCGGCATCCCTTTCAGGCCGAAGGTGACCGCCGTGCTGTATGCGTAGGCTACGGTGATGGCGAGCGCTATGAGTGTCATCATCCCCGGTGCCCGCCTGCGCAGCTCGTCCACTATTCCTTTCAGGAAAGGCCACCCGCCATAAAAGAAGATCACAGTGCACAAGGCGAAGACGAGATACTTGTCACCGGTGAAAAGGACAGCGTTCTTGAAGCCGAAGAAACTGCGTACGCTCGGGGAAAGGAACAGGACGGGAACGGTTATTACCAGCGAGACCCAGAAACGGCGCCGGTAGTCGGCGACCATGTGCTCGTGTTGCGAGTGTCCGGCGTGGCCCCCCGTTCGGCCGTGCTCTTCTGTCACCGCGTGATGTTCGTGCGCCGGCTCGTCCCCCTCTGCTCGCTGACCAGCCATCGCGCCGTGCTCGTGAACTTGCCCCTGGTCGTGCTCCACAAGACCCCCACGAATTGGAGTTCCAAACGATATCGGTTCTCATTGCTTGTATTCTTGTCCTGAGGGTACTGTCCTGTTCGCACCGGGCGGCGCACTGGCTATTCGGGCCGATCGAGAGAAGCGCCCGCCTGGTGGCGGGCGCTCGATGTCTATGTTTTAGGACGCGGCTTCAGCCGCGCATCTTCAGTCCGAGTAGCCCCCGACGGTGTCCGTCCCCGCTCCCCGTCCGTTCCAGTACATGGAGCGCTCGACCATTATCTTGCCGGGTGATAGGGAGCGGACCATTATGGAGGCCTTCCCCTTGTATCTGTCCTGCATGTTGTAGGTCTTTCTGGAGTTGGCTCCTATGGTGTCTGTGAACACCACGTTGTTCGTGCCGGTGGGTGTCAGGTAGGAGACCTCCACGTTCACCGGGTCGGAGTTGGGGTTGGCGACCAGGGTGTAGGTCTCGGTCACGCCGGCTCCCACCTTAGCCTGCCCGTCGGGCAGGTAGAAGGTGGTGTGGGGTGCCGAGAGGCCTATGGAGGCGTGGCAGGCCTCGCCGAGGGATGTGCCCGCTCCCCAGTACATGGAGCGCTCCGCGATTATGGGCTTGTCGGAGGAGACCTGTGTTGAGAGGTCTGTGTTGGAGACGCCGGGCACGTCGTTCACCCGGATGGTCTTACGTGAGTTGGGCGGCATGGTGAAGGGGGCCTGTGCCTTCGGGCCTCCGGGGGTGCCAAACTCCTTCATCTAAACAGGCTCTGGGATGAAGTATCCCTCGATGGTTCCAGATCGAGCCCGCACCTCGACTGGCGCGGCTTCCACAAACTCTGTCTACACTCCGACAAAGAAGGGGGATCTCATTAGACGAAGATTCCCTATTTGTAAACCCTGTCCCCACAGGATTGAGGGGTTGATTCAACTCTAAGAACGTACGTTAATTGCCCGGTCAAAAGGTCAGGCAACGAGCATGCGGCAAACGCCAGTCAACTGTGCTGGAAAGGCACAATCGGTGATAATAGGACGACGTTGAAGGAGGCATATGAGGAATACCAGTGGAACCAACCACGAACGTGGCGTGATGACGATCCGACGACTATGCATCGTGTTGGTATTGGTCGCGGTACTTGCGGGGTGCTCCTCCGGCGCGTCCCGTGCTCCCAGTCCCGCCACCGGCCTGCTGATCAACGGTCGCCAACTGACTCCTTCGGGGACGCAGGTGGCACTGGGGAACTTCCCGACCGGCGGAGCAGTCACGGCCGACGGGCGGTTCCTCTGGACTGTATCCGCTGGCTTCGGGAGCAACGACGTACGCATCGTCGACACTTCCCGACACCGCGTGTGTCAGATCATTCCCTTGCCCGGAGCATCAGGGGGCATCGCTCTCGACTCGCCTCACCGGCTTGCGTACGTCTCTGGTATGCCGACCTCCCGCTGGCAGCCGTCGGAAAACACTCTTACGGGGGCCGAGGGCAATGTCATCCTCGTCTATAGCTGGACGGCTACGAGCGGGCAGGCGCGGTTACTCCGGGTCATTCCTGTTCCCCCGCCGCCGGGATCCCCGGTCGTACAGCAATTTCCTCCGATTCCCCAAGGATCAAACAAGCCTGGCTCGACGAATTCCTGGCCGCAGAAGTTGGCGGTCTCGCCCGACGGCAGCCAGTTGCTGGTACCGCTGAACCTGGCAGATAGTGCCGCTGTTGTGAACCTGAACAACTCTAATGAGGTGCGGTACGTACCGATGGGGAGCGGGAGCTACCCGTTCGGCGCGGCGGTCCTCCCGAATGGGCGTACCGGCCTGGTGAGCAACGAGGCGTCCGGGACGCTGTCCGTGGTCGACCTGCAGAGTGGCGTGAAGGTCAATGACATCACCGTTGGCCCCCCTCTCTCCCATCCCCAGGGTATTGTGGTTGACCGCGCCGGGGCGCGGGCATATATCGCCCTTTCGGCGTTAGACGAAGTTGCCGTGGTCGACCTCCACGAATGGACCGTAGAGCGCACGATCTCGGTAGGATGCAGCGCCGGGCTGGGAACGATGCCGGTGGCGCTCGCGCTCTCTCCAGAGGAGGACCGCTTGTTTGTGGCTGAGTCGGGAGCCGATGTTATCGCGGTCATTCGCCTCCCGAGTCGCCTGACCAGGCCCGCGCTCAACTGGACGATGGCAGGCGCCATCCCGACGGCTGACGACCCGCAGGTTGTAGCCATCGCTCCTGTCCAGGGCAAACGACCCGCGCAACTCATGTACGTCACCGCCAGGGCCGTTGGTGTCGGGCCGAACCTTACCGGCCCTGACCCGAAACTCCCCAATGATCCCATCTTCTGGGCCTTCAACCCGATCGCGCCTACCACAGACGTCTTTGGAAAAGGTTCCGGGGTTACCTACCTTGCCACTATGGTCGATGGCCGGGCAGGGTTGATGTCGCTTCCTTCCGACAAGCAGGTCAAGCAACTGACCCCTGCTGCCTTGCGTCAAATACAGCCGGTTGGCGCTCAGAAAGCCCCGGCCAATACACCACTACGGGCCAATGGGCCGATCAAACATGTCTTCTTCGTGGTGCGCGAAAACCGGAGCTACGACCAGATGCTGGGCGATGTCGGCCGAGGCAATAGCGACCCTCAACTGACGTTGTTCGGGAAAACCGTGACACCTAACCTGCATGCCCTCGTCACGCGGTTCCCGCTCCTGGACAGTGTTTTCGCCAACTCGGAAGCCTCGATTCAGGGGCACTACTGGACCTCAGCGGCCGATGTTCCCGACTACGTCGACCGTAACTGGGTCCAGCAATATGGAGGGCGCGGGCGACCCAACGACTTCGGTGTGTACGCCGTGAGCTTCCCGGGTAACGGCTTCCTGTTCGACCAGGCCGAGCGCCAGCACATCTCCTACTTCAACTACGGCGAGACCCTCGAGGGCGCCGCCTCGAGCGTGCCGGACCGCGACCGTTCAGCTGCGCAGCTCAAAGAGGAACAGCGCGTGGCCGCCAACTCCGACCTTGGCCCCGGCCTTACGCCCGGTGGGAGCTACCCCTCCACCGGTAGCATCGGCAGCCTCGGCATTACGCCCGATACTGGATGGGTCTTCGACTCCAGCCTCCCGGCGGGCGCTCCGGCGGGCAGTTACTCCCGCATGGACAGTTTTCGCAAGCGGTTTGCCGGCCAACTCGCTGCTGGTGCAGTCCCGGCTTTCAACTACGTCGTGTTGAACTGCGACCACACAAGAGGCACGCAACCCGGCTACCCAGTCCCCAGTGCGATGGTGGCCGACAACGACCAGGCACTGGGTCAGCTGGTGGACACGATCTCGCACTCGAAGATCTGGTCCTCCTCAGCCATCTTCGTCGTCGAGGACGATTCCCAGGATGGCGCCGACCACGTCGATGCCCACCGCATTCCGGTGGCTGTCGTCAGCCCGTATGCACGCAAGGGAGCGGTTATTCACACGCGCTACGACTTGCTCTCAGTGATACGCTCAATGGAGCTGATCATGGGCATGAAGGCGCTGTCCCTGAACGACGCCCAGGCCTCCCCCATGTACGACGTGTTCACCTCCAGGCCGCTCAACTCCGCTCCGGTGGACGCTATCCCGGCAAAGGTCGACTTGCTGGAACAGAACACGCCCGCTGCCCCATGGGCGGATCTCTCAAGCCAGCTGTCACTCGGGGAGATGGACACGGTCCCACAAGTGGTGCTGGACGGCATCCTCTGGAAATCGGTCTACGGGCTGGAGAGCACGCCACCGCCGCCGGGACCTAACGCCAATGCGGGCGAGTAGGGCACGACCTGTACTATTGCCCTGGTTAGACCCTGCCAGTCGATGCCTTTGAGGCGCTAGAGGACCCTAGTCGAAGCCGTGGGCTTCGGCGTCTTGACCACCATGAAGCGGAACGGGGACTCGCTTTCGTTCAGCAAGCGGTGTGGTACGCCCTTTGGACTTTCGATGAGCTGGTCCACATTAACCTCGGATTGTTCATCGCCGATCTCCACGATCCCCGTGCCCTCAAGGACGTAGAAGAACACATCGACCGGTGTGATGTGTTTCTTCAAGCTTTCGCCCGGCATGAGCTTGATCTCTACAACCTGGACGTGCTCGGAGTCGAAGAGCTTACGCACGTCGACTCCGTGTGGCGTCTCCTGGATCGGTGTGTCGTCATAGTTGACTATGTTTATCATCTTTCCTCCTGTCATCCGCAATCGAAGCCTGCTCCCCGTGCTCGTGCTCTCCTGCCGTTGTTCTTCATCACACTTGCGGACTTCCTCATCGCCCCGCTTTTTCACACAGAGAAATAAAACCCTTGAGCATCTCCACCCGTTCCTTCAAGACCTTTACCCAGACTCCGAGCCTGTTCTCTCCTTGCTCCGTGATCGAATAGACTCTTTTTGAGGGGCCTACATCACCGTGCTCCCACTCAGAGCGAACCAGGCCCAACCTTTCAAGCTCGCGCAACATCCTGTAGACCGCGGCCGAGTCGGGAATTGCCCCGGGGAACGGCAGGTTTCCGATATCCTCGGTCAACTGATACCCATAACTTGGTTTCTTCATGATGAGATACAGAAGCCTTGGTTCGATGAACCTCTTCTGTGGCCCTTCGCGAACGAATTTATCGTGGTCCAGTTCTGTGAGTTCATCGGAGGTTCTATTGTGCTTTTCCACTTTCGCTCGGGTCATTTATCTCACCTCTGCCATTGACAACTATATGTATAACTACACATAATAGTATTATTACATCTAGAGGACGTCAAGAACCCTGGACTGAGAAGGAGAATTTTCTCATGACAACAGACCAGAACAAGACCGTAGTGCGTACCTTCTTAGGGAAATTGGACAAGAACATATCTGCAATCGAAGAATATTTCATCCCTGATTGCCTGGCACACCTTCCCGGAAATCCTGATCCCACGGACCGCGAAGGATTTCAGCAATTTGTCGCGATGCTATACACCGCGTTCCCGGACTTGCATCATTCGGTCGAGGAGCAGATAGCCGAAGATGACAATGTGGCGAGCATAATCAACGTACAGGGCACTCACAAAGGTGATTTCCTGGGTGTTGCCCCAACCGGGAGACAGGTTGTGTTTGAAGATATCATGATCACGCGCTTCCGGGGTGGCAAGGTTGTAGAATTGTGGGCTCAGCTTGATGTCCTGATATTGTTTCAGCAACTTGGTATCTTTCAGATGCCAGGCTAGGGCAAACCAAGATTTCAATGTCGGTAATTCTGTCTGAGTGTGTTCACCGAGAAGCCTTATGCGCTGCCAGGACCAGCAGCTATTCCCTTTCCCGGGTTAAGGCACCATTGAGCCCGACACAGATAGTGGATACTGGGTTGGTGGTGTCGGAGGACCGACACAACGAACCCCCCACAGGATTGAGGGGCGGATAAACGTCTAACCGTCGTTCATGGATGAAGCCCACTGCGCAGAAACGTAGCGATATCGGCTTTAGTCGTGTTTCCTTCAGCAACAGACCGTACCGTGGACTCCAGCTCCTCTTCATCAACCAGAATCTCGATGTCGTTCATCTCTAGAAATACCAGTGCCGCGACTGCTCCAGTACGCTTATTTCCATCTACAAACGGGTGGTCTCGAACCACGTAGTACATGTATGCTGCAGCCATCTCGAAAAGATCCTCGTGAAGATACCTGTCGGCTATGCCAGCACGAGGCATGGCGGTCGCCGATTGGAGGATGCCAATATCTCTTATTCCAGTGCTCCCACCGTAGCGTTGAAGTTGATCCTTATGTATCAACAGCATCTCACCGAGTTCGAGAAAAACCGGCTCCACTAATCAGCCAGCTTGGTGAGAGCCCGGCCGTACTTCCGGTTGGTCTCCGCGACTGCGGCCTCGAACTTCTTTCGCCGTTTCTCATCCCTGACTGGCGAGATGATCAGCACCTCGCCGTCGGTCGAGATGTCGAGCGGCGTTTCGGCATCTATGTTGAGGATGTCAAGTACCCCGCGCTCCATCACAAGCGCCAGGCTGTTCCCGTGTCTGGTCAGCTTCTTTATCATTGTGCGCCTCCAGTAAGCAGTACTACAATGTTTATACATTGTAGTACCCTCGGTCGGTGGATTCAAGGGATTCTGCGTTCTGACTATGACTTTGCGTACGCTACGTGATCATTGGTGTCGGAGGACTGACACAACGAACCCCCCCACAGGATCGAGGGGACGATTCAGCTATAAGAACGTGCGTTAGTACTGTTCGTCAGCGTTAGAGTCCACGCTAGTGGTGTAAGTCCCCGATATCAAGAGGTGGGACTGAGTGTCCTGTCCGGGGATGGAGCGAGGCCGTAGGCCGAAGCGCAGTCCCCGGGCTCGCGCGCCGTTTGAGATCCCCCTCGAAAATAGATGACCATCGTGCCATCCTTCTCTCACACGCAAATACGAGATGAAGGAGGAGCACAATGGTCGATTCAACTATGGAACTTCTGGACTGGTTTCGCAAGCAGTTGGAAGAGGC